>ERZ773185.1252-NODE-1252-length-19629-cov-6.674722_pt1 | contig 19629 bp, 12 predicted proteins | sample MGYA00580531_ERZ773185 | MGnify/ENA primary metagenome ERZ773185 (study PRJEB29015, sample SAMEA2737799) | human gut metagenome | biome: human gut; feature: human-associated habitat; material: faeces | place: China | collected 2012 ...
TCGTTCTGTTTGAGAAGCGCGGCGAGACCATCGCCACGTTCAACCCCTCCGCCGAAATCCTCAACGCCAGCAACTTCACGCTGCACGTCATCTCGAAGATGTACGCCTACGTCGCCCTCACCGTGTACGGCGAGATCGTCCCCGCCGACCTGTTCGAGACGGCCGTCAAGGACTTCCGCGTGGCGCAGCGCGTGTTCTACTCGCCCTCCGGCCGCAAGCGCGCCCTCTTCGGGCGCGTCGAAGAACTGCTGCGCCCCTTCTCGTTCTACAAGTCGATGAGCCACCGCCCCGTCGCGCTTACCGAAAGCCAGTTCGACAACCGTGCCCGCGAGACGTGGGAGAACCCGTTCACGGGAGACATGAGCACCGCAAGCTTCTGGGATCTCTTCGGCGAGGCGCTGGGAAAAGCGCAAGACAACCTGTTCGCATTCGACGAGGACGGATTCGATCTCGCAGCAGCGCGCGCCATCACCAACGAGCGAGACTTCTCGGGCGAACCCGTTGTGGCGCTCGTGGTGTCGGTCGAGGACGGCGCTGCCGACGCGCAGCCGCAGCCCGCCGACGAAGCGTAAGCGCCCCATGCTGGACGTCGCCCTCACCATCCCCTTCTGGCTGGAGCTTGCCGCTGCGCTGACCGGCGGTTTGTCCGGCGCCATGAGCGCAGTGCGCGCACGCTACGATATATTCGGCGTGGCGTGCATCGCCATTATCACCGGTTTGGCCGGCGGCATCATGCGCGACATCCTGCTGCAGAACTACGGTATCTACGCGTTCCAGAAGCCTACGCTGATCATCGCCTGCGCCATCGCGGGCGTGGTGGTGTTCTACTTCGGTAAGCTGGCCACCTATCTCGACCCCATCGTCGACTTGCTGGACAACCTGTCGGTAGCGCTGTGGGCCGTGATCAGCGTGAGCAAGAGCCTGTCGGCGGGGCTCGACATCATCCCGTCCATCATCCTGGGCACCATCACCGCCGTGGGCGGCGGCATCCTGCAGCGTCGAGAACTCGATGTTCTTGATGTTGAGCTCGGCCTTCAGCAGCTCGTCGTAGGCTTTGACGGCGTCCACGTTCCCGGCCACCACGGTGAGCTTGGAAAGCGGCTGGCGCACGCGGATCTTGGCGGCCTTGCGCAGGGACAGGGTGCCGGAAACAACCTCGCGCACCTTCTCCATCGCATCCACCAGAGCCGGGTCGTCGACCAGCACGCGGCCGAGTTCGGTGTCTTCACCGGTCTTCTCGTCCACCACGAACGGCCAATCGGCCAAGTGCACGGACTCGCCGCCGGTCAGGCCGCGCCACACGGACTCGGCTTCCATCGGGGCCAGTGGCGCAAGCACGCGCATGAACGCTTCAAGCACGGTGTACAGCGTGTTGAACGCGGACGCATCCTCGTTCCAGAAGCGGTCACGGGTGTTGCGGATGTACCAGTTGGTGAGCACGTCGATGAAGTCGGAGACCGCATCGCAGGCGTCGGAAATCGCGAACTCGTTCAGCGACTTCTCAGCGGCCAGCACCAGGCGGCGGGTACGGGCCAGCAGGTAGCGGTCCATCTCCGGCAGACCGGCGACCTCGTCCGCGCGCAGCTGGCGGGCGTCGAATCCGGCCCCGCCGTTGGCCGCGTTGGCGTACAAGGTGAAGAAGTAGTAGGAGCTCCACACCGGCAACATGACCTGGCGCACGGTGTCGCGGATGCCCTCGGCGGTGACGATTAGGTTGCCGCCGCGCAGAATCGGCGAAGACATAAGGAACCAGCGCATGGCGTCGGAACCGTACTTGTCAAACACACCGTTCACGTCCGGGTAGTTGCGCAAGTGCTTAGACATCTTCTGGCCGTCGGAGCCGAGCACGATGCCGTGGCAGATCACGTTCTTGAACGCCGGGCGGTCGAACAGGGCGGTCGCCATGACGTGCAGCAGGTAGAACCAGCCGCGGGTCTGGCCGATGTATTCCACGATATAGTCGGCCGGGAAGTGCTGCTCGAACTTCTCCTTGTTCTCGAACGGGTAGTGGAACTGCGCGAACGACATGGAACCGGACTCGAACCAGCAGTCGAGCACATCGGAAATACGGTGCATGTGCGACTTGCCGGTCGGGTCGTCCGGGTTGACGCGGACCAGGTTGTCAATCCACGGACGGTGCATGTTGATGTTGCCGTCCTTGTCGCGCGGGTAGTCACCGAAGTCGGCCTTGAGCTCTTCGAGAGAACCGTAAACGTCCACACGCGGGTACTTCGGATCGTCACTCACCCACACCGGAATCGGGGAACCCCAGAAGCGGTTGCGGGAGATGGACCAGTCGCGCGCGTTGGCGAGCCACTTGCCGAACTGGCCGTCCTTGACGTTGCCCGGGATCCAGTTAATCTGCTGGTTCAATTCCAGCAGACGCGGCTTGATCTTGGTCACGGACACGAACCAGGAGGAGACCGGCTTGTAGATCAGCGGGGTGGCGCAGCGCCAGCAGTGCGGGTAGGAGTGCACGTAGCTCTTCTCCTGGAAGAGGATCGCGCGGCGCTCTTCCGGAATCTCGGCGAGTGGGCCGTCGCCGGCGCGCAGGTTGCGCAGGATCGGCAGGTTGGCGTCGAACACGAAATCGCCCTCGTAGTCGGGGCACTGCGCGGTGAAGCGGCAGCCATCGTCGAGCACGTCGGTGCTCTTGATGCCCTTGGCGTTCAGCGTGTTCATATCGTCTTCACCGTAGGGGGCCTGGTGAACCAGACCGGTACCTTCGACGGTGTCGACGTAGTCGGCGGTGAAGATCGTGTAGCCGTTCGGGCCGGGCACATGGCCTTCGGATTCGGCCTCGTCGCCCGCGAAGTACGGGAAGACCGGGTAGTAGCGGCGGCCTTCCAGCTCGGAGCCCTTGAGTTCGCGCACGACCTCGTAGTTCTCGCCGAGTTCCTTCTCGTAGTGCGGCAGCAGGTCCTTGCCGAGGTAGAACTTCTTGCCAGCGAACTTGCCTTCGGTCGGACGAACTTCGACGTAGTCGATGTCGGCGCCGACCACGATGGCGAAGTTGGTGGGCACGGTCCACGGGGTGGTGGTCCAGAAGACGGCGTAGGCGTCGTCCTCATCGCGCATCTTCACGGCCACGGACACGGTGGTGTCCTGGCGGTCCTGGTACACGTCGGCGTCCATGCGCAGCTCGTGCGCGCTCAGCGGTGTGCGGTCCTTCGGGCAGTACGGCAGCACACGGTAGCCCTGGTAGGCCAAACCCTTGTCGTAGAGCTGCTTGAAGGCCCACATCACGGATTCCATGTACGGGATGTTCAGGGTCTTGTAGCCGTGCTCGAAGTCCACCCAACGGGCCTGACGATGCACGTAGTTCTGCCATTCGTTGGTGTACTTCAGCACGGAAGCGCGGCAGGCGTCGTTGAACTTGTCGATACCCATCTTCTCGATCTGGTCGACCGAGTCGATGCCGAGTTCCTTCTGCGCCTCAAGCTCAGCGGGCAGGCCGTGGGTGTCCCAGCCGAACACGCGGTTGACCTTGCGGCCCTTCATGGTCTGGTAGCGCGGGATCACGTCCTTGGCGTAGCCGGTCAGCAGGTGGCCGTAGTGCGGCAGACCGTTCGCAAAAGGCGGGCCATCGAAGAACACGAATTCGTTCTGGCTGTGGTCGCCGGAAGGGTTGCGTTCAACAGACTTCTGGAAGGTGTCGTCCTTGTCCCAGTAGTCGAGAACGGTCTCCTCCATGTCGGGGAAGCTGGGGTTCGGCGCGACGTGCGCGGTCTCGCCGCCCTCGTTCGCCTTGGGATATACGTTTTCGCTCACCGTAAATCTCCTGTTAGTACTGTGCACTGGTCCTACAGGAGCGTCATTGATGGCGATTGCCGGGCGCCGACGTGTGCCGGCTGGGTTCACGAATGTCACGTACCGAACCGTGGGGCCGATTGCGTCAATCGCCTCGCAGCCGGAACTGACTGTGTTCCGCCCGGAACAGCCATGTTTGCCGTTCCTGCCTACGAGGACGATGACGGGCGCTGGTATGCGCTCCGCACCGCGGTACCACCTCGCTTATCGCACCGGTTGCGCCGCTCCGAACTGTTGCACTCGGAGCCGCGAGCCTGCGCGACCGCTTGTGTTCGGCTGTCTCGGGCCGATCCCGTCGGTTCTACTGGGCGATTGCCGCCGTTCTTCCGAAGACTCCCCGCTGATAACGGATCACTGCCTCACAACGGTGCATATCGTAACACGCCACGCGGTCAAATCGATGGGAATGTTCATCAGGAATGTTCATTTTTTCTCATTTTTGTATTCATCGCGTGCACCATTGTCAGCAAACACGCTAGGCTCCTTTACCGGCGATATTGCACATCTGGTTCAGGGGCGGCTCCCGTATGGGCCGGAGAAAGGATTATTGAGGAATGACGTACGATTTCACGTCGATTATGAACAGGCACGGCAAGGATGCGATTGCGGTCGATGGGTTGGGAACCGACCTAGGTTTCGCTCCCGACCCGCCGAAGGACGGATTTGACGTGATTCCGATGTGGGTGGCGGACATGAACTTCCCGACCGTGCCCACGGTTCCGCAGGCCATTATCGAACGCGCGCAACACCCCGTCTACGGGTACTTCTCCCCCACCGACGACTATTACAACTCCATTATCGACTGGCAATCCACGCGCAATGGGGTTACCGGATTGACCAGCGAGGCGATCGGCTATGAGAACGGGGTCTTGGGTGGCGTGATCAGTACGCTGACCGCGTTCGCCGCTCCTGGCGACAGCGTGCTCCTGCACAGCCCGACTTACATCGGGTTCACCATGTGCATCGAGAACAACGGCTATCGCATCGTCCACAGCCCGCTCAAGTTGGACGAGCACGGCGTATGGCGCATGGATTACGAGGATATGGATAAGAAGCTCAAGGAGCATCACATCCATGTGGCCGTGTTCTGCAGCCCTCACAATCCTTGCGGACGCGTGTGGGAGCGTTGGGAAATCGAGAAGGCCATGGAAGTGTACAAGGCCAACGATTGCGTGGTCATTTCCGACGAGATTTGGTCCGATTTGACTCTGGGGAATCACCAGCACATCCCCACCCAGTCGGTCAGCGAGGACGCACGCAATAGAACCGCGGCGTTCTACGCGCCCAGCAAGACCTTCAACCTCGCCGGGCTCGTGGGCAGCTACCACATCATCTATAACCCCATGCTGCGCGACCGGATCGTGGCCAAGGGCTCGAAGTCCCACTATAACGAGATGAACGTGCTTTCCATGCATGCGCTTATCGGTGCCTACAAGCCTGAGGGGCATGAGTGGCTCGACGAACTCAAAGAGGTGCTCACCGGCAATGTCGACTACGCCTATGACTACATCACCAAGCATTTCCAAGGGGTGAGTTTGGCCAAGCCGGAGGGTACCTACATGCTGCTGCTCGACTGCGAGCAGTGGTGTAAGGCTCATGGTTTGACTTTGGCGGAATTGGAGAAGCGCGGCTGGGATGTGGGCGTCGATTGGCAGGACGGCAGCATGTTCCAGGCTCCCTACAGCATCCGTGCCAACCTTGCGTTGCCCTTAAGCCGCATCAAGGAAGCCATGCGCCGCCTTGACCAATACGTATTCAACGCGTAAACGGCATGCATCCGCGATTGCGGTGTCCTGGAAAGACGAATGCCGCCAACGAGGTTTGTGCCCGTTGGCGGCATTCGTCATAGTGAAGCCGAGCCGATCTACCTTCTCACCGTTGCCCTGCTTGTCGGGCAGGTTCTTCAGTAGCATCGGCATATGTGTAGCTAACGAATGATGCTCCGACGTATTTTCATTGGGAACCGTAAGATCCAGGATAGCGACGGAATGCGTTACTCATGCACGACTAATCGTCGAGGCTGTCCACACCGAGCTTCTCTTCCAGCTCGATGACAATGCGCTCGTGCATCTTTTCGTCGATCTTCACCGTGAACATGAAGACGAGAAGACTCAGCACGATGAAGGCAAGCGGGATGTAGAACGCGAAGGTCTCGAAGGTGCGCACGTTGGCGGCGGTCATGTCGGCGGCGGTGGCGGAGCCGACCATACCGGCGGCCACGGCCACGAAGCCGACGATGCCGTTGGACAGCGCGCCCGCGATCTTGTCGAGCATCGGACGCACGGAGAGAGTTACGGCCTCGTTGCGCTTGCCGGTCTTGAGCTGGCCGTATTCGATGGAATCGGTCAGGGAGAGGATCGCGGTCATCTGGATGAACGTGCCAGGCAGGTAGAACAGAATCAACGCCACGATCACCACGGGCAGGCTGGCCGAATCGAGAATGAACAGCACATAGCCGATTACCATAAGTATCATGCCGCCGCAGAACAGGTATCGGCGCGGTATGCGGCGGTTCAGGGCCGGGTAGAGCGGCGCCATGACCAAGCCCGCGATCACGGGGATCACGCCGGTGATGGCGAAGGCATCCGGCAGGTTAAGCACGAACTTGAACAGATAGAACATCACGCCGTTGGTGGCCACATTCGCCACTGCATACAGCAGGTAGCTCAACGCCACCCACAGCAGCTGGTCATTTTTTACGATAGCGGCGAACGCCTGCAGCGGGTTGCCGCTCTGATCTGCCCTGGAACGTAGGACGCTTTCGTTTTCCTTGGTGCCGAACGCCACGGTCCATGCGGTCAGGATGCCGAGCAATGCGGTGATGATGCCGAATGCCGTCCAGCCCGACTGACTTTCGGCGCGAGAACCAGTGAACATGAAACTGAAAGTGGTCACGATCGGTACCACGACAATGGTGCTGCCGTTATAGCCAATCGAACCGGTGAACGTACCGAGCGCAGTATATACGCTGCGTTCGTGCGAGTCGGAGGAGATGGCGGGAATCATGCCCCAGTAGGAGATGTCACGCATCGAATAGAACACGTCGAGGACGATGAACACCACGACGAACAGCACGATGAACCAAGTCTGGTTCACGTTGACCAGCCCGAACAGACCGGTGTAGACCATGACGAGCAGCACGGCGGAGACCAAGCCGCCGATGAACTGCCACGGGCGGAACCGGCCGAAGCGGGTGTTGGTGTTGTCCACCAAGTTACCCAGTAACGGGTCAAGGAAGATCTCTGCGATACGGATTATCACGATAAGGCTTGTGATCAGTGCGATGAGTTTGGTGGCCAAGGCTTTCTCGACATTGACGAACAGCACGCTGGTCACGTAAACGACGAAATAGGTGCTCAGCGCGTTATAGAACGCCGACTGGCCTAGATTACCGAAAGCATAGGCGGCACGGCGCCTCAGAGTCTCTGCTTTGGTAGGACGATTTATCTGGCCGGATTCATCTCCGGCCGGATTCGGTGATTGGGATTCGCTCTCCGGTGACTGCGAAACGGACATTGACATTTTCTCCTTAGAGTCATTCTCGGTGAGGTCTTCTCCGACCTCGTTGGAGAGTGTACATCATTACCAAAATTTAATAAATCTTTTCACTAATTATTGTCAATAGAACCAATCTCAAAACCAACGTCGCAGCACTCGCAAAAATCGCAGAATTCCAACGAATACACACCTCTATCACCATATGAATTATCGACAGCGCGACACACCGCCACAGAAAATACCTCCAGCAACTTGCGATCTGCACCATCAGGTTTTACCATAATCAGTAAAGAGTTTTACCCTCTGAATCAACAATGTGGTTATCAACTCAAGGAAAGCGGTTATGCAGCATCCCATCCCCACCACCATCGCATCATCTGATTGGCTCACCGATCCGACCGTATTCGCCGTCAACCGCGAACCAGCCCATTCCGACCATCGCTTCTACGATCACGTACCGCAGCCGAACGAAACGATGAGCCTCAAGCAAAACCTTGACGGCTTGTGGAATGTCGCCGTGACGACCGCCCCGGTTTTCGGCTTCCCCATGAACGATTCCGGCAACGCTGAATCTCCGGATTTCACCGCAACCGATTATGACGACACCGGTTTCAGCCGCATCGCCGTTCCCTCAACACTGGAAACCAAGGGCTTGCTGAACCATAAGTACGTCAACGTGCAGTACCCCTGGGATGGCCACAGCGACCCCAAGGCTCCCAACATCCCCACTGATGGTCACGTAGCCATTTACCGCCGCACTTTCGAGACAAGCACCCCCGTCTCCGCCGCCATCGAAAACAAGCGCCGCATCACGCTGACCTTCCACGGCGCCTCCACCGCCATCTACGTCTGGCTCAACGGTTCCTTCGTCGGCTACGCCGAGGACTCCTACACACCCAGCGAATTCGACGTCACCGAGGCACTGATTTCCGGAACCAATACACTGGCCGTGGCCTGCTATGAATACGCCACCGCAAGTTGGCTGGAAGATCAGGACTTTTGGCGCATGCACGGTCTGTTCCGCTCCGTTGAACTCACCGCGCAACCCACTGTGCACATCGAAGACCTGCACATCACCGCCGATTTCGAGGCGACCACCCATGCCGGCACCATCGACGCCCATGCCGTGATCCGCAACATCGCCGACGCCAAGCAACTCAGCGCCGCACTCATGGATGCCAACGGCACGCCGGTCTGGCAGGATTCCTATGCCATGTCCGACATCGTCGACACCTCCGGCGTACCCTGCTGCGGCACCGCAGACGCCGCGATCGACAGCACCGCCGTGCAATTCCGCGCGAATCTGGCCAACATTCGTCCATGGAGCGCCGAAAAGCCCTACCTGTACACGCTGGCTCTCACCGTGCGCGCAGCAGACAACAGCATCATCGAAGTGGTGCCGCAACGTCTCGGCTTCCGCCATTTCGAAATCGTTGACGGCATTATGCGACTCAACGGCAAGCGCATCATCTTCCGCGGCGCCAACCGCCACGAGTTCGACGCGCGTTTGGGCCGTGCCATCACCGAGCAGGAGATGCTCACCGACATCATCACCTGCAAGCGCAACAATATCAACGCTATTCGCACCTCCCACTACCCGAATCAGACGCGATTCTACGAACTGTGCGATGAATACGGCCTGTACCTGATCGACGAGACGAACCTTGAGACCCACGGCAGCTGGACCATTCCCGGTGATGTGGAGACCCCTGAAACCGCCATTCCGGGCAGCAATCCCATCTGGGAAGGACCTTGCATGGACCGTATCGCCAGCATGATCGGGCGCGACCGCAATCATCCGAGCGTACTGATCTGGTCTCTGGGTAACGAATCGTACGCAGGCGAGGTGTTCCGCGCGATGTACCGCTTCGCTCACGCGGCCGACTCCACGCGACCCGTGCATTACGAAGGCGTGGTGCATGACCGCCCCTTTGACGACGTGACCGACATCGAGACCCGCATGTATGCCAAGCCCGCGGAAATCGAGGAATATCTGACCAATGATCCGAAGAAGCCCTATATCTCCTGCGAATATATGCACGCCATGGGCAATTCGGTCGGCGGCATGCATCTGTACACCGAGCTGGAGCGTTACCCGCATTATCAGGGCGGCTTTATCTGGGACTTCATCGATCAGGCCCTGTGGCAGCAGCTGGACGACGGCACCGAACGCCTGACCTACGGTGGCGACTGGGACGATCGTCCCTGCGACTATGAGTTCGCCGGCGACGGCCTAGTCTTCGCCGACCACTCTCCCTCACCGAAGCTGCAAGAGGTCAAGCGTCTGTACGCTCCCGTGGTACTGACCGTAAGCGACCACGATGTGACCATCGAAAACCGCAATCTGTTCGTCTCCACCATTGATTTCGCGTTCACGGCGAAACTGCTGGCGGACGGCAATGCCATCTGGCAGGCCGACTACCGCTTTGATGTGCCCGCCGGCGAGACCCGCACCTTCCCGATTGACTTCCCGTCGGTGGACGCCGCTGGCGAAATCACCTATGAGGTCGATCAGTCGCTGGCAACGGCAACACCGTGGGCACCAGCCGGCTATGAACTGGCGTTCGGCCAACACACCGTTCAGTCAGTCGTGCCGGCTTCCGCCGGAACCGATTCGACCGCGTGCGGCGCGGTTCCCTCCACGGCTGATTCCGATACTTCCGATACCGGTACAGTAACGGTTGGCCGCTGGAACATCGGCGTGGTCAGCGGTAACGGACGTACCGAAGCGTTGCTTTCACGCACGCAGGGCGGCATGGTGTCATTCAAGCGTGACGGTCGCGAAATGGTGTTGCGCCGTCCGGCGATCACCTGCTTCCGCCCGCTGACCGACAACGATCGCGGCAATGGCAGCGGCTTCAACCGCGTGCGCTGGTTCGGTGCCGGCCGTTATGCACGTATAGCGAATCAGCAGTTCTCGCAAACCGAGACTGGTGTCATCGCCGAATACACATATACGTTGGCCGAGCCGGGCGAAACCCAAGTTGCCGTGCGCTATGAGGTGGATGCCGCCAGCGGACGTGTACATCTGACCGCCCGATATGCCGGTGCCACCGATGCGCCGACGCTGCCGGCATTCGGATTGGAATGGACACTTCCCAAGCAGTACGAGAACCTGCGCTTCTACGGCCTTGGCCCCGAGGAGACCTATCGCGACCGTCTGCACGGTGGCAAGCTCGGCATTTTCGAGCGCACCGCGGCCGAAAACAATGCACCGTATCTGGTGCCGCAGGAGACCGGCAACCATGAAGACGTGCGTTGGGCCGAAGTGCTTGACGCCCAAGGACACGGCATGCGTATCAGCCAAGCCGGCAGCGAACATTTCGCGGCGAGCCTGTTGCCGTACAGCTCGCTCATGCTGGAAGAGGCGACCCACCAGAACGAGTTGCCGCCGGTCCGTCACACGTTCCTGCGCCTGTTGGCCGCGCAAATGGGCGTGGGCGGCGACGATTCATGGGGCGCGCCCGTCCATGAGCAGTACCAGCTGCCCGCCGATCGCGCCTACACGCTCGACGTGAATCTGGAACTGTTCTAACAGCGATAAAGAAGCTCCCTCCACAGAGGGAGCTTCTTTATCGCACAGAGGGAGCTTCTTTATCGTGCTGGTACGAAACTGTCACGCACCACTAGGGTGGTGGAGATGAAGGTGTGGTGGTGCAGCGTGCGCCGACTGGAGATGGCCTCGGCAAGCATCGTAATCGCAGTATCGGCCATCTCATTCTGATCGATATCGTAACTGGTCAATGTCGGCGAAGTGTACTGGGCGATGGCCTGGTTATTGATACTGATCACACTGGTATCGCGAGGCACCAGCACTCCCGCAGCGGTAAACGCCTGCAGTACGCCGACTGCAATCGTGTCCGCAGCCACGATGAACGCATCCGGCATGTCATCTCGATGATCGTTAGCCGCTTTCTCCCCTAGAGTGCGCCCGGTGTCCACAGTGAACGCGCCTTGCGCGTAAATCAGGCCTTCCGCATCCAGCCCCAAACGCTCGGTCCAATTGCGGAATGCGGTTAATCGGCTGTCTTCCGGGTATTCGTGCAAACCCATCGTGAAGCCAGTACCGCCGATATAGCCGATGCGTCGTTTGCCCGAGGACACCAACACATCCAATGCGTCCAAAATGGTTTGGCTTAAATCCGGTTGCACCGAATCGAACAGGCCGGGCGCAGGATTGATGTCGATGAATACGCCATAAGGCAATACCAGATGGAGTTTCAACAGTTCATCCGAAGAAGGTACGGACGGTCCGATGGAAATGAAGCCGTCGAAATCACCGGCGTTGGCAATCAGATCGTCGATATGGGAAAACGACGTGAGTTCCATGTGCTGGGCTCTGGCATTGTCGCCGAGCACGGACCGCAGTTCATCGAAATAGGCGTCCGCCAGTTCTTCCTCGCGGGTGGCGTTGTCGAGTACGGCCACACGGCGTGGCAATACGATACGGCGTGATCCGGTAGCGTAGCCAAGCTGCTCGCTGACCTCGATGATGCGACGTCGCGTCTCCTCTTTGACAGACAATGTCGGGTCCCCATTGAGCAGCCGGGATACCGTGGCCTGCGAGAAGCCTGATTTCTGTGCGATTTCCTTCATCGTGACCATAGCTGAGCCTTCCACGCCTCAGTACGTAACAATACGCAGTATTTCAGTAAATAACTTTACTACATAGTGTAACTCACGTCATGCGGGTATGACGCCATATGGTTGCAGCATCGTCGACCCGCAGCGCTGATGAGAACGTGCATGTTTCAGGCCCTCCGATAATTATCGGGCAGGCGGGAATCCCCAGACCGTGGAGTCAATGCGCTGGATTTTCCCGGACTTGTCAAAGACAACGGTGATGTCCGGCGCAGTAAAACTGCCGGTCGAATCCCCGAATCGGTACGGATCACTCCAGTCGATAACGGCATGCATCGTCACGGTCCGAGTTTTCGCGTCATAGGACTCATTCGAGTACTCGATACTGTTATGCGTGGCCGTAGTCCCGCCCAGACCGCCGCCATTGCCTTGATGCATTTGCTGACAATACTTCGTAAAATCCGCGCCGAGAACATTCGACACTGCATAGCGCCTAAATGAACGTGTTAGGTCTGCACCAATTCACGGCCGGCAATACTCCACACTTCTCAGTAATCAATTCGTACCAAACCGCTCACGAATCTGAGCAGCAGTACCATAAGAGGCTTGCGCACCGACCCCAGTCGCGGCGTACGCGGAAACGTACGAGGCCAACTGCGCACTGTCCGCCAACGCATGACCCGAGGCAAGTCCGGCCAGAACCGTGCCCATAAAGGCATCTCCGCACCCGGTAGTGTCGATGGCCGCAACCGCAACTGGCGCAATACGATAGATATCATCACCATCGATGACCACCGACCCATCCCCGCCAAGCGTAATTACCGCCTGATTAAAGCCGAAGTCATGCATCTGCCGCGCCACATCAGACCAGTCCAGTCCATCCCAATCGTCATCGTCAGGCTCGGCGATGTCCAGCAGCTGTGCCATTTCATGTTCATTGACCAGCAGAATGTCCGAAGCCTCGATAAGTTCAGCGGGTAGTTCAGCAACGAATGGCGAATCGTTGAGCAATACCTTGAGCCCGGCATCATGGCAGAGGCGAGCGCATGCCGTGACCGTTTCCATCGGACTTTCCAAACACAGTCCCAGTACATCGGCGGCAACCAATGCGTCAGATGACTGGCGCACATAGTCGACAGACACCTCACCATTGGAACCAGCCGAATATACGATGGTGTTCTCGCCATTCGCGTCCACGGTAATTACCGTAGTGCCACTGGGACCTGCAACGGCAGCGATATGCGAAGTATCCACACCAGCATCGCGCAAATGCTCCAGCAGAAAATCCGCATTGGCATCTTCCCCGACTGCACCAAACATCCGCACCTGCGCTCCAATTCGCGCAGCCGCCGATGCCTGATTCGCTGACTTGCCTCCCGGCAATAAGGTCAGCGGACCACCGTTGACGGTCTCTCCCGGTTTCGGCAACCGCTCAGTAACGACCGTGTAATCAACATTCATTGATCCGACCACGGACACACTGCCGTGCAGGTGGTCGAGCAAGTCAAGACATGATGCTGACATGATGCATTTCCTTTCGGCCTTCTTGTTTCGGCCTGTCTTCTATGTTCTGCGCTTGTTCTACGTTTCAGCAAAATCACGATGGAAACACAATCGTGCGGGTATGCGAATGCCCGGAGTCTGAAGTCAAATCCCGGGCATTGCACGTATTCGGGGCCAAATCGTCTGCGCGATTGATATGTTCTGCTGACGACTGACGCCTAGCGGATTGTGATGGTTATATCAGCATCACGCACCCATCGGCAGGAAGATTGCCATGGACAGGATGAACATGACGATTACGCCAGCGATCATCGGCACACTGGTACGGCGCACAATGTCGATTGGGCTCTTCTTGATGGAGCCGGCGACGATCATCACCACAGCGGAGACCGGCGAGACAGCGCGCAGCAGATTGCCAGCGAGACCCATCGGGATGGACACAGCGAGCACATTGATACCAGCAGCAGCGGCCAGCGGAACCATGAGCGGAACCATCGCGAAGAACAGTGCGGTACCGGAACCGGAGAGTAGCACGATGAGCGCAGTGAGGCCGACAAGGATAAGCGGCAGCACGAAGCCCATACCAGAGCCGGACAGGCCGGTCATTGCGTTCTGCAGTTCGGTGATCAGACCAATGGACTTAAGACCAACGACGAACACAGAAGCAGCGACCAACAGTGCCACAATCGGCATTGCGCCACCCATGCCCTTGAAGAAGGACTCGGTGCCAGCGAGGGTTTCCTTGCCCTTGCGAGTGCGGATGAGCTCGCAGATAATGGCGATCACGAAGGAGAGAATGGAAGCGAGTTCAACACTCAGGTCGATCTTTGCGCCGGTGGTGGAAGTGATGGCGAACACGATGAGAAGCATGATGATCGGCAGCAGCGGCAAAATCGCATACACAGTGCGGTAGAGAGCGCTACCTTCGACAGCCTTAACCTCAGCCAGGTCAACATCACCGTCGGTCAAATCCGAGCCAGCGCGCTTGTCCATGAACTTCTGCCAGAAGTAGTGTGCCAGTGCCATGACGAGCAAGGTCGGGATGGAAACGAGCACGTGATAACGGAAGACGTAATCGCTGGCGGTCAGGCCGGAGAACATGTCGGTCTTAGCGAGTTCAGCGGCGATGGCAACATTGTCGGAGCCAAGCGGGGTCGGCATAATCGTTGCAGTAGTGGCAATGACTGCAGCTGCGCTCAGCAGGCTCATACCAGCTTGGCGAAGCACCGGGTACAGCGTTGCCATAAGGATGATAGCCAGGTTGGAAGCACTCGGAATGACCAGAGACAACAGGTTGCCCAACAAGAAGGTAATCGGCACGAGTATATACGGGGACTTGATGTGCGCAATCGGCTTGGCGAGCACACTTACCGTGACTTCATTGGCTCCGATATGGGACATGTAGCCGGTGTAGCCACCAAGGATGAGGATGATGAAGCCAGCAGAAGTGAGCGTGCTCACGAACTGATCGCCTACAACCTTGAACGGATCAAGCCAAGTGACACCACTGGAAACGAAGTCGGTGAATGAGATGTCCTTGCCCATCAGCAATGCGATGTACATCAGCACAATGCCGATGAGGAACAGGGAAATCTTGATGTCCATTTTCTTCACGAGCATAAAGCCCACAATGCCAACCGCGGCAATTGCCACGAGGTACATAATCACCAGTTCCATCGGTCTGGTCCTTTCTTTGTTCTCTTATTCTCTGTTGTTGAATTCACGAATACTGACGCGCTCAGGGGCGCCGGTGTTAGCGGCGTCGAAGAGACAAGGGACTATGCACAATGGGCGATGCCGTCCATGAACCAGTCGCAGAATCGATCTGCGTGAACGCCGGTGGTGACGGTGGCATTCGGTTCGCGCTTAAGGTAGCCCTTAAGATCAACGACCGTACACCCTGCAGTGAGTTCGCCAGCGATTTCTACGTCCACAAATGCCTTAGTCATGTCGAATAGGTCAGGCTCCAGCAAGCATGCGACTGCGCAAGCGTCATACATTTTGAGACCGGTGCCGAAGCTGCGCTTGCGGTAGCGCTGGAACAGGTCATGAGCCATCAGACCGACCTTGCCCATATCCTTAAGCTGAGCGGTTTTCTCCGGCGGAATCACAGTTCCCAAGCCGGCGTCCAGTGTGGCCATAGTAATGTCAAGACCAGAAGTGAGCACAATCTTGGCGGCTTCAGGGTCAACGAAAATATTGAATTCGGCCATAACACCCTTGTTGCCGCGAGTGACCGAACCACCCATGAGCACAATGCGCTCAATACGCGACTTGACTTCCGGAAAAGTTTTTAGCAACAGTGCGATGTTGGTCAGCGGACCGATTGGCATGACGGTGACAGGTTCAGCAGAAGCCATGATCTCGTCGTGCATTGCTTCGACAGCATGCTTATCCAGCAGAAGTTCAGTTTTGGGCTCAGGGAAATCGAATCCCTCCATACCGGTTTTACCGTGGATATCGCTTGCATCATCAAGCTGACGGATCAGCGGTTCAGCAGCGCCACGAGCGACCGGTACATCCTTACCGTAGTAGGCCATCAGCTTGAGCGCGTTCGTCGTTGTCGCTTCAATGCTGACATTGCCAGCAACCGTAGTAATCAGCCGCACGTCGAAGCGCGGGTTGAACACTGCCAGTGCGATGGCGACGGCGTCATCGATGCCGGGGTCAGTGTCGATAATCAGAGGGATCTGCTTCATTGCTTGTTCGGTTCCTTTCGTGGTGTGTTGATATACGTGTTATGCGTAGTGCTCGGCGAGCCGATTACTTGATTCCGCTTGTGGCGGTGGATTCAGCTGCGCTGAGCGGAACGGGATCAACGAATTGGACTAATCCGCTGCCATAACCCGGTGCCGGCCGGCGCAGGAACCCATGCTCTTCGTAGAACGATTCCTTGCCAGGTGTTGCCATCAGGCCAATGTACGCATGGTTGCAGCAGTGTTCTCGAATGCGTGTGATAAGTGCGCGCAGCACCGCCGTACCGACTCCATCCCCTTGGTATTGCGGTAATACCACGAGATCTTTGATGAAGAATGCGATACGTCCATCGCCGACCACACGACCAATTCCGGCCACCTGACCATCAACGTAGGCAACCACGGAATACAGCCCACCATCCAGCGCCATACGCGCGTCTTCGCGGTCGTAATGGTAGAAACCCACAGCGTCGCGAACGCTGACGTACAGTTCGGCTGTCAGCGCGTCTTGCTGAATCGATATGCACATTGCCCGCTCACCTCCTCTGTGAGTTTCCTCCAAACCGATCATCGTTGATCATCGCCATTGATAAAACGTTTAATCAACTAATGAAAATTATGATATAACCTTTTACCAATGTTGTCAACGATGTCGGCACGTCAGCACTGTTCAGCGCATAAACCCAGCCTTCATGCACCTGATAAACGCTGCAATATCAGGGAACACGCCACATAGGAGCCCCAACCGAATCACGCAGTACAAACGATGACGGGACATAGCGCGATTCACCACGACTGCAATCATTATTTATAATCATGTCGAGCAACATATCCACGCCCTGGCGACCCATATCCTCAGCTTGCTGCGAAATAATCGCGACTTGCGGAGTCAGCAGACGGAATACGGCAATGTCATCGAATGAAATCACTGACATTTCACTACCAATATCAATGCCGCGGTCATGCAGCAAACCAATCATCGTGATCATGTCAGGCGAGTAAGCGCAAATAATCGCCGTAACACCTGCTCTTACAAGTTCATTTAGTCCTGCTTCGCGCGAAACATATGTAGAATCACAGTCGACAACCGCCGCAGTTCCCTCCCCCAACTGCGTCACCTGTGCCACAGCAGAACGGAATGCCGCTTCACGCTCATTTATATTGGACGAGCCCAGTGACGAGTGTGACACAAATCCAATGTGACGATGCCCTAAGCGCACAAGTTCGGCAACCGCCTCGCAAACACCTGGGTATGGGTCGGACACTACGAATGGCACCGAATTTACTCCCGATACCAAACGATCCACGAACACCAGTGGTAGCTCGCGCGCGATAAGCGACTGCATACCAGGCGAATTGACACCTTGCGGCACCACGATCGCACCATCAATACGCTGCCCAAGCAGATTGTCAATAAACGCATCCTGGCGTTCCACTGTTTCTGCTGAAGTACCAATCAGCGTGGAATAGCCCTGGGCATACAACTCATCCTCCATTGACGAGACTAAATCAGCGAAATACGGATTGCGCAAATCAGGAACCAGCAAACCAACAGTCTTAGTATCCGACGAGCGCATGGAGCGAGCACGTTGATCGGGCACATACCCCATTTCCTCAACAGTTTTCAGCACCAACTGTCGCGTATCGCTAGAAAAACGGCCTTTATTGTGAAGTATCTGGGAGACGGCAGCAGCCGACACACCGGCACGTTGAGCGACATCCTTCAACGTCACGAACGCCATAGTCCCCTCCTTGCGGCCGATACATCGTCAAAACAACAATTCAAATGTACCCTTTTCACCGCCAATATTCGCAATCCTGCGCCAACACACGGCTCTCAACATAGAAAACCGCGCCCCCAACTACCGGATAAGAATTACTTCAACCCGATAATCGAGGTGCGGTTTTTGCAGGCGTACCGACTACTCCAGTTCCACTGCACCGGTGTACAGCTGGTAGTACTCGCCCTTTTGCGCGATCAGCTCGTCATGCGAACCACGCTCGATGATGTTGCCGTGGTCGAGCACCATGATCACATCGGAATTGCGCACGGTGGACAGGCGGTGGGCGATGACGAAGACCGTACGGCCCTTCATCAGGTTATCCATACCAGCTTGCACAACCTCTTCAGTACGCGTATCAATCGAGGACGTGGCCTCGTCAAGGATCAGCGCAGGCGGATCGGCCACCGCCGCGCGAGCGATGGAGATCAGCTGGCGCTGGCCCTGGGACAGGCCGGAACCGTCGCCTTCGAGCACCGTGTTGTATCCCCCGGGCAGCATGCGGATGAAGCTGTCCGCATTGACCAGACGCGCGGCCTCGATGCATTCCTCATCGGTGGCGTTCAGGCGGCCGTAACGGATGTTGTCCATCACGGTGCCGGTGAACAGGTTCACGTCCTGCAGCACGATGCCCAAAGACCTGCGCAGGTCAGGCTTCTTGATGCCGGCCACGGAGATACCATCATACAGAATCTGGCCTTCCTGAATGTCGTAGAACCGGTTGATGAGGTTGGTCACGGTGGTCTTGCCGGCACCGGTGGCGCCGACGAGCGCGATCTTCTGGCCGGGCTTGGCGAACCAGGTGATGCCGTGCAGCACCGGCTTGTCCGGGTTGTAGCCGAAGGTCACGTTGGTGAAGCGCACGTCGCCGCGCAGCAGGGTCAGTCGGCCGTCGGGCGAGGTGATCGCCTGCTCCTTGGCCTTCATCGCCACCTCGCGGGCCGAGCCCTTGAGCTTTTCTGCGGCCTTCAGAGACCTCGTACCGTCGTCGCCGACCTCGCGCTTCCATGCCCAGTGGCCGGTCTCGTGGTCGACTTCGGTCATGGTGCGGCCATCCTCGCCAAGTTCCACGTTCACGAGCGTCACGGTGCCCTTGTCTTCCTCGATGGGCTCATCCATCAGCTTGAAGATACGGGAGGCACCGGCGAGCGCCATCATCACCATGGTCAGCTGCTGAGAGACCTGACCGATCGGGTTGATGAACGAGCGGGACAGGGTCAGCAGGGAGACGAGCGTGCCGAGGGTGAGCGGCTTGACGCCGGTCAGACCGATGTCGTTGACGCCGGCCAGCGAGACGGCGGCGCCGACGATGGCAAGCAGGATGTAGAGCAGGTAGCCCATGTTGCCGACGACCGGCATGGTGACGTTGCCCCAGGTGTTCGCTTCGGCGGACGCCTCGAAGAGTTCCTCGTTCTTCTCGTCGAAGGTCTTCTGGGTGGCGTCTTCATGGTTGAAGACCTTGATGACCTTCTGGCCGTTGACGGATTCCTCCACGAAGGCGTTCACGTCGCCGATCCACTGCTGCTGCTTGACAAAGTAGCGGCCGGAGCGGCTCACGATCTTGCGCACGATGAAGTAGAGCAGAACGGTGAACACGATTACGAACGCGGTGAATGGAATGGACAGCCACAGCATGGACAGCAGCGCCGCGACCGCGGAGATAATCGAGGAGAACATCTGCGGGAACGACTGCGAGATGGCCTGGCGCAGCGTATCGGTGTCGTTGGTGTAGTGGCTCATGATGTCGCCGTGCTCGTGGC
>ERZ773185.1264-NODE-1264-length-19489-cov-3.126171_pt1 | contig 19489 bp, 19 predicted proteins | sample MGYA00580531_ERZ773185 | MGnify/ENA primary metagenome ERZ773185 (study PRJEB29015, sample SAMEA2737799) | human gut metagenome | biome: human gut; feature: human-associated habitat; material: faeces | place: China | collected 2012 ...
AGCACGGCGAGGTTGTTGCTCTCGGTGCCGCCGGAGGTGAAGGTCACGTCCGCGGGGCGGACGCGCCCGCCCAGGCAGCGCGCGAGCTTAGCGCGGGCCCCGTCGAGGGCACGGGCTGCCTGCCTGCCCATGGTGTGCAGCGAGTTGGGGTTGGCGCCGGCGTAGGGCGCCTCCTCGTAGGCAAGAAGCGCGTCTCTTGCCTGCTGGCGCAGGGGCGAGGACGCCGCGTGGTCCAGGTATACGGTTTTGCGCGTCTGCATGCCCGGCCTAGGCCCTCTTTGCAAGGCCGAGCTGGCCGGCGTCCTTGATGGCGCGGATGGCCGCGGCGCGGTCGTCCTTCTTGAAGACGGCGCTGCCGGCCACGATGACGTTGGCGCCCGCGGCGCAGATCTGGCCGGCGTTCTGCTCGGAGACGCCGCCGTCGACCTCGATCATGGGGCTCACGCCGTGCTCCTTGGCAAGCGCACGCACCTTGGCGACCTTGGCCACGGAGCTGGGAATGAACTTCTGGCCGCCAAAGCCGGGGTTCACGGTCATGACCAGGACCATGTCGACGTCCTCGATGATGGAGTCGAGCATGCAGACGGGCGTGGCGGGGTTGATGGCCACGGCCGGGCGCACGCCGGACTCGCGCAGGTAGGAGACGATGCGGTGGGCGTGGTTGGTGGCCTCCAGATGGAAGGACACCATGTCGGCGCCGGCCTCCACGTACAGGCGGGTCATCTCGTCGGGGTTGGAGATCATGAGGTGGGCGTCCACGGGGACGTCAGTGGTAGCCTTGATGGCGCGCAGCACGTCCGGGCCAAAGGTGAGGTTGGGGACAAAGTGGCCGTCCATCACGTCAAAGTGCACGTAGTCGGCCGTCTCGATGCTCTTGAGGTCCTCCCCCAGGCGCGCAAAGTCTGCAGACAGGACGGACGGGGCGACAAGAACGTCTTCAAGCATCAGATGATCCCTTTCGATTCGGTTGTTCGGCTCAGGCCGTAGAACTCCTCGCGTGGAAGTCTACCGAGAAGCGACGCGCTGGCGGAAGCCAGGTCGAGCCCATCCACGAGAACGTCATGCACGGCGCAGGTGAGCGGAGCCTCGATGCCATGTTCGCGCGCAAGCTCCCAGAAGCTCTGGGCCGCGTGCGCCCCCTCGACCACCATGCCGGTTCGGGCCTCGTATGCGGCAAGCCCCTCGCCGGCCACGAAGGCCTCGCCGAAGGTCCTGTTGCGGGAGTGCTCGGAGGTGCAGGTGGCCACGAGGTCTCCCATGCCGGCAAGACCCATCGGGGTGAGCGGGCTTCCGCCCAGGGCGTCTGAGACGCGGCCTATCTCCGCGATGCCGCGGGTCATGAGGACGGCCTGCGTGTTGTCGCCGGCACCCAGGCCAGCCGCGATGCCGCAGGCTATGGCCACGACGTTCTTCATGGCGCCGCAGACCTCGACTCCGATGACGTCGTCGGAGGCGTAGACGCGGAAGAAGGGGGTGGCCACGAGCCCGCGCAGGCGCTCGCCGACCTCGGGGCTCCCGCAGGCAAGGACGGCGGCGGAGACCTGGCCCAGACAAATCTCCTCGGCGTGGTTGGGGCCGGAGAGCACGGCCATACGCTCGGCGTGCCCCAGCTCTGCGGCGGCGACGTCCAGCATGAGCTGGTGCGTGCCCGGCTCCATGCCCTTGGTGAGCACGAGGACGGGCACGTCGGGCGCGACGTGGGGCGCGAGCGCGCGGCAGACGTCGCGCAGGTGTGTGGACGGCAGGACCACGGCCTCCACGGCGCAAAGCGCTGCGGCCGCGTCGCTTGTGGCGATGACGTTGCCCGGCAGCTCGTAGCCCGTGAGGTGGCGCGGGTTCCTGCGCGTTGCGTTGACGGCAGACGCCACCTCGGTGCTGCGGCACCAGAGCCTCACCTCTGCCGCCTGGCTGGCCATGAGGCCGGCGAAGGCAGTCCCCCAAGAGCCCGAGCCCACGACGCAGGCCGTGGGAAGCCCGGCCGCCACTAGCGGGCGCCTCCCTGGTCTGAGCCATCGGTGGCGTCGGAGCCGGTCTCGGGCTTCTCGCCGTCCTTGTGGAAGGCGAAGCGACGCTCCTCGCCGCGGGCGAGCTTCCTGATGTTGGAGCGGTGCGCCCAGATGACCACCAGGGCCACCACCACGATGGGCGCCACGGAGATGAGCGGGAAGCCCCAGAGGGCGCACTGGATGGGAAGCGACGCCGCGGCGCAGACCGAGCCCAGGCTCACGTAGCGGGAGGGCACGGCAAAGACCAGGAACACCACCAGAAGGCCCAGCGCGACGGGCCACCACAGGCCCAGGGCCGCGCCAAAGCCCACGGCTATGCCCTTGCCGCCGTGGAAGCCCAGGAAGGGCGAGAAGACGTGTCCCAGGATGCAGCCCATGTAGACCAGGGAGAGCGAGGCGCCAAAGACCGTGGTGTGGTCAAGGGACGCGGCGTCGCCGCCAAAGACCAGTGCCGCCAGCACCCAGCGGGCGAGCAGCATCCAGACCAGGCCCTTGCCCAGGTCGCACAAAAGCGTCAAGGCCGCGGCCTTCTTGCCCACGCTGCGGGCCACGTTGGTGGTCCCGATGTTCCCGGAACCGACGGTGCGCACGTCCACGTGACCCTCGCGCTTGGCGATGATGAGGCCGAAGGGAATTCCGCAGACCACGTAGGCGCCTAGCGTGAGGGCCAGGGTCCACACGCAGAAGGTGAGGTTTGTGGTGAGAAGCACCTACTTCTCGCCCCCCTCGTTCTTCTGACGGAAGCGCATGCGGATGGGGGTGCCAGTGAGCTCAAAGCGTTCACGGATGCGGTTCTCCATGAAGCGCTCGAAGTTGTCGTCCACGAGGTCGGGGGCGTTGCACCAGAAGGAGAGCGCGGGCGGCTTGGAGCCGGTCTGCGTGCAGTACTGGATCTTGAGGCGGCGGCCCTTCTCGGAGCGGGTGTGGCCGCCCTCGCGAATCTCTGCCAGCAGGTTGTTGAGCTCCGAGGTCTTGAGCTGCTGGGCGCGGGCCTCGGCGGCCTTGACGGCGGCGACCAGGACCTTGTCAGTGGCGCGGCCGGTGAGGGCCGAGATGTTGATGAACGGGATCCACGGGGCGAAGGCCATGCGCTTGCTGAGCGAGGTCATGACCTCGTCGCGCTTCTGCTGCGAGTCGATGAGGTCCCACTTGTTGAGGAGAAGCACGATGCCGCAGCCGCGGTCGACGGCCATGTTGGCCACCTTCTGGTCCTGCTCGGTCACGCCCACGGTGGCGTCGACCACGAGCAGGCAGATGTCTGCGCGGTCGATTGCCTGCAGGCCGCGGACCAGGCTGTAGTACTCGATGTCCTCGTGCACCTGGCTCTTCTTGCGCATGCCGGCGGTGTCGACCAGCTTGATGGGCATGCCCTTCCACTGGATGACGGTGTCGATGGCGTCGCGCGTGGTGCCGGCCACGTCGGAGACGATGGAGCGCTTCTTGTTGGCGAGGCGGTTTGCCAGCGAGGACTTGCCCACGTTGGGGCGCCCGACGATGGCGATGGAGAGCATGTCCTCCTCCTCATTGGCCTCCTCTTCCTCGGGGAAGCAGGAGACGATGTCGTCGAGGAGGTCGCCGGTGCCGTAGCCGTGGGAGGCGGACAGCGGGCGCGGCTCGCCGACGCCCAGGGCGTAGAAGTCCCACAGGCCGTCCTGCTCGCTCGCGGGGTCGTCCTTCTTGTTGACGATGAGGAAGACGGGCTTGTCGACGCGGCGGACGATGCGCGCGACCTCCTCGTCCTCGTCGGTGATGCCGGTGGCACCGTCAACAACGAAGACGATGACGTCGGCCTCCTGGCAGGCAAGAAGCGCCTGCTCGCGGATGCGCGGGGCGAAGACGTCCTGGGACTTGACGGACTCGATGCCGCCCGTGTCGATGATCACGAAGTCGCGGCCGTTCCAGTCGGCCTCGTGGTAGGAGCGGTCACGGGTGACGCCGCGGCTCTCGTGGACGATGGCCTCGCGAGAGACGGCGATGCGGTTGACGAGCGTGGACTTGCCCACGTTGGGGCGGCCGACCACGGCTACGATGGGCTTGGACATGGATTCTCCTAGCTCTTAGACAGACAGAGCAAGGATAGCATGCCCCCTCAGCCCCTAGGAGCTGGGATTCTGCCGTCGATGAGCCCTAGACCAAAAGACCATGCAGGCAGTCAAGGAGCTTGCCGGGGCTGGGCTCGCTGATCACGGGCGTGCCGCCGCGGAGGGAGATCTCCTCCAGGATGTGGGCCTGCGTGTCCCCGTCGAGGGTCACGTGGTCAAAGTTGAACATGACCTCGGGCAGGACCACCACGGTGTCGGAGAGGTTGTCCGCCAGCTGCGCCAACAGGTCGCAGCTCACGATGAGGCCGGTCACGTTTACGTCCCCGCCAAAGTAGTCGTTGCGGATGGCCTGCGTCCAGACGCGCCCCTCCGGCGAGAGGAGCCCGGCAAAGACGGCGATGGTCTTCTCGGCCGCTTCCCCGCAGACAAGGAGGACCCCGAGGCCCCGCTCCGCAAGCGCGGCGTTCACGGCCTCGCACTCCCCCGCCCGCTCGGAGCGCACGAGGGCGGACTCGTCGAGAAAGCTCCTCAGCATGCCGATGCCGTCGTAGAACTGCGGGTAGCCGTCGTAGGTCTCCGCGGGAGGGACGGGCAGGTCGGCGTCCACGTAGAACTCGTCGGAGAGCTGGAAGCGGGTGTTGCCCAGGGCCTTGCGAGCGCGCTCCTGGTAAGGCTCGATGAGACGCACGACGGCGCGACTGGCCTCGACGTCGTCAGAGAAGCTGCGGTCGAAGCGCTTGGAGTGCTTGGTGTAGCCCATGGGCACGATGGCAAGGCTCGTGATGTTGGAGCGCTCCTCCACCCAGTCGAGCGTGCGATGGAGCTCCTCGCCGTCGTTGAACCCCGGGCACAGGACAATCTGCGCGTGGACCTCCACGCCCGACTCACACAGGGCCTCCAGGACCTCGACGCCGCGGGCGGCATGGGCGCCGATCATCTTGCGCCGCACGTCGGGCGATATGGCGTGGATGGAGACGTTCATGGGCTCCAGGCCGCAGGTGACGATGCGCTCCACGTCCTCGTCGGTGACGTTGGTGAGCGTGACGAAGTTGCCCTGCAGGAAGGAGAGGCGGTAGTCGTCGTCACGCAGGGTGAGCGTGGCGCGCGCCTCCTTGGGAAGCATGGCCATGAAGCAGAAGACGCAGGCGTTCAGGCACGTGCGGATGCCGTCGAAGAGCACGTCGGTGAACTCTATGCCCCAGTCCTCGCCGGGCTCGCGCTCGAGCTCGCAGGAGGCGGTGGTGCCGTCCGTGGGGTCAAAGACCTCGAGGTCGCACCAGCCGCCGTCCGCCTCCCAGCGCCAGTCGATGATGTCCCTCGGCTCGACGCCGTTGACCGTCAGGATTCGCATGCCGGGCTCTATGCCGGCGTCCCAGGCGGGGCTTCCCTCCTCCACGCGGGCCACCCAGGCGCCGTCGGCCTGGGGGCGGGTGGAGGCGTAGTCCGCGCGCTTCTGCTCTGCCATGCGCTAGGCTCCCAGCATCTCTTGGATGGCACCACGCACGGCCTCGATCTGGCTGGCCGGCGTGGAGGCGCCCGCCGTGATGCCGATGACGTCGGCTCCCTCGAACCACTCGGGGAGAACCTCGTCCGCGCCCTCGATGTGGTGCGTGGCCGGGCAGAGTCCGCGGGAGATCTCTGCCAGGCGGGTGGTGTTGGCCGAGATGCGCCCGCCGATGACCACCATGACGTCTGCCTTGGCGGCAAGCTCGGCGCAGGCGCCCTGGTGGCCGCTCGTGGCCTCGCAGATGGTGTTCATCACGCGGACCTCCTCGGCCTTGGACAGCAGGACCGACACCACGTCGGCAAGGCGGGCACGGGACTGCGTGGTCTGGACGACAACGCCGAGCTTCTTGCAGACGGCCAGGGCCTCGGCCTCCTCGGCAGTTCCAACGACGATGGCGCCCGGCGCGTGCGGGAGCGTGGCCTCCACCTCGGGGTGGCCCTTCTCGCCGACGACGACCACCTGGTAGCCCTCATCAGCAAGGCGACGGGCGGCCAGGTGGACCTTCTTCACAAAGGGGCAGGTGGCGTCAAGGACCTCGCTGCAGAGCGAGCGGGCGCGCGCCTCCTCGTCGGGGGTGACGCCGTGGGTGCGCAGCAGCAGCGTGCCGCCGGCGGCCTCCTCGGGGCTGGAGACGACGGTCACGCCGCGGGCGGCAAGGTCGCTCACGACGCGCGGGTTGTGGATGAGGGGACCGAGGGTGTGGACGGGACCCGTGGCCTCGTCGGCCGCGTGCTCGACCATCTGGAGGGCGCGCTCCACGCCGTAGCAGGCACCCGCCTCGGAGGCAATGACGATGCGTGCCATGGGCTACTCCAATCCGGGGTGGGCCTGGCGCAGCTCGTCCCTGAGCTCGAAGACGCGGCCCATGCCGACCTCCTCCATCTTGGCCACCTGCTCGCGGCGCTTGGGCGCGTCGATCTCTGCCCACTCCACGGGACGGCCGGCCCTGAGCCAGACGTGGGAGCGGAAGCGCAGGTTGCGGGCGCCGATGACGGCAACCGGCTGGACGGGCGCCTTTGCCATCTGGGCCATGAGCGCGTAGCCGCCGTGGACCTCCGCGTCCGCGTCGTCCTTGACGCGGGTGCCTTCGGGGTAGATGAGCACGCACTCGCCGCGCTGCAGCATCGCGCGGGCGCGACGGATCAGCTTCATGTCGGCGGTTCCGCGCGAGACCGGGAAGCCGCCCACGCGAGAGAAGAGCCAGGTGGCGATGCCGATCTTATCGAACTCGCTCTTGTAGACGATGCGCGTGTGGATGCCGGCGCGCCACAGCGTGACCACCATGATGACCGGCTCGACCATGGACTCGTGGTTCTGGATGATAACGCGGCCGCGGGCGTCCTTGGTCAGCAGCTCCGCCTCCTCGATCTTCCAGGGCCACACGAGCTTGGTGAAGGCCCAGCAGGCCGCCACCACGATGTTCATGAGCACACGGGCCGTCCAGGGAAAGTCCGCCATGGCGTGGTCGTAGTAGTCCTCGTAGGAGTTGCCCGCAAAGGCGCGCATCTTGGTGCTCTTCTGGTCAGACATGGGGCCTCCTAGGCGTTCGCGCGGGCGAGAAGGGCCGGCGAGAGGGACGCGATCTTCCGGATGACGTCCTCAAAGCCCATGTCGGAGGAGTCGACGATGACGGCGTCCTCTGCCGGGCGCAGGGGCGAGGTGGCGCGGGAGGAGTCGTAGTCGTCGCGGCGCTTGAGGTCCGCCAGAATGCGGCGCTCCTCCTCGGGGTCGGCCGTGGCCGCGCTGTCCTGGGCGAGGTTGCCGCCGCTGCGCTGCACGGCGCGGCGGCGGGCGCGGGCCTCCGGGCTTGCGGTGAGGAAGACCTTGACGTCTGCCGCGGGGAAGACCACGGTGCCAATGTCGCGGCCCTCGGCCACCACGTCGCCGGTCTCCCCCACCTTGCGCTGGAGGGCCACCATGACCTCGCGCACGGCCGGGTTGGCCGAGACCGGCGAGACGGCGAGCTCCACCTTGGGCGTGCGAATCTCCGCCGTGACGTCGCGCCCGTTGGCGATGACGGTCTGCCCGGCCTCGGAGGTGCCGAACTCGATGACCGTCTCGCGGGCGACCTCCGCCACGGCCGCACTGTCCTCCGGGTCAACGCCCAGGCGAAGGCACTCGGCCGCCACCGAGCGGTACATGGCTCCCGTGTCCAGGAAGGTGAGGCCAAAGCGGTCGGCGATGGCGTGTGCGATGGAGGACTTGCCGGACCCGGACGGCCCGTCGATGGCTACGATCATTGCGCTGCCTTTCCAGTGAGAAATAGGGACAGTCCCTATTTCTTATCTCTTGTGTCTTAGCGGGTACAGAGGGACTCAAGGGCGCTGACCTCGGTCTCGTCGAGCTCGCGCCAGTGGCCCTCATCCACCCCGGTGAGGGCGAGGGGACCGAAGGCGTCCCTGTGGAGGCGCAGCACGCGGTGCCCCACGGCCATGAGCATCTTCTTGACCTGGTGCTTCTTGCCCTCGTGGATGGTGAGGGCCACCACGGAGTTGGGGTTGCCCCCACCGTCGACGCCCGCGCCATTGGGGGCCACCACGGAGAAGAGCGGGTCGGACTCGCTGAGGAGCTCGGCCCTTGCAGGAGCCGCGGGCCCCTCCTCAAGCATGACGCCGCGGCGCAGCTCGTCGAGCTCGCGCCTGGTGGGAACGCCCCTCACCAGGGCCACGTAGTGCTTGTCGACGTGACGGGAGGGGTGCAGGAGCTCCTGGCCCAGGTTGCCGTTGGTGGTGAAGAGCAGAAGTCCCGTGGTGTCCGTGTCCAGGCGCCCTACCGGGAAGAGCCCCGGGAACTCCCTGGAGGGAACGAGCTCGGCCACAGTGGGACGACCCTGGGGGTCGCTCATGGTGGTGATGTAGCCCTGCGGCTTGTAGAGCATGACGTAGCGGCTGCGTTCCGTGATGGAGCAGGGCCTGCCGTCGACCGTCACCACGTCGACGCTGGGGTCCACCTTGCTGCCGAGCTCGCTCACCACGACGCCGTTGACGCGCACGCGCCCCGAGGTCATGAGGCGCTCCGAGCCGCGGCGGCTCGCCACGCCGGCACGCGCCAGGAAGCGCTGCAGCCGCATAGGGACGATCCTCTCGCCCTCGTCAAGCATCCTCGGACACCCCCTCGCCGCCGTCCCCAGGCACCTCTTCAGGCGAGAAGCCCGTCTCGCCGTCGGTCTCCCCCAGGTCGCCGCCCAGAAGCTCGCGCTCGTCCTCGATGTCGTCCATGGCGTCCTCGAGCGTGGACTCCATCTGGCGGCCCGAGAGGCGCTCGCGGATGAACTGCCTGGACTCCTCGTCGGGGGCAAAGTCCTCCAGCGGCGGAAGCTCGCGCAGGGACTTGAGGCCAAAGCGCTCGAGGAAGAGGCGGGTGGTGCCATAGAGGATGGCCTGGCCTCGGTCGGCCTCGTGACCGCACTCGCGCACGAGGCCCTTCTCCTTGAGGGAGCCGATGACGCCGTCGGAGTTGACGCCGCGGATGGCGCGGACGCCCTCGCGCGTCACGGGCTGGTGGTAGGCGATGACGGCCAGGGTCTCCAGCGCCGCCTGGGAGAGCCTGCGCGTGTCCCAGGAGAGCACGTAGTCTGCCACCTGGTCATGGTAGGCGGGGTGCGTGAAGAGGCGCCAGCCGCCGGCGACCTCGCGCAGCTGGAAGCCGCGGTTGGCCTCCCGGTACTCCACGGATAGCTCCGCCAGGGCACCCGCCACCTCGGAGGGTGCGGCGCCCGTCGCTCGGGCGAGCTCGGTTGCGGCCACGGCGTCGTCAGACACCAGGAGAAGCGCCTCGAGCAGCGGCTTCAGCGTGTCGGAGCCAAGGTTCTCTAGGTCTTCCACTACTCGTCCTTTCCGAGGGCCTCGGCGTCCGCCTCGTCAAGCTCGGCAAGAACCGACTCGTCGAGCTCGTAGGCGTCCGCGCCCTCGATGTGCGTGATCTCAATGTCCCCGAAGAGCTCGTCCTGGCGCACGGTCACCATGCCGCGCTTGAAGAGGTCGAGGATGGCCAGGAAGTTGACGACGACCACCTCGGGGGTGGTGTCGCCGTCCAGGAGCTGGCTGAAGCTCAGGTGCCCCATGCTGCGCACCAGGCGGTCCACGGAGGCCACGGTGAGGGCCACCGGCAGGCGCTTGGGCGCGATGTGCTCCGCCTCCAGAAGGAACGTCTCGCGGCGGCTGTCTATGTCCGCGCAGATGACGGCAAGGCTTCGCAGGCTGATGCCCTCGAGGTAGTCGGGCATGAGGTTCAGGAACTCGGGGTCAGGGCCCACGGTGCGGGGCAGCATGCGCCCCTCGGCCTCAAGGCGCGCGCCCAGCGCGGCCCCGGCGCTCCTGAACTGCTTGTAGGCGATGAGCCTGGCGATGAGCACCTCGCGTGCCTCGTCGGGAGAGAGGCCCTCGAGGTCCGCGTCGTCCTCGTCCTCGACGTCCGCATTGCGGGAGATGGGCTCGGCGGGAACGAGGGAGGCCGCCTTGATGTCCAGCAGCGTGGACGCGACCAGAACGAAGTCGCTGGCCACGTCAAGGTCCAGGTCCTCCATGCGCTCGACCTCGGCTAGGTACTGGTTGGCGACCTCCGAGATGGAGATTGAGCCGATGGTGACCTTCTGCCTGGTCACGAGCTGCAGGAGCAGGTCGAAGGGGCCGGAGTAGGACTGGGTCCTCACCTTGAACGACATGCGCTACACCCCCGAGAGCAGAAGGTCGTAGAGGTTGCCGGCCGTGAGGTCCAGGAAGGCTCCGAGCGGGTCCACGCCAAGAAACTCGGGCAGCACGTAGAGCAGGATGAGGAGGATGGGCATGGCGTAGTGCTGGATGCGGTAGTACTCCATCTTGGCCTTCCCCCTGAGGAGCGGCAGCAGCAGCTTTGAGCCGTCGAGCGGCGGCAGCGGGATCAGGTTGAAGAACGCAAGCGTCAGGTTGACGTAGACGTAGGTGGTGCAGACGCGCATGGCCCAGAAGAGCGCCTCGTAGGGCACGTTGCCCGCGACGACGGCGCCATACCCGAGGTTCCAGACGGCGTAGACGAGAGCCGTGCCCAGCAGGGCCTGCAGGATGTTAGAGACGGGCCCCGCCAGCGCGACGAGGGCGTCGTCCTTGCCCGGGTGGCGAAGGCGGCGCGGGTCATAGGGCACCGGCTTGGCGAAGGCGAAGACCGGGCCGCCCATGGCCGCCATGATGAGCGGCAGCACTATGGAGCCAAACCCGTCAAGGTGGGCCCTAGGGTCAAGCGTCAGGCGCCCGGCCTCCTTGGCGGTGGGGTCGCCGAGCCTCAAGGCCATCCAGCCGTGGGCCACCTCGTGCACGATGGCAGAGAACATGACCAGGGCCACGCTGATGGCCATGGAGACAAGGCGTTGGGTGGAATAGAGCAAGCGAGACTCCCCTCTCGTGGCGCTAGCGCAACGAGGATGAAAGACGGCTGAGCAGCCAGTCGAAGATCAAAAACACTATAGCAGCTAGGGCAAAGTCCCCGTGGAAGACCCCGCCAAAGGGCGTCTGGAAGACAAAGAGCCCGCTGATGGCGCCGGGGAGCGCGCGCAGGACGGCCCCGTTGACGCCCAGCAGCGCCGAGCGGGGCGCCCCGACGAGCACGGCGTCGCAGACGGTGAGGGCAACGAGCAGCCATGCGAGCACGCGGCAGGCCACGGCAAGGGCGTGCGCCACGCCCGCGCCCGTCACGGCCCTACGCATTGGCTGCCTCCTCGAGCTTCTCGGAGAGCTCGAGCCACTCCTCCTCGAGGGCGGGAATCTTCTTTGAGAGCGCCGTGTACTCTTTCATGCACTCGTCGAACTTGGCCGCGTCGTTGTAGAGGGCCTCGTCGGCCATGAGGGTCATGAGCTCGTCGTAGCGCTTGCGGGCGGGCTCAAGGGCCTTCTCGACCTGCTTCAGGCGGTCGCGCTCCTTCTTGAGGGCGCGGTTGCGGCGGTTTCTCTCCTCCGCCTCTGCGCGGCGCTGCTCCTTGGTCTTGACGTTTCTGCCCTGCGTGGCGTCAGCCTGTGGGGTGCTTGCCGCGGCAGCCGCCCTTGCCGAAGCGGCGGGAGCCTCCTGCCCGCTCGAGCAGGCCTCCAGCTCCGCGCGCTTGAAGAGGTAGTAGTCGTAATCGCCATCGTAGATGGTGACCTTGTGGTCGCGGACGTCCACGACCTTGTTGGCAACGGCGCGGACGAGGTGCTCGTCGTGAGAGATGAGCACGATGGTGCCCGGAAACTCCACGAGGGCGCGCTCGAGGACGTCGACGGAGTCGATGTCCAGGTGGTTGGTGGGCTCGTCCAAGAGCAGCAGCGGGTTGGGCGAGACGAGCATCTTGGCCAGGGCCAGACGCGCCCTCTCGCCGCCGGAGAGCACGCCCACGCGCTTGTCCACGTCGTCGCCGTGGAAGAGGAAGGCGCCCAGCAGGCGACGCTCCTCGGAGGTGGTCCAGGTGGGGGCGGCGGCGTCCATCTCCTGCATCACGGTGTTGGCCTCGTTGAGCTGCTCGAGCTGGTGCTGGGCGTAGTAGGCCTGCGTGACGTTCTGGCCGAGGCTGACCTTGCCCGCGTCCGGCGCAAGACGGCCGTTCACGATCTTCATGAGCGTGGACTTGCCGGCGCCGTTGGGGCCGACGAGGGCAACGTGGTCGCCGCGGTAGAGCGTGACGTCGACGTCGGAGTAGACGTGGTTCTCGCCAAATGACTTGGAGATGCCCTTGAGGCTGATGACCATGTCGCCCGTGCGCGGCGGCTCGGGGAAGCGGAAATGGGCGCGCTTGGAGCCCTCGGGCAGCATGACGAGCTCGCTCTTGATCTGCTCAATCTTCTTCATGCGCTCCTGGGCCTGGGCTGCCTTGGTGGGCTTGTAGCGGAACTTGTCGACAAACACCTGCATGTGGGCGATCTCTCGCTCCTGGGCGGCGCGCTTGGCGCGCATCTGCTCCAGGTTGTCCTCGCGCTGCTTGAGGTAGGAGCTGTAGTTGCCCGTGTAGGTGGTGATGCGACGGTTCTCCACGGCGGCCACGTGGCTCACGCAGGCGTCCATGAAAGCGCGGTCGTGGCTGACAAGGAGCACCGCCCCGTCGTAGCTGGAGAGGAAGGACTCGAGCCACTTGACGCTCTCGAGGTCCAGGTGGTTGGTGGGCTCGTCGAGCATCAGAAGGTCGGGGTGGCGCAGGAGCAGCTTGGAGAGGGAGATGCGCATCTGCCAGCCGCCGGAGAAGTCCTCCGCAGGCTTGTCGAAGTCCTCGACGGGAAAGCCCAGGCCAGAGAGGATCTGGCGCGCGCGGCTCTCAAGCTCGTAGCCGCCCAGCCGCTCGAAGCGGTCCTGTGCGTGGCCGTACTGCTCCAGCAGGCGGTCGAGCTCGGAGCCGGGCTCGGTGACGGAGATCTTCTCCTCTAGCTCAGAGACAAGGCGCTCGTAGCGCTTGACCTCCTGGGCGCTGTCGACGACCTCGGCAAGCGCGGTCTTCTTGCCGGCGAGCTTGGTCTCCTGCTCCAGGTAGCCGACGCTGGTCTCCTTGGCAAAGGTGACGGAGCCCTCGTCGGCGGGCTCGAGGCCCATGAAGATCTTGAGGAAGGTGGTCTTGCCGGAGCCGTTGGGGCCGACAAGAGCCCAGCGCTCGCCAGCGTTGAGCTGAAGCGTTGCCTGGGAGTAGAGAGTGCGTCCGCCAAAGGACTTTGAGACCTTGTCTGCGAGTGCGATCAATGCGGTAATCCTTGTGCTCGAGAGTTCCAAACGGTCATAAGTATATGCGCCAGGAAGGCCTCCTTCGCATATGCCTACGGAAAGACCAAGGGCGAGCGCCTTGCCTCGCTTTGCCGCGCACTCAGGCAGTCGACTTGGGATAGTCTGAAAAGCGTTTGAGGATTCCGCCGGGCTCACTCTCCCGGCAGCAAAGGCAGGTTCCATATGACAGAGACACCCATCCAAGACGTCGCCCAGAAGTCCCCGGCGGCAAGGTCCCCGCGCTCCCACTACGTGGGCGCGCTCGACGGCCTGCGCGTCCTGGCGATCCTTGCGGTCCTGCTCTACCACGCCAACCCCCGCTGGCTTCCTGGCGGCTACTTTGGCGTGACGGTCTTCTTCGTGGTCACCGGCTACCTCACCACGCTCTCCATTGAGCGCGAGATCGGTCGCGCGGGACGCCTCGACTACCCTCGCTTTGTCCTGAAGCGCGTGACGAGGCTTTTGCCCTCCATGCTTGCCGTCGTGGGCGTGACCACGTTGCTGTGCGTGTTCCTGGCTCCCAACCTGCTTCCCAAGGTGAAGTCCGACGCCGTCCCCGCGCTCCTCTTTGTGGAGAACGTCTTCTACATAGTGAGGAACGTCTCCTACTTTGCCAACGCGGGACTCCCCTCTCCCCTCACCCACTTCTGGTACCTCGGCGTCGTCATGCAGTTCTATGTAATCTGGCCGCTCGTCCTGCTGGGGATGCGCAAGGTCGTGAGGTCCCGCCGCATGGCGTGCTCGGCCGTGGGCATACTTGCCATTGCCTCTGCGGTCCTCATGGCCGTTCTCTACGACCCCACCGGAGACACCGCCCGCATCTACTACGGACCTGACACGCGCGCGGCCGAGCTTCTGCTGGGTGCGCTTGCGGCCCTGTGGACCGGTGGGCGCGGGCTCAACCTGCGGGCGCTTCCCGCGGTAGGGCCGCGCCTCAAGGATGCGCCCGCCTGGACCTGCGACGCCGTGGCGCTTGCCTGCCTGGCGGGCCTTGGCGTCATGTGCTTCTCGCTCAACGGATACTCGGAGTTTGCGTACCGCGGCGGCATGCTTCTGGCCGCGGTGCTCACGGCCGTCCTGGTCTCTTGCCTCTGCAGGCCGCAGAGCGCCCTGGCCCACGTGCTGGGGGCGCGCCCCGTGGCCGAGGCCGGCAAGCGCGCGTTTGCCATCTACCTCTGGCACTACCCCCTGCTGGTGGTCCTCAACCCGGCGACGAGGACCACCGAGCTTCCCGTCTGGGGGTGGGCGCTTGAGTTCCTTCTCATCTTTGCCTGCGCCGAGGCCTCCTACCAGCTCTTCGAGAAGGGCCGGGGTCCTCGAGAGCTCGCCGGGCGCCCCATGCCCCTGGGCCTTGCCGTGCCGCAGGTGGTGTTTGGTGCCCTGGGCGTCCTCTGCGCCCTTGTGCTTCTCTTTGTGCCCATCCCCGCAGAGCAGACGGGCGTCCCCACCGAGATGCAGCAGATGAGCGCCGAGGAGCAGCAGTACCTGGCCGAGCAGCAAGCCGCAGCCGAGTCCGCCCAGTCCGGCAAGAGTGGCGAGGGCGATGGCTCCCAGGCCGAGCCCCAGCAGGACAACACCACCTTTGACGTGAGCGGGACCTACTTTGCGGGCACCGCCTTTGCGGCCGCGATCGACCAGATAAACGCCACCAGCTTCACCGTCGACGCCAGCACGGGCGCCACCAACGCGAGCGTCATCCTCATTGGCGACTCCGTTCCCGCGGGAGCGATCACGCAGTTCTACAAGTACTTCCCCAACGGCTACATTGACGCGCAGGTGGGCCGCCAGCTCTATGCGGGCGTGGACGTCTACCGCCAGTGCCAGGCCAACGGTCACGATGGCGACGTGGTGGTCTGGGCCATCGGAGACAATGGCGTGGCCCGCGAGAGCCAGGTCAAGGAGCTCATCGAGGCCGTGGACCCCTCAAAGCACGTCTTCCTCTGCACCGTACGCGTGCCTCTGGCGCTGCAGGACATGAACAACCAGCTCTTCAAGGACGTGGCGGCCCAGTACGACAACGTTGACGTCATCGACTGGTACGCACAGAGCGCCGGCCATGACGAGTACTTCTGGAGCGACGGCACCCACTTGAGGCCCGAGGGCGCCGAGGCCTACGTCCTCATGCTCAGGAAGGCAATTACGGGGCGGTAGGCGCTTATCGCAAATTCAGATTTGACTCTTGCGCACCGCAAATTGCCTTGCTATAGTTCTTCTCGCACCAACGCACGGGGAATTAGCTCAGTTGGGAGAGCGCGTGACTGGCAGTCACGAGGTCAGGGGTTCGAACCCCCTATTCTCCACCATGTTTTGTCAGAGGCTTCGGATTCAATCCGGAGCCTCTTTTTTCGCTTCGCATCCCCGTCGTTCCCTTCCTAAATCGACATTTATACCTATCTGAAGGGCATCATTTGTCGATTTAGGAAGGGAACGGACTAGAGCCCCTCAGATAGCGATCAAGCTGGCGTTGATTGCGAATCACAACCACCTTTTCGGGAAACTGACTCTGCGTACGTCGATAGAGGCCCCGCCTTTGCCTTGTGCGGCCATCCCACAAGATCCAGCGAATGAACTCCCAGTCGATCTTCTCGTCGCAGCCCTCGGTCATGTCGGGACGGTTGGTTCCCTTGTTGATGCGGTAGCGCCTGAGGCACCGAGAAAGACAGTCCAGCCTTCCAAATAGCATCTGAATGATGACGTCGGCCTCCTCGCACCTACGCTCGTAGCTCAGGGCCTTGTAGTTGCCGTCAATCACCCAACCATCGGGATGCTCGTTGAGAAAGACCTGGACGATGCGCTGCTGCCCCGCCTTGGCCCGAACCTTCCATCCCGGCAGAAACTGAACGGCGTCCAGGTGAAGGGCGGGAAGCTGGTAGCGGTCTTGGAGTTTGCGGCAGATGGTAGATTTGCCGGAACCGCTGTAGCCAGTGACCATGATCTTCATAAGCGCTCCTGCCCGTTTTCAAGTATTAGCAATTGCTGGCTATGCAGTCGTCCACCCACTGCTTGACCCTCAGCGCGACTTCCTGCTTAGACATGTTGTCGACAAACAGGTAGTCAACGTTGTCCATCTTTGAGAACCATGCCCTCTTTAGCGGCATCAGGTGCTTCAAATAGTATTCGAAGGAGTTCCTAGCTCTGGTTGAATCGCCCTGTTTGCGCTGTCTGAGCGTGGCGCCTGATGCATCCAAGAACAGGATTCGCGCAGGCATGCACTTCCTAATGCTTGTGAGCTCATCTTTTAGCGCCTTCTCAATATCCCAGTCCTTACCGATGGCCTTGGGATAGTTAATGGTGTGGAATTCGATCTCTTCCGCCCCAAAATCCATTACGGTGCAGGGGCAATCCTTGACTCGCCCGTATCGTCTGGCCTCGTTGTCTAGCCATAGCCTCTGAATCTCAAGGTAGTCTTCGTACTTGTTCTTATCGAGCTTTCGGTCTCTGATAGCCTGGACGACTTCCGAGTTCTCCTCATAGCTTACGTTCACATACGAAGCGTTCTCGCACAGGTAGTTCAAGGCCGTCGTCTTGCCCACAGCCATGCATCCCTGTAGCGACAGCACCATGCGAGGCCCTTTCTGATTGGCAAAATCCTCAATGCAGAGAAACGACGAACCCGACTCACCTTGGTTGGGGAGTCGGGTTCGGATGCGGGTAATATGGTGGGCCCAGCAGGATTCGAACCTGCAACCCAGGGATTATGAGTCCCCTGCGCTAACCGTTGCGCCAAGAGCCCTTATAAAATGGCGCGTGCAATAGAGGCCAATAGAACAGGCCACCCATCTTGAACCACGACGTGAAATACTACCATGCACGCGGCGCCCGTTCAACGCACGATCTTGTCGACCAGGAGGATCATGGTGCCGCCTTTGACCTTGTGTGCCTATATGAAAAAAGGCCCCAACTTGCGTTGGAGCCTCATTCAATGCTCGGGTGGAGACGAGGGGGATCGAACCCCTGACCTCTTGACTGCCAGTCAAGCGCTCTCCCAGCTGAGCTACGCCCCCGTGCGAAGAAGTACTATACGGGAACTCGGACGGCGATGCAAGGACAATTTTGGAAAAACTTTCCGGAGGTGCGGGCGCCGCTGGGACGAGAGCGCGGCACGGACTCGAGGGCAAGGGACCCGCGATGCCGGATCCGGCCCGCGGGGCGCGCCCAGGGCATCTCGGGTTCCGCCGCTCGCCGGTTTTCGCTTCCACCCCACGGGCCGCCATCCGCCCAACGACCATCCCGCCGGCGCCGGGCCCATTATCGGGGCCAATCGCGCTCCCGCCGACCCGGCGATTTCAAAACCATGCCGGTTTACGGGGCCAGGCCGGGAACCCCCGAGCATGCCGTAATCGGTAAAATCAAAACCGCAGGTAGACGACTTGCGCATTCAGCGAAATGCAGGGTATGGACGGCCGGTCCGGGTCCAGCCCCGTAATCCGGCGTAGTTTTGAAATGATACTAATTCACTAGCAGGAAAACTAGGTCGTTCTAGCGCCTTGTTGCCGGCTAATTTCCGAGTTCCAACCAGTTGCACAGAACATTTGCTCGCAGTCGCGTCTCGGCGCGCTTCATTGCCTCGGATTTGGCTTTATATCGAATCCCCAAACGACTGCAGACGCTTTTGACTATGGCGTCTAGCTGTTTTTTGTCGTTAAGCATATCGTGGGTTACCAGGAACACATCGAAACCCATGCTCTGGAGCGCAGTCATGCGCTCCGCATCTTGGTCAAGTACCGCGCCTGACCCATGGATGACCTCACCTTGGATTTCGATAATTGCTGCCTTCATTAGGATTGGGTTTACAATCACGATGTCACCGTAGCAAACCTTTTGACCTGCGATGCTTTGGGCTTCCTCGGATAGAGGGGTTAAATCGTTGAGGTATACGTATCTGAATCCTGAACCACCTAGACGTCGAGAACGACTTAGAAGCAGGACCCCCGCGACCTCGAGTGGAGATGCAGCAATGCCGATAACCTGCTGAGCGGCATCATAAAACTGCTTTCCCCACATTTGACTTTTGACCTTTTCGGCGAATCGATGCAAGTCGCTCAGTTCGATGAGTGGCTTTCTCATCCAAAGCGAAGTACCTTTGAGTTTCGTAACCTCTCTTCCATCCTCGCGATTGTTCGTTTGGCCTTCATTTGCTGGGACCTTTACGGTTGTGCGGGCATAAACTCGTTTCCAAGGAATCTCGTCTTCGCCTTCTCCAAGTTCGAACAGATCCTGCGTGCTGGAATTGCGATTCTCCTTTAACGCGATTTTTAACTGCATTTCGACAGCGGGGGTCGGCTCGAAAACAGAAAACCAGCCGCAAAGTTCGTACATAGCCAGTACGAGATCTATTTGGGACACAAAGCGTGTCATAGTAAATAACGTGTTAAGCGGATTGGTGACGCTAAAGCCTAAATGAGTGTCGGTTGTTGTGCCGGTATCCGAAGCCCCTTCCCAGCGAATAGTGGAGCGCAATCCCGAGTGGTGATTACAACAACCTGGCGAAGCAACAGCGATAATCGGGGTCTTGAGGACATCGGTTACGAAAGGGGCTTGGGATAGGGCCCGCCAGCCGTCATCGGAGCTGGGTAGGCGCGGGTAGAGGTCATGCACCTGCGGTGGGCAGCGCCAGTAGCGGAATGCGGTGTTTGCGCAGACGATTTCGTCCATGTGGCCTCCCCTGGTTTCGACCGTAGGCCGTGCGGATTGCGGGCATGGCCGATTATCTACCGGGGTATCATGCGGGTAAGTACGGGAAGCAAACCAAATGCTGACAAAAGCATGCCGAGTTCCGCCGAAAAACCGTCGTGTGATAGAAAACCGCTGGAAGGAGCTTTGGGCATGTGGTCCCTGTCTCCACATTTGCGCGCGGATCACATGGGGAATTCAATGAAAATACGCATGCGTTTTATACAAAACATGCAATGGCGTCAGCAAAAAGGGTGCGAAAAAAATGACGCCTTATACGACTACGATTCGTTTTGGAATCACCCTTGGTGTCAAAAAGAAAAAAGCCAGAGGCTTAACACCTCTGACCTGTACTTTAGATGGTGGGCGATACAAGATTCGAACTTGTGACCCCATCCGTGTGAAGGATATGCTCTACCCCTGAGCCAATCGCCCGTCGCCTTTCGGCAAAAGAGATACTAACATAGCCGTGCGTGGTTTACCAAGAACTTTTTGCCCTCGATTGTAAATTCGTGGGCGCCCTTGATTGGCAACTTCATCCGAACACCTCCCATATTCATCCGTACATGTACGGA
>ERZ773185.1267-NODE-1267-length-19464-cov-18.421712_pt1 | contig 19464 bp, 13 predicted proteins | sample MGYA00580531_ERZ773185 | MGnify/ENA primary metagenome ERZ773185 (study PRJEB29015, sample SAMEA2737799) | human gut metagenome | biome: human gut; feature: human-associated habitat; material: faeces | place: China | collected 2012 ...
GTGTGGATATGGGCAATGCCATCCTCGCTATGCACAGTTGCCGCGAAACCGGTAGTGTTATTGACCACGAATATTGCGTGAAGGCTTTCACCAAGTTCTATCAGTTGTAATAAAAAACAAAGAGGGTGTGTCTGTATTTATGACACACCCTCTTTGATTTTATATATTAACCTTTTCCTTTTATCGTTCCTAATTCTTTCACATTCTTCTCAAATTCATTTCTTTCACCAATAGCTCCATTACGCAGTTTTGCCCGATAATTGTATATCGTATTAACTGCATAATGAAGGAATTCTGCTATCTTCGTACTGTCATCAATACCCAGTCTTATCAAGGCGAATACTCTCACCATTGCCGGAAGTTTCGCAGCATCAGTAAGATGGATTTGTGCCTCCGGCTTCAGAAGGCTATTGAGGTCTTCCACGAAATCAGGGAACAGATGCAGGAAGACCTTATCGAAATTTGCATAGAGTTCTCCCAACTCGTGTTCCTTCAGTTCACTGCTTCTCGTCATTGAATAAAGTTCCTGATATTCACGGTTCTTTACCATTTTATTGACATGGAGACGCAACTTATCCAGTTTATCTATATAATGAGAACATGCTCCCAGGAACTGACCTATATATTCTTCCTTCACACCATTTGACTCATTCAGTTTCTCATTCGAAGTCTTCAACATTTCGTTGGTAGCAGAAAGTTTCTTATTCAGTTCCTCCAATTGTTCATTCGTTTTCTTCAGTTCATTTCTCGCTATGGTAACATATTTCTTCTGTTTATTGACATAGAAAGCCAGAACACCTAAAGAAAGAACCAGAAGACTGACACAGATGATGGCAAAGACAAGACGCTGGTTTGCCTTCTTGAGCTGTGCCTGATAATTATGATCGATGGTACCAAGAACTGGCGAAATCTGCCAACTGCGAATACGCGTACTAAAACTCTTATTGGCATTCCAGGAGAAGTTGATGTATTTATAGGAACGCTCAACATCTCCCTCCTGACTCAGAATATCGGCGAGCATCCAGAGCGAAGCCTGATCATTGATAGCACACTTCACATCACAAATGGCAGATTTTAGCAACCAATATTTCTTCATTTCTTCGTTTTTCAGAGAACGGTAAATCAGATAGCGATAGTAGGCTACGATACCGTATTCATGACTCCCCTCCTTACATAAATTCAACCGTTCATCATTCACCTTCAATGCTTCATCCCATTTATTCTGACTGGTAAGCATCACCTCTTTACGCATGAGATAATCTTCGCTATGATGTGGAAGGATAGCAAACAAAGTATCCCGATATGCATTCTGACGACTAAAGAAATTCTGACTTAAATCAGTATCTACATGTATATTAGAAAAGCCCAACTCACCATAGACATGGTAATAGGCGATGAAATAATCTTTCCGGTTCGATTCATCCAATGTCTTTTTATCTATATGATTGAGTACCTCCAAAGCCTCAGCAAAAGCTCCGGCTGTAGAATACTGTAAAGCTAACTGACTTTTCAATCCAGCAACTTCAGCCGGCAGTCCTTCCTTCTGAGCCAATACAATGGCTTTCTGAATATAAGCCACAGCAGAATCGCTCTGGTAGGACTTATATTCAGAATAAATCTTGCGATAAGTATTGATGAGCAACTTCGGATTGTTCTCCTGATGAATCAATTCCTTCAACTGAGCGATGCTACTTTCTTTCAGTTTGGTATAGTGCTGGGATTGCTCTATAGCCCGATCAAGTTGGGCATACAGTTCACTGATGCTTTCCTTTTGAGCAAAGCATGATGTAAGTGTAGCGAAACACCAGATATACAATAGAGATAATAATCTTTCTATCATAGGTTGATAATATTTTGTTGTATAGGTATCATTAGAACCAGCCCTTACTGCTGTATAGGACATTCAAGAGACAAAGGTATAGTTTTTTGGGTATATTTCCAAATTTTCTAGCATTTTTTTTGATATTCTTTTTTACTTTTGTTGTTCTTACATCCTTGCACCTCCCCCAAAAAGGCTGCCCCAAAAAGTTTGGAGCAGCCTTAAACAAAGCTTTATACCTTAAATTATTTAAACTAAAACCTAAAAAGCTTATGAATAATTATAAACCTACATATTATTTCTTTTCTACTTTGAGAACAGCCTTGTCTACACCGGCAGTCAAGTCAACTGTAAGAACGTATGTCTCGCCATCCTTCAGTTCTACTCCATCTTTCAGATAAACATTGCCGTTGTCGTGACCGTTACCGTCACCGATGCCGAATACCTCGCTCTCAGTTGAGATGAGATGGCTGTTATCCTTACCCTTGAACTCAATACCCCAGTCTGCCTGACCGAAGAACTTGAAGTCTACGCCAGTAGCTCTGAGCTGCTTACCAACGGTGAGTGTAACCTGATATACCTTATCCTTGATTGGAGTGAGGCAGACGTCAGAGTCAACACCTGTCCACCAGCCATGATTTACAGCGTTCCAAGTTGGCTTGTTGACACCTTCATTACCGATGATCCAGAGTGCACCAGTACCATCGCCATTCAGTGACATAGGCTCACTTCCATTCATAGTCCAGATGCGGAATGACTTATGGGTAAAGTCTGCCAAAATAGTATATCTGCCGGTAATAGCCTTGAAGGTATAGCTTCCATCCTCTTCTTTCTGGAACCAGTCGCTGTCATAATACCAGTCATCTGGCAGATTATTGCCGTTGATAGTAAGGTTACAGGTAGCACCTTGCTTGATATCACCCACCCAAGTCTTGCCTGCATCAGAATCGGCAAAATCGAGGATAGTAACAGGCAATACATCGGTAGGACCAGCCGTATAGTTCTTGGCATCGAAAGTGACAACTACATCGTTCATATTCTCAGAAGTGAAGTTGAAGTTGCCTGTTTCTCCCAAACTGATATCCTTACCTGTGCTGGAACCGAAGACAAACTTTCCATCCTTCGTTGCAAAATATCCCTTGAAGGTCTTCTTACTGCTAGGAAGAACAGCCTGATAAACAAAGTCGCTTTTCTCTGTCATGTCATATTTAACACCATCAGCACTCACAAACTGCAGATTGTTGAAATGAGGGCGCTTGATATCAAACGACAAGGTCTCTGTATTCGATTTGGTTGATACATTCTGCAGAGTAAGTTGAATATCCACCTTTCCATCAGGAACATTCTGTGCATAAGGCACTTTCAGTTTGACTGTATATTCACCAGCCTCCTTGGTACGGATGGTAGTTTCATCTACACTCTGCCCACTAAACAGGAGGTTTGCTTTCAAGGTAGAGAGAGCCACTCCTCCATCATCCTTGCAGTTTACTTTCACCTCCACTTCATCGCCCATCCATACAGCTGCAGCAGGAGCCGTATAGCTCATCACAGGATTACCGGCAGGAGTAGGCGCACTGTAATCATCATCGCCGCAAGATGCCATCAGTGGCAGGGCGAGCAACGCCATGATATAATATCTGATATGTTTCATAATGATTTTTTCTATAATTAATCATTCACAAAAGTTCACTGATCACTTATTCCACTTGCAAGAAATCACACCATTAGCAGGAACATTGCAGGTAAAATTATGAGTTCCATCACTGAGGTTGATTGACTTAGCCTCATCTCCCTCGTTGATAATGACAGCAGCATAACTACCATCAGGATTAACAAACTCAGCATGTGTAATCTTGCTGTCATTAACGGTGCGGGACGTATTACCAATGCGAACCGCACCAGGAGCAACGACACTTGACATGTGGTTGATGATGTAATAATGAGAATTGTAGCTCAACTGGTTGTAGCCATTCTGATTGATATCAATAGCACCATAGCAGGTCTGGCATCCACCATCCAGGTTAGGTCCCATCTTATTGTCAAGCATCAGATTCCATACAAGCACTGCCTTGCAATACTGGTTTACCGTAGCGAGCGCCACATTCTTCATATCCGCCATCAGTCGTTTACTCAAGTCACGTCCGTTATTCCAGGTTCCGATACTGGTTTCCGAGAATATCAGTTCCTTGTCAGGACGCTGGTTGTGGATATCAGTCAACTCGCTGTTGTTGCCGCCATAATCATGATAAGCAGCACCTACAACCAGCTCTGAGCCCTCAAAGTTATCACCGATAGCATTGTAGAGTTTCACAGGATAATCTTCTTGATCGGCAATCTTGTCATAGTTGTAATTGTGATCGAAGACATAAATCTTGGTCTGCAGGTTATTCTTCTTAAACTGCGCTGCCAATTCCTTTACGAAAGGAGCCTCTTCCTGCCAAGGCATATAGAGAGATGCACAGTTAGCTTTGTTCAATGGCTCATTCTGAGGACTAACAGCATAGATATTGATGCCTTTCTCCTTCATCACATTGATAAACTTCACGAAGTACTTGGCATAAACCTCGCGATAATCAGGATTGAGATGACCATCTGTCCATGAATCCTTAGGATTCTTGGTGTTTATATCTGTCACCTTCATCCATTTCGGACAAGTCCAGGGAGCTGCGATAATCTTCAGATTAGGATTGATGGCAAGAATCTCCTTCAATACCGGAATCACATAATCGTTCTCATCGCTATAGAGCGCGAAGTTGCTGATAGGGTCAGATTCGCTGCCCTTCGTGTCGCAATAGGTATACTCAGTACTTGAAAAGTCGTTGCATCCCAAAGAGATACGGGCATAACTTACGCCATAACCCTCTGTTGTAGAGTAAATACGCTTCAAAAGAGCCAGACGCGCCTCTGGGTTCATCTGCATCAGATTATAGCAGGATGAATAAGTGATGGCATAACCGAATCCATCAATCGTCTGATACTTCTTATTTAAATCGAGTTCGATGGTGGTTGGTGCCATAGATACTCCATTATACAACTTTACCTCACCCTGTGCCAATGAATAGACTCCATCGGCTGTGGTAATGAAAGTTTTGGCTGTTCCTTGTGCCGGTACCGGATTTGGTGCCTCACTAGAAGTATCAAAGTCTACAGGATCTGAGAATGAGTTACTGCTGCTGCAAGCTGTCACAGAGAAAGCTGTTGCGCAGACCAGCATCATCAGTTTATTGCTATAGTATTTCATATTCGTTTCTTCTATTATTTGTTAATAACGGTTTGAGTTGAAAGCTATCCAGGTTAGCTTAGTAACCTGGATTCTGCTCTAGATTGGTATTCTGGTCAAGAGCGGTCTGTGGAATTGGCAACAGGTATGAGTTGCCGTCAAACTGTCTTACCTGTCTGATGCGTCCGCTGTCACGGTTGTCTATTCCGTTGAGATATTGCTCCACCTTGTTGTTGCGGCAGAGGTCGAACCAGCGTTCTCCCTCAAAGGCAAGTTCCAGACGGCGCTCATGGAGAACAGCCTCTATCATAGATTCCTTGCTGCCAGTCTTGTCGGATGTCAGTTCCTTCAGTTTGGCACGCTTGCGAATCTGGTTCACGAGTTTCGCACTCTCGGCAAGATTGCCCTTATAGGCTTCTGCCTCAGCCTTCATCAGGATAATATCAGCTAGGCGAACCCAGTAAATATTATTGTATGAAGAGCGTAACTTATACATGAACGGATAGTTGGATGCCGGATAATAGTTGCTCCAGGTACAGGCATAATATACGATAGCCTGATTCTTACGAACCTCATCACCTTCCTTGTCAAAGTCATTGATGATGTCTCGTGAAGGAGTAATCCACTTTGCCCAGGTAAAGTAATAATCCCAGTTGTCTAACTGACGGCCGTACATCCAGGTTTCCCAGTTTCCGCTACCGGTTGTCCAATGCACCTCCAGAATACCTTCTTTGGTATTGCGTTTCATGCAGTCTTTCGCAGTCTCATCATAGCCCCAGAGGGTTTCATAACTGTCTTCCAGCTCTACACCGGTTGTCTTCATTACCTTGTCGGCATAAGCGATTACCTTGTCATAATCCTGCACTTCCTTTTCGGCATAAACCTTGGCAAGCATAGCCTGAGCTACGGTCTTGGTCATCTTGGTGCGGTCGGAATTGTCATTATCCGGTGCATACTGCTCAGCATCCGTCAAGTCGGCAATAATCTGCTCATAACATTCCTTCGGCGTCTTGCGAGGAGGATAATAGGTAGGATATACCTCATTGATATTCTCGGATGTAATGGTCTTGGCGATGGTCGTGATGACAGGGAAAGACCCCCACAGACGAGCCATTCGGAACATCATCAGGGCACGGAAGATTTCGCCCTGTGCCTTATAGGAATGATATTCTGCTTCTGATATCTGACCATTCTCCTTCAATTGCTCAACACCATTGATCAGCACATTTGCCTGGGCGATATCCTCCAGATAGCGGTTCCAGTCACGGCTCAATACCGAGTTGCTGGCATCGATAGAGTTGTTTTCATAAGGTACCACCTCTGCACCGGTAGTTCCGGCATAAGCATTGTCGCTATGTGAATCGCCTATCAGAAGATAGTCGAGATGGGTATGCTCCTGACGGTTGCGGAACAACTCATAGAGCGATTTGAGCTGTGCATCAGCAGCAGCCTTGTCCTTCAATACGGCTGTTGAGGTCTCTGTCTGACCGCCCTGTGTTATTTCTGATGGCTCTGATAATGGCTCGTAGTCGAGAGAGCAACTTGCCAAAGAGAACATTGCGATGCCACCGAGCGCCAATGTCTTGATTGTATGATATGTTTTCATTGTTGTCGATGTTTAGAATTCTACTTTTACACCTAATACTACACTCTTATTGAGTGGATATGTACCCCAGTCGATGCCCTGCACACTACCACTATTGCCATACTGGTTAACCTCCGGATCCATACCTGAATAGTCGGTCAGGGTAAACAGGTTGGTTGCTGATACGTATGGCTGCAGACGGGTCAGACCGAAGCGTGAAATCAGTTTGCGAGGCACATCGTAAGAGAGAGAAATATCCTTTACACGGATATAACTGCCATCTTCTACGAAGTAGGTTGAGTTGCGGATATCCCACTTAGCCTTTGGCACATCGGTAATCTGACCAGGAACTCTCCAGCGGGCAAGCACCTTGGTGCTTTGGTTCTTACCATCATACATTCCTTCGGTTTCCATACGTGAAACGTTGTAGATATCGTTGCCATAGCTTCCCTGGATAAGAATACTGAGATTCAAGCCTTTATAAGAGAAGGTATTGGTCAAACCGAAGGTGAAGTCTGGGTTCGGATCACCGATATAAGTACGGTCACTGGCTGATACCAGACCATCACCGGTCACGTCCTTATACTTCATATCACCGGTCTCGGGATCCACACCTTCTGCTACATATCCCCAGAAACTGCCCAATGGCTTACCTGGCGTATTGCGAACCACCTGTTCGTTGACGAAATCGGTAGTCGTGGCTTCATAATATACCTGAGTCAGAGACAGGCTCTCCAACTTATTCTTGTTGAATGAGATGTTGAAATCTGTATTCCACTTCAAGGCGCCTGTCAGATTCTGTGAAGAGATAGCAAACTCCCAGCCTTTGTTGATCATCGAACCGCCATTATAGGTCAGGTTGCTTGCAGCAGCACTACCTGCCGGCAAGGTGATGTTCATCAACATATCCTTGGTCTTCTTATAATAGTAATCAGCATAGAAGGTGAGGCGGTTGCCCAGTACGGTCAAGTCGAGACCGATGTTAGTCTGGGTTGTTGTTTCCCAAGTCAGCTCAGGGTTACTCAGGTTGCCCTGTGAGAAAGTAGGAGTAGAATTGGCATCATTTCCCTCGCCAAACCACTGCACACGATTGATATTGTATCTTGCCAGATAGCTGTAATCGCCCAATCCGCTCTGGTTACCGGTCTGTCCCCAGCCTCCACGAATCTTCAAGTCGTCAATCCACTTGATATCTTTCATGAATTTCTCATTGCTTACGCGCCAGGCACCAGAGAATGATGGGAAGTAACCCCAACGGTGATGCGGTGCCAACTTGGAAGAACCATCGGCACGCATATTGGCGGTTACCATATAGGTATCATTCCAGTTGTACTGCAAACGGGCGAATGTAGAGAGAATAGCCCAATCAGAAGCTGATGAACCGGTTCCTGTCCAGGAAATCTTGTTGGCTGCATTCAAGGTTGGGAACAGATCGTTGGCATAGTTGCTACCATTGATATAGTTCTGGCTCCACTTGCTCTGTGTCCAGGAACTACCAGCCATCGCATCCAGACTGTGCTTTCCGAATGCCTTCTTATAGTTTAATACATTGTCCCATACGATAACGCTGCTGATGTTTCTGCCATCATATCCTGTACCGAATTCCTGACGGCCGATGGTAGTAGATATCGGGTCAAGGAAGTTGGTGGTTGTTCCTTGTGTACGGTCGAACGAGAGAGATGTGTTATAAGTCAGTTCAGGCATAAAGGTGACAGTAGCCTTTCCGGTTGCAAGCAATCGGTTGTAGGCAGACTTATTATTCTGAGTACGGGCGATATTCTCTGCTGGCGAGGTAATGTTCACGCCATAGAAGTTGTTGTAAAACTGGCTAGGATTCTCCGGGTTCCATACCGGTGCATAGGTTGGCGTATTGACGATAGCGGTTACTACGCCGCCTCGGTTAGAACCGGCACCCGAAATGATACCTGTACCCTTGTTGGTATAATCAGAATAAGTTACACTGGCATTGAGTCGCAACCACTTACGTATATCGTTCTCTACAGATGCTCGGAAGTTGTAACGCTGATAGCTTGACTTCTTGATAACACCATTTTCACCTGTATAGCCACCCGAGATAAAGTATCTCAGTTTATCGGTACCATTGGTGATAGAGAGCTGGTAGTCCTGTACATTACCCGTACGGAACACCTCGTCTTTCCAGTCGGTCTGGTCTTTCAAGCCTTCCGGCAGTTTCACCAGACCGATTTCATCCATCAGCTCCTTATACTGAGCCGCATTAAGAGATTCCTGGTTGTCACGTACAGTATTAAATGCATAATGTGCATTCAGAGATACCTTGGCTACACCAGCCTTACCCTGCTTTGTACCGATAATGATGACACCATTGGCTGCACGTGATCCATAGATTGCAGCAGAAGAGGCATCCTTCAACACCTGGATATTATCAATATCATCTGCTGCCAGGAAGTCGATATTGGTCATTGGCACACCATCTACTACATAGAGCGGATCATTGCTACCATTTAAAGAGGTGGTACCACGCACACGGATGGTTGGTGAAGCACCTGGCTGACCGTTGGCTTGCGAAATCTGCAAACCGGCTGCCTTTCCCTGCATACCTGCTGCGGCAGATACGATAGGACGGGTATCAAGGTCTTTGGCTGACACACTGGATACGGCAGTAGTTACATCCTTACGCTTGACAGAGCCATAACCGATAGCCACCACTTCGTTGAGCATATTAGACTCCTCTTCGAGCATAATCTGTACGCCGTTAGAAGCTTTCACTTCCTTATTCTTATAACCTATATAAGAAATTTTGAGTCTGGCACCTGGCTGTACTTCGATGGTGAAGTGACCATCCAGGTCTGTAGCAACACCATTTTTGGTACCATTCTCCAGAACCGAAGCTCCGATAACGGGTTCATTGGTATTGTCGATTACAGTACCCGTAATCTTCACCTTCTGTCCCCAAGCTGTCGCTGAGACCATTAGGACGAGTGCTGAGGCTGCTAGTCCTCGCAACATCGCATTACTTTTTGATTTTCTCATAATTTAAACTTTAGTTATTCTCATTTATGTTTAAAATTGTTGTCTGATAGTCTGGAACCTATCCATGATTGGTTTCCGTTTGCAAAAGTATATAAAATGTCTGATATTTGTTGGTTGATTAAATAATTAAGTGGTAAAAATGACCACCTGTTTTTATAACAACATTTGATTATCAGGACTTTACATTTTTCATAGTTCTAAAAATAAGTGGTAGATTTATAATGGTAAAAGATACAATTATAGAAGAAGAAACTGTTTTTCTGATGATTCAGCCAGAAGATTTATGCAGACAATTCAACAAATGAGTTGTAATATAAGCAATCCCGATTTATCTCTTCACTCTTCACCTTCTCGCCCGTAACCCCTCTGTTTATCGGGGTTTCGGGAGGTGAAGAGTTTTCTTTATCTATTCACCCACTCTTCACCCCTCTTCACCCATTTATCTTTTTTCTCATTAAAAATTATTTAAAAATCAGTTTCTCCGTTCTATCAGCCAGGAAAAGAGGGATGTTGATAAAGGAATCATCCCTCTTGAGATTAAGCATCGAATATCTGATGCGCAAACCAGGTGAGTACCTTTTGTTATACTCTATCAAACTACGCCCCGTGACACTAGTACCCGACTTCACTTCCACCGGAATAACTTCCAAACCACGCTGAACAATAAATTCCACTTCTGCTTTATTACCAGAAGCCCAATAATGGGAACAATTAACGCCATTAGCCACTAGACTCTGAAGAATATAATTCTCTGCCAAAGCGCCCTTATATTCTTTAAATATAGGATTATCAACCAGATAAGCCTCAGGACTCAAATCAGCAAGCACTCTCAATAATCCCACATCAAGACTATAAATCTTGAAGATGCTCAAATCTTCATACGATTTCAAAGGAACTTGCGGAGTAGAGCACAAGCTTACCTTATATATCAATCCCGCATTTTTAAGCCATGTAAGAGCATCCTCATATTCCCTCGCTCTTGCACCAGGACGAACCAGCTGATAAACAAACTTTCTATTTTCCTTAGCCAACTGTGACGGCAAAGACTTCCAAACATGCGAAATCCTATTAGCCAGTAAAGGCGTAGCATGCTTCACAAAGTCCAAGGAATAATCTTGCAAGATATTACGTAGAGTTGTTTCTACGCCACTCAGATCCTTTTCTATCATCTTCATTGCCGCAGCTGGCATTCCACCAGATATACGATAGGCAGTAAATGCCTGAGAAAGTCTATCAAAAAAAACGTCAGGAAGAGGTTCCAAGCTATCTATTGACATATAATATTGGTAAAGCCTTTCATCTCGCTGCTCCAAAAACTCAGAAAAAGTGACAGGATACATATTTATATGGTCAACCTTACCCACAGGAAACGAAAAGCCTTGATGACCAAAAGCCAACCCCAAAAGAGAACCAGCACAAGCCACAACATATTCCGGCGTCTTTTCGCAGAAATATTTCATTGCGCTAATGGCTTCCGGACAGTCTTGTATCTCATCAAGAATAAGCAAAGTCTTCTGAGGCAAAATAGGTTCTGAAGTAAGATATGACAATTGCTCGAGGATTTGCAGCGGGTTCTTGGTCTTGCGAAAGATATCGCAGACTCCCTCTTCTTCATTGAGACTAAAATATGCGCAATGCTCAAAATATTCTTCTCCGAACTTCTGAAGTACAGAAGTCTTTCCTACTTGTCGAGCGCCCAGCATAATCAATGGCTTACGGTCTTTTTTAGCTCTCCATTGTTTTAATTCTTGAATAATTATTCTATTAAACATTTTTTAGCACCTCCATCGTTAAAGTGCGGAAAATGTGTAAGTTTGCACATTTCTGATACTTCTTTTGTGAAATTCTCCACATTTTCCACACTTGAGTTTTATTTTTCATCGCAAAGATACTAAAAAAACGACAAGCAAACAAGCATTTACTACATTTTTAACCAACTTTATTACATCATTTATTTCAAGAGGAGCATAAGACCATCCGTAAGATTCTTTCTAGCTCATTAAAAAAAGAAGAAAAAGCATGGCGGTTTGGAAAAATAATCGTAAATTTGCAATTGAAAAACAAAGATTAGAAATTATGGTAGAGACTTACGATAGAAAATTGCCGGTAGGCATCCAGTCTTTCGAGGAAATCAGAAAGGGTGGATACCTTTATGTTGACAAGACAGATATCATCTGGCAACTTGCCAACAGAGGGAAAAAGTATAATTACCTGAGCCGTCCACGCCGCTTTGGTAAATCCGTTCTTGTAGATACGCTCGAAGCCTACTTCATGGGTAAGAAGGAACTCTTTGAGGGGTTGAAGATCATGCAGATGGAGACGGAATGGGTGAAGCGACCTGTCATAAGACTGGATATGAGTCGTGCGGGCGCAGAGCCGGAAAGTCTGAAAGGTTATCTAGACTATACCTTTCAGGAATATGAATCTTTGTATGAGATAGAAACAAGAGGTAATTCTCCGTTAGCTACTCGTCTGATAGAAATTATAAAGACTGCATACAACAAAACAGGTTTGCAGGTGGCCATTCTCATCGATGAATATGACTCTCCATTGCAGCATTCCTGGAAAACTCCGTTATACGAAAAATGTACGGCAATATACAGAGACGTATTTGTCATCCTCAAATCTATGGACAAATTCGAAAACTTTATTTTTATCACAGGTTGCACCAAATTTTCGCAATTCTCCCTAACCTCAGGTCTCAACAATTTGAGTTTCATTGGTTTTGATTCAGAATATGCTGCTCTATGTGGTATCACAAAAGAAGAAGCTATCTGTTATTTCAAACCGGAAATCAACAAATTGGCAGCATGTAAAGGATGGACATTCGATGAAGCTGCTATGAAACTGTCTTCTTATTATGGTGGCTATCACTTCTGTAGCAGAAACAAGGTTGATGTATTCAATCCTTTCTGTCTTATCAATGCATTGGCAGATTCTGATTTGAAGAATTATTGGTTTTCATCCGGGACATCGCCACTACTCTCTAAGTTTGAAGATGATATTAAAAAGAGGTTGAAAGATTTCGAGTATTGTCCGATAATTAGCGATACACTGGAGACTTCTGATGTGACTGATGGTGGAGCAGAACTTGTCCTCTATCAGACAGGCTATCTCACGATTAAGGATTATATGATGGGAATCTATATTCTAGGATTCCCTAATTCTGAGGTGAAAAAATCACTTTATAAGACGATATTGCCAGCACTTACTTCAGAAGCTGAGCAATAACGGCGGTGTGAATGCTGCCACGGAGCAGATGAAAGCCAAGCAGTATGCCGAGCCATTCAAGGCTGACAAGAGAAAAGTAATCGCCCTTGCCATAGAACTGGATGATAAGGGAAAAGGATTGGCAGATTGGAAGGAAGTATAAGGAAGTATAAAAGAAGATTGCCCTGTCATTTCATATAAAGTGCCGGATCATAACTTTTATATATCAAAAATCAAGCAAAATAGCTTGATTACACAAAATCAAGGTAATATCTTTGATTTTATGAAAGAAAAATATTATCTTTGCACCAGAATTAATCAAATTATTCAAGATTATGATAAAAGGCGTAATTACAGGAGATCTGGTAAACTCCACAAATATTGCTACAGAATGGAGACAAACTGTATTGGATGCATTAAATGTATGCGTTACAGATTTTCTGCCTCTCACTCTTATCAAGCTGGAAATGTATCGTGGTGATAGTTTCCAAATAGTTGTTGATAAGCCAGACTATGCATTGGCTGTAGCCATTGCGCTTAGGGCAAAACTTAAAGCAACGACTCCTGACAAACAGCAACCCTGGGATGCAAGATTGTCCATTGGTATTGGTGATATTTCTTTTGAAAGCGACAACATCTTAACCAGCGACGGAGAGGCTTTCAGATTATCTGGCCGATCGTTTGACAACATCGGGAAAAAAAGGCTGAGTATATCTACCACATGGCCTGATTTTGATAGAGACATAGAACTTGTTACTCGCTTTGCTGATGACATAATTACAGCATGGACAGCAAAACAAGCTAAAGTAGTCTATCAGTCAATACTCTTCCCTAAGCTTCAGAAAGATCTGGCCGGGGATTTGGGTATGACAAGACAAAACTTTAATTCCCACTGGATTTCTGCTAAAGGACAGCTAATCCTTGACTATGTGAAATATTTCAAATCGCTAATTTCAAAATACAATAAGCAATAAAATGGAAACTTTCATCATACTTATAAAATTACTCTGCGCTCATCTATGTTCTGATTTTATACTTCAAACAGATCGTATTAATAATGGGAAGCGTAAATCTGGTATAAAAGGGCTTGGCTATTTGTTGCTTCATAGTGCCATTCATGCATGTATGGCATATGTATTGGTGGCAGATTGGTCATGTTGGCTTGTTCCTCTGGTCATCTTTGCCAGCCATTTTATAATAGATTTGATTAAAAGTAAGTACAATAAGGACTCACTTTCAACATTTCTTGCAGATCAATTCTTACACATTGCAATAATTGGAATATTGTGGTTCAGTTTGTACGGAGATGGTTCAGTTTTTTCATACATTGAAAACCATTGTTCTGAAAAAATTTGGTTGACCATCATGGCATATATATTAATGCTAAGACCATCTTCCATCCTTTTGGGGTTGTTTCTCAACAAATGGACGCCTGTATCATCTAACACACAAAGCTTGCCTAATGCCGGACAATGGATTGGTTACATAGAAAGAATTATGATTCTTACATTTGTCCTTGTTGGCAGTTTTGAAGGGGTCGGCTTCTTGTTGGCCGCAAAATCAGTTTTCCGTTTTGGTGAATTAAACAAAGCCAAGGAAATTCGTACAACAGAATATGTTTTGATAGGCACGTTTTCTAGTTTCACTATCGCTATTCTTACGGGAATAGCAATAAAATATTTATTCTAAAAAGCCAAGCTGTATGCCGAGCCATTCCAGGCTGATAAGCGAAAAGTAATCGCCCTTGCCATAGAACTGGATGATAAGGGAAAAGGATTGGGATTGGAAGGAAGTATAAGGAAGAAAGCGGAAACAGCCCCCGAAGCGTAATAGCTCCGGGGGCTGTTTATTTTGCCCCAGGCATCAGAAGTGCTGCCTGGGGGTACGATGGAGAATCAGGGGCTAGTCGGCCCAAATTCTCTTATCAGTTTCATTATCCCAGAAATCCTTCACATTTTCGTCGCTGTAATCCGCTTCTCCCGCCTTCCGGATAACAGAGCCGGCGAGGATGGCTGTGGTTTCCATTTCCATGACGCTAACCACTGGCTTGATATATCTTTTCTTTTTCATATCTATTTTTATTACTATTTTTTATTACTTAATGATAACCTTCATGGTCTTGCCGCCACGCTTCACGATGTTCACACCCTTCTGCAAATTCTGGAGGCGACGGCCCTGGAGGTCGTAGTATTCTGCCTTGCTATCTGCTGTAGTCTCCAACTGCTCGATGGCTGTAGTGCTACCGCCGACGCTGATGCTGAACATTCTGGCACCTGCTGCAGGAGCAGATGAGTTATCTACCATGTAAGCACGGAAAGGCTTGCTGCCCACATGTGCTGTTGAAGTAGTCTCCAACAGCTTGGCTGGGTTCATCAACTTGGCGCCCTTCACGATATAGCAGTTGTTATCAGTATCCTTGCTGAACTCCTTTTTGGTGTAGATACCCTGGAGCTTGTAGTTGGCGTCAGCAGTTTCTGCAGTCTGAACGTCTTTTGCAATCTCCTTGTTGGCTACAGTGAAGTCGAGCTTTGTTGCTCCATCCTTCATCTTGATGATAACAGGAGTACCAGCTGCGATGCTTCCCTCTATCTCTTCGAGTTCTACTGTTTCTGTAACATCATCAGCTGAAAGGAGTTTGAAGGCACGGAAGTTCTGATTTGCGAGCGATACATCGAATGGCAGGCAGAGCGTAGCCCAGGTAGTACCTTCTACAGTGCGGCTGTAAGATGCAGCCTTGGCTGCGAATGGCTCGTAAGCCACGAAATCCTTATCGTCGTCAAGTACGAGATTATCCGTAGCAAGAGGTTCTCCCGTTGCTCCTATCTTCTCATCGCCATTCTTGCCTACCAGCTTGGTGAAGTAGCCAGTCTTGTAGTTGGCGTAGGTGTGGTCAGTCTTGTCTGAGTTATTCTTATAATCTATAAAACCTTTGAGGTTTATGCAGTTCGAGAACATGTTAGAACCATCAGTAACCTGGCCTGTAACAAACTTATCGCTGGCGTAGATGGTTGTGAGAGCAGGGCAGCCAGAGAACATTCCTTGCATATTAGTCACATTCGCAGTATTGAAATTTGTGACGTTGAGCGAGGCGAGATTTTGGCAGTTGTAAAACATATTACTCATACTCTTCACATTAGCAGTATTGAACTTGGCGACGTCGAGCAATTTGAGACTTATGCATTCATCGAACATTTCGGACATATCCGTCACTTTCTCGGTATTGAAACCTGAGACATCTAGCGAAGAGAGATCTCGGCATTTACAGAACATACCTGCCATATCCGTAACCTCCTTGGTATTCAGATTCTTTATGCCTTCTACTTGATTTAGGTTTCCGCACAAATAGAACCACATATAACAACTCGTTGGTCTTGCATTAGCAAATGAAGTATCGAACACAACCTTGGTAATGCCGAATATGTGTTTTTTCACCCATTCAGGTAAATTTTTACCACTATTGAGTTCATACTCATTTTCTCCTAAAGTTTCCTTGGATGTGAGAAAGAAGGTCAGCGTGCCATCAGCATATTTTACCCTAGGGATTCCACCACTAAAATATCCACCTTCTATCTTGGCATAGGTCTTGTCGGTAGCCTTGTCTTTTGTCCATACTACTACTTCGCCTTTGAGTTTTTCACATTTGTTGAACATGCCGCTACTCTTAGTTACCCGGGGTGTTACAAACTTACTGCTGGCGTAGATGGTGGTGAGAGCTTTGCAGCCAGAAAACATATCTTCCATATTCGTCACCTTCTCTGTATTGAAGTTAGTGAGGTAGAGCGAGGTGAGAGCAACACTGTAACTGAACATACCATTCATATTCATCACATTCGCGGTATTGAAGTTTCTGACGTCAAGAGAGGTGAGAGATGAGCAGCTAGAGAACATGTAGCTCATAACCTTCACATTCGCTGTATTGAAATGAGTAACATCTAGCGAGGTGAGAGATGAGCAGTTATAGAACATGTAGATCATATTCGTCACCTTTGCTGTATTGAAATGAGTAACATCTAGCGAGGTGAGAGATGAGCAGCTATAGAACATACTGTACATCTTCGTCACATTCTCTGTATTGAAATGAGTAACATCTAGCGAGGTGAGAGATGAACAGCTATAGAACATGGCGATCATATCCGTCACCTTCGCTGTATTGAAATGAGTAACATCTAGCGAGGTGAGAGATGAGCAGTCAGAGAACATGTAGCTCATATCCGTCACATTCTCTGTATTGAAATGAGTAACATCTAGCGAGGTGAGAGATGAACAGTTATAGAACATGTGACCCATATCCGTCACATTCTCTGTATTCAGATATTCCAGGCCTGTAATTGTTTCCAGTTTTGTGAGATCCTCAAAGAAACGGCGCAACGATGTAGGAGTGTATGTGCTAAAGCTCTTATCGAAAACAATGTGCACGATAGTGCCATTCCCTAAATTCTTATTAATAGTAGCCACCGTCTGTTTATCTTCCACCCAAGCACTATTTTCAGGAAGGGTTTCACCCACATTTTTCTTGAAAGTCAAAGTTTGGGTAGAGGATTCATACGTTGCTATATACTTAGAACTGGAAGCTGCCTTCTGCGCAACCATGCCGGCAGGCAGAAGCAACAACATGAGCAACATCAATGGGAACAGGGCAAATCTACAGAACTTTGCCCCCCCATAGTTCATACGGCCGACGTGCGACCCATTGGATTGATTTGAAAAATGTTTCATAATTTAATATTATATTTGTTACTATTTTTTATCAAGAAATTACTGAATACTGATTGCCATCAGACTGACTACCAGACACACGAACGTGATAAACACTACGCCGAGAATGAGGCAGATATAGAAACGCCCTCTCCTGATGAAATCACCCAAGCTGAAATGATACATCGGGTAATCATCAAGATAGGCCCTATATTCCCTCACCATGACATTAATCATGATACCAACATAAATGAGGAGAAACAAAGCTACTATCAGGATAGCCTGTTCTTCTTTGGCTAATGATTCTATTATACTTTTCATGGTGCAAAGATAGTGTTTTTCTTTGAAACAAGGTGTCGCATTCCCCCACATAGGTGTCGCATTCCTACAAAAAAGGTGTCTCATTCGTGGGGAATGCGACACCTAATACATACTTTTTAACAGTTTTCCTCTCTCCAAGCCGTCGGAGAGCAGCCTTCTTTCTCTTTGAACATACGGTAGAGATGGGTACGGGAAGAGAAGCCACACTCGGCAGAAATGATGTCATTACCGAAGTCGGGGTTATCCAACATCATCTTCTTGGCAGCCTCAAAACGCACCTCGGCAAGCCAGGGGCGGAAGGTGGTATTGAGACAGGATGAGAGGTAGCGCGACAACTCGTATCTGCTGATATTCAACGAACGTGACAGGGTAATCATATTCAGCGACGTATCCCTATAACCCTTGGCAGCACACCATTCATCCAACTTCTCACGGATGATCTTCTGCCGTCTTTTTGAACGCTGTGATTGTAAAGTTTCTTTCTTATCATCAAGTTCTTCATCCTGCAGTTCTAAACAGGCATTGTCTTCCACACTTTCCATGGCAGCCTCCTCTTCTTCCTCCTTATCCAAGAGTTCTTCGGTAGGCATGTAATTATAGCCCAAAGCCATGAAACTGAGCGTGAAGAAAAAGACAGCAAGCAGTCCCAGAGGTCCGATTACATATAGAGATTTGGTGGAAAGAACTGCAAAAGGCAGGGCTACTGCAGGGAAAAAGACCATGAACACACTGGCTCGCGCATATCTCACGTAAGGCAGGATATCATAACCAGCCATCACCTCCAGCATTCTTCTGCGCTTTCTGATTTCCACTATTATCATATAGATGCAATAGGCTACGCTGAAGGCGAACAGGACTATCATCACATAAATCCAGCTGCCGATATGGAAGTTTCCGCTCTGGATAAAGCCGATGCAGAAGGCAGCCAATATGGCGGCATAAATGCTGGCGCAAACGATGCTCATCTTCCGGCGGTTGGCATGCGTTGCCTCGATATTGTAAATGCCAATAGAGATGAGCGAGAAGCAAGGGGGATAGACCAGAATGTTGAAAACGGCTCCCACAGCAGCGTCTTGAGCCCGGAAGCCCAGAAGCATCTGCAAGAGAAATTGTATGGCTAATCCTACCATGGCTCCGATAATCAGCCATCGTGACACTTCATATCGCCGGTTCATCCACTTCATGTGCAGACGGGTAATACCCAGAATGAGGATATTGACGAGCATAAATAGGAAACAGGCGAACTGCAATAAATATAATGTATCCATTTCGTTCTTATTTTTGTATTTGGCATCTGCCAAGATTACTGTTTTATCGTCTTAATATGCATGCAAAAGTACAAATTTTATTTTGAAATGGAGGGGAAAAATGGGGAAAAAGTGAATAAAAGGACGAAAAAAAATGGTTTTATTTATCGGAAACAGCAGACTGGCGAAACTAGAACAGCAGACTAGCGATAGGAAGAACAGTGGGCTGTCTGAGCCAAACAGCGAACGAAAACCGGTTTGCCAGGTTTTTAAATAACCGATAGAACTTTCGCAAGTTTTGCCCCACACGCCCTGAAAGGGCAGAAGCTCCTAGCCCAGGGCATCGCCCTGGGTA
>ERZ773185.1271-NODE-1271-length-19422-cov-7.512108_pt1 | contig 19422 bp, 20 predicted proteins | sample MGYA00580531_ERZ773185 | MGnify/ENA primary metagenome ERZ773185 (study PRJEB29015, sample SAMEA2737799) | human gut metagenome | biome: human gut; feature: human-associated habitat; material: faeces | place: China | collected 2012 ...
TCGGCAATAACGGCGTCAATGCCGAGCGGTTCCAGATGTTTGGCCAAAATGGCTGCCGCCACCACGGGGATGACCGTGATACCGGCTGCTTTCCACGCGGCCATGTACTTTCCCGGATTTCCCGCCCCGGTGGTGACGAGCTTTACGCCCTCCTCCACCACGATTTTGGCAAATTCATCCGCCTGCGGGTGCATCAACATGATGTTCACGCCAAAGGGCTTGTCGGTCAGTGCGCGGCAGCGGCGGATGTTTTCCCGCAGGGTGTCCGCGTCCATGCCGCCGGAGCCGATCAGCCCCAGCGCCCCGGCGTTGGAACAGGCAGCGGCAAACTCGCCCGTGGCGATATTGGCCATGCCGCCCTGTATAATGGGATATTTTGTACCTAAAATTTCATTGAGCAGCTTCATTTTCCACCCTCATACGTCAGCAGCATCCCGCCCCATGTCAGCCCGCCGCCAAAGCCGATGCAGGCCAGCGTCTGGCCGGGTCGCAGCAGATCACTTTCCGCCATTTCGTGCAGGGCAATCGGGATGCTGGCAGCACTGGTGTTGCCGTGACGGCTTATGTTTTTGTAAAACTTTGACGGTTCTGCGTGTAAACTTTTGACACAATGGTCAATTATGCGGCTGTTGGCCTGGTGGCAGACTACCCAGTCCAGATCAGACAATGTCTTTTGGCTGCGGTCCAGCACGGCTTGCAGACAGCGCGGCATAGCCTCCACGGCAAAGCGGAAAACCGCCCTGCCGTCCATCGTGATCGGCGCGGTATCGCAGGCCGCAGGGCCGCCCGCGCGGATCGCTTCACTGCCCCGTGCGCCTAACGTTACGGCGAACGGTGCATTTTCGGCCAGCTCAAAAACAGCCGCACCCGCGCCGTCGCCAAACAATACACAGGTCGTGCGGTCAGTCGGGTCCACCATGCGGGAGAGTGCCTCGCAGCCAATGACCAGCGCATACCGCCCGCCCAGCGTGCTCAGGAGCCCGTGGGCCGCGGCGGCGGCATAAATAAAACCAGAACAGGCCGCATTCACATCAAAGGCAGGCCGGTTTTCCGGCAGACCCAAGGCAGCCTGTACGCGGCAGGCAATGCTTGGGGTAGCCGTCGGGGCCGAGAGCGTTGCCACAACACAGCAGGCAATGTCGTTTGCCGCCAGACCGCTGCGGGTCAGGGCCTGACGGGCGGCGGTGACAGCCAGCGTGGCGGCATCCTCGTTTTCGGTGCAGTAATAGCGCTGGCAGATGCCGGTGCGGGTCGTGATCCATTCGTCGCTGGTGTCCACCTGTCGGCGCAAGTCCTCGTTCGTCACTACACGGCCGGGCAATGCCCCGCCGGTAGCCAGCAGCTGTAAGCCTTTCATGCGCCCCTCATTTCTCCGATGCGGCGGTATTTTTTGTAGCGCTGGTCTGCCAACGCCTTGCCGCTCATCTTACATAAAGCGGCAAGGTGCACCGCAATGGCAGTGTCCAACCGGCTGAAAAGCAGCTGCCGTCCACGCTGTGCGCCGCCCAGCGGTTCGGGGATGACTTCTTCCACAATGCCATCTGCGTACAGGTCTTGTGCCGTCAGCTTCATCATGGCGCAGGCCTCGCCGCTGCGGGAAGCATCTTTCCACAAAATACTGGCAAACCCCTCGGGGCTGAGCACTGAGTACACGGCATTTTCCAGCATCAGAATGTGGTTGGCAACGCCCAGACCCAGCGCGCCGCCGCTGGACCCCTCGCCTGTGACAATGGCCAACACCGGGACGGTCAGGCCGCTCATCTCCATCAGGTTGCGGGCAATGGCTTCCCCTTGGCCGCGTTCTTCCGCATCCTTGCCGGGGTAAGCACCGGGAGTGTCAATAAAAGTGATGATGGGACGGTGAAATTTTTCCGCCTGCTTCATCACGCGCAGGGCCTTGCGGTAGCCCTCCGGTCCCGGCATGCCAAAGTTGCAGCGCAGGTTTTCTTCCAGCGTAGTCCCTTTGCGGTGCCCCAAAACGGTAACGGGCATCCCGTGGAACCGTGCGATCCCGCATAAAATGGCCGCATCCTCTTTGCATTGTCGGTCACCGCACTGCTCAAAAAAGTCGGTAAACAAGTTGTCGATCATTTCGGTAATGTGCGGGCGGTCAGGGCGGCGGGCCAGAAAAACGCGGTCCTCCGGCGTCAGCGCGGTGCAGCGCTGTAAAAGCGTGTTTTCCTCTGCGGAAAGCTCAGCCAGTTCAGCCGCATGGGTGGTCGTGCTCGCCATTTCGGCGTCATCGGCACGGCTGCACAGCGCGTCGATCTGCGCGTCCAGCGGTTCCAACTGCTGCAAAACTTCTTTGATCATCTGCGTTTCCTCCCCTGCGTGTGGAGCTGCAAGATCCGCGTTAAGACCTCTTTCAACTCGGTGCGCGGTACGACCTGATCCACAAAACCGTGTTCCAGCTGGAACTCGCTGCGTTGGAACCCGCCGGGCAGTTTTTCACCGATGGTCTGTTCAATGACGCGCGGCCCGGCAAAGCCGATGAGTGCCCCCGGTTCGGCGAGCGTAATATCACCCAGACTGGCAAAGCTGGCCGTGACTCCGCCTGTGGTGGGGTGGGTCAGCACGCTGATGTACAACCCGCCGCTGCGGTTGAACCGTTCCAGCGCGGCGCTGGTTTTGGCCATCTGCATCAGGCTGAAAATGCCCTCCTGCATCCGTGCGCCGCCACTGGCAGAAAAAATGATGAGCGGCAGGTGCTTGTCGGCAGCGTACTCAATCGCACGTGTGATTTTTTCACCAACAGCGGTGCTCATGCTGCCCATAAAAAAACGGCTGTCCAGCACAGCGACCACCGTCTGCACGCCGCCGATCCTGCCGATTGCTGTAACGGCGGCTTCTTTCAGGCCGGTCTTGACCGAAGCAGCGGCCAGCTTTTCCTGATAATCGGGAAAATGCAGCACATCGTTGGGCGCAATGTCCGGGTTCAGCTCTTTAAAAGTTCCGTGGTCCAGAACCGTGCTGAGCCGATAATAGGCACCGATTGCCAAATGCACCCCGCAGTTGGGGCAGACATACTGGCTCTTGACCCAAACCTGCCGCGTGGCACGGCGGCCGCATTTTTTGCACTCGACAAATTGCGGCGGCACCCAGTTGGGCGCAGCCGTGCCGGCATCGCGGCGGGCTTTCATCTGAAAGCTGCGCTCCTGCGGGCTGGTCGGGAACAGCTTTTCAATGGCACTCATCCTGCAATACCCTTTAGGCTGCCCGCGCAGCCAGATAGTTGAAGATGTCGCCCACGGTTTTGAGCGTCCCCAGGTCCTCGTCGGCAATCGTAACGCCGAACTTGTCCTCAAACGCCATGTTCAGCTCTACCGCATCCAGGCTGTCCGCCTGCAGGTCGTCGGTCAGGCTGGCATCCATGGTGACCTTATCAGCATCGCAGTTCAGGGTGTCAACAAATACTTCTTTTACTTCTTCAAAGCTCATACTACGTACCTCACATAATTTAACTAAATAAATTGACGTAATTGTCAATGAGGTCATTATACCACGTTCGTTTCGAATGTCAATATTATTAGGTAAAAATATTTATCTAATCGAATCGCCGTTTTTCTCATCTTCCGGTATTATAAAAGGAAAGCACACAAATTATCCCCCTGCCGGGGCAGCCCTTGCTGACTGCGATTTGACCGCTGCTGCATATCTTCCCTGTGAAATATCCAATCGCCTTTAAATGGTTTTATTTACTTTCTCTTTTACTCTCCCAGATTATTTTCTATTCTGCAACATATTTCGCTCTAATGTGCTATACTAATACTATCCGATAAGGATGGAGGAACTTCTATGAAACGCAGCATCCGACTCCAATACAATGCCCCCGTCACACTGACCTTTTTCTTTTTGTCCCTCGCCTCTCTGGTATTGGGCTGCTTAACAAACAACTGGACAACCTCGCACCTGTTTAGTGTGTATCGCTCGTCGATGACGGATCCGCTATTCTATGTCCGGTTGTTCGGTCATGTCCTTGGCCACGGCGGTTGGGATCACTTTATAAACAATATGCTCCTCTTCCTTGTTGTCGCTCCACCTTTGGAAGAACGATACGGAAGCCGAACACTTCTAAGCGGTATCCTTATGACCGCGCTGGTATCCGGCATATTGCAGTGTGTGCTGTTCCCCACTTCTGCATTGCTTGGTGCATCCGGTATCGTATTCATGCTCATCATGCTCTCCAGTTTGGCCGGCAGTAAGAATGGAGGTATCCCTATCACCTTCATCTTGGTTGGCGTGCTGTACTTAAGCCAGCAGGTATACAGTATCTTCTTTATACAAGATAATGTAGCCAACTTTATGCACATTGTCGGTGGTATTTGCGGTACAGCTTTTGGTTTTGCCGTCCGGAAGAGATAACGAAAGATTGGGAAGAGAATCTTATTTATGATGATTAAGCACATTTTTCAGAAAGAACCCGTCCTGAGCATTGCCACTTGTTTGGCGATCATTTCCGCTTTCTTTGTCCCCCCGGACGCAGAATACCTCGGATATATCGATTTCCGTACTCTTGCAATCCTGTTTTCGCTAATGACAGTTATGGCCGGACTGAGAGGGCAAGGCGTATTTGATAGACTCGGCCATGCCCTCCTATCTCATACCCGCACCACTTTGCAGCTAACAGTTGTTCTCGTTGGCCTGTGCTTCTTCAGCAGTATGCTGATAACAAACGATGTATCGCTGCTAACATTCGTGCCATTTACGTTTGTCGTTCTGAATAGTTTGAACGCATCTGTTCGCAGAAAACTGCTCCTCCCTATCGTCTGTATGCAGACGATAGCTGCCAACCTTGGCAGTATGCTTACACCACTGGGCAATCCCCAAAACCTGTATTTGTATGGCAAGAGCGGGATGGATATGAGCTCTTTTGTTCTGTTGATGCTCCCCTATTCCATCATATCATTAGTGCTTATTGCTATATGGGCAGTATGGCTATGCCGTGAAGGTTCCGACATTGTTGTAACTCATTCTGCGGTAAACTCAGAACCAGACAAGAAACTCATTGCGTTGTACGGTATTCTGTTTGTCGCCTGTTTATTGGTTGTATTGCGTGTTCTCCCATACGGTGTTGCATTCGCCGCTATCTTGGTGTGCACCTTCTTTGCCGACCGCCCCGCTCTTGGCCGCGTAGACTATTCTCTGATTCTTACCTTTGTAGCACTGTTCATTTTCATCGGGAACTTAGGTCGGATTGAAGCGTTCTCTGGATGGCTGCAGAATATTCTGGCCGGCCATGAGGTTTTAGTATCAGTTCTGGCCTCTCAAGTGACCAGTAATGTGCCTGCTGCCATCCTGCTTTCTGGATTTACCGATAATTTCCGTGCGCTGATTATTGGCACAAACCTTGGTGGCCTTGGCACATTAATTGCATCCATGGCAAGCCTGATTTCTTATCGACAGATTGCAAATGAAGTACCTGCTGAAAAAGGGCACTATTTTGCGATGTTTACTATTTCCAATGTAGTGTTTCTGGCCATTCTGATGGGCGCTTGGGCCCTGATCTGATATTTCCGTAATTCTATTTTACAAAGTGCAAGCTCTTTACAAACAAAAAGCGGAGGAGGCAAAACGCCTCCTCCGCGCCAAAATTTTCGGTTGTAGGGAAACACCGGGGGTAGAAAGTGTATTACTGCCATCCTCTTGCCGCAGGGTCGAGCATCTCGGCGGCGGAATACACCAGCGCGTTGCAGATGGCGGCAGCCACGTTGCTGCCGCCCTTGCGGCCCATGGCGGCGATGGCGGGCACGCCGTACTGCGTGCAAACCGCAAACAGCCGTTCCTTGCTTTCCACCACATTCACAAAGCCGACGGGCACGGCGATGACCAGCGCAGGGCGCAGACCGCTTTCGATCTCGTCCGCAATCGTCAGCAGCGCCGTGGGGGCGTTGCCGACGGCCAGCACCGCGCCGGGGTACTCCCGCACGGCCCTGTGCATGGCGGCGGCGGCCCGGGTCGAGCCCGCCGCCTTCGCAGCAGCGGCGACAGCGGGGTCGGCCATAAAGCAGAGTGCCTGCCCGCCCAATTTGGCCAGACCGGGCTTTGTGATGCCCGCCAGCGCCATGTTGGTGTCGGTGATGACCACTGCCCCGGCACGCATGGCCGCGACGCCCGCCGCCGCCGCGCCGGGTGTGAAGCGCAGGTTCTCGGCGTAATCAAAATCCGCTGTCGTGTGAATAACGCGCTTGACCACGGCGGCGTTTTCGGGCGGAACCGCCAGCCCGCGCGCGGCCAGCTCCGCCGTGATAATGCCCATGCTCGTGCGCTCAATATCGGCGGGCAGATGATGCTGCGGTGTCATTTTTTCCCTCCTCTGGGGTTGTGCAGACCCATGGCCGCGTAGACGGCGCCCATGTCCAGCGCACTGCGCACGCCGTCGGCCAGCAGGTCCAGCTGCTGTGTGCGGTAGTCGGCCATCGCAAGCGGCGCGGCGGTCTCCGGCGCGATTCCCTTGCGGCGGCAGAGGTACGCGGCCAACTGCTCCGTCAATTCGCCGCTGTCAAACAGACCGTGCAGGTAGGTGCCGAACACGGCATTTTGCACGCAGCCCTCCGGTGTGCCGTCTGCATAGCGGCAGAACGGTGCGCCGTTCACCGCGGTGCGGCCCGTGTGAATTTCATATCCGGTCAGCGCAGCCCCGGTAAAGGGCGCGGCAGCCGCCGCTGTGACCTGTGCGCGGCGCTTTTCGGCGGTAAAGACCGTCCGCGTCGGCAGCAGGCCCAGCCCGCGCAGCGTCTGCGGATGGCCGCTCTCGGTGCCCTGACTGTCGTCGAGCGTCTCGCCCAGCAGCTGATAGCCGCCGCAGACGCCCAGCACCGGCGTGCCGCCTGCTGCCAGCTTGAGCACAGCGGCCTCCAGCCCGGACTGGCGCAGCCACAGCAGGTCGTTCACCGTGTTTTTGGTGCCGGGCAGAATGACCAGGTCCGGCGCGCCCAGCTCCCGCACGGACTGCACGTACCGCACACCCAAAAGCGGGTGCTGTTCCAACGGCATAAAATCGGTAAAATTGGAAATATGCGGCAATTTCAAAACAGCTGCGTCCAGCGGCTTGACCGCGCTTTTGCTTTGCAGCCGCGGCGCAAGCGAGTCCTCGTCCTCGATGTCCACCCGCAGGTACGGCACGACGCCCAACACCGGCAGCTGTGTTTTTTCCTCCAGCATTGCCAGCCCGGGGCGCAAAATTTCTACATCGCCGCGGAATTTATTGATGATTAGCCCGCATATACGCGCGCGCTCATCCGGCTCCAGCAGCGCCACCGTGCCGTACAGCTGCGCAAAGACGCCGCCGCGGTCAATGTCGCCCGCCAGCAGAACCGGCGCGTCCACGAGCTTTGCCAGCCCCATGTTGACAATGTCGTCTGCCTTCAGGTTGATCTCGGCGGGACTGCCCGCGCCCTCGATGACGATGATGTCAAATTCATCGGCAAGGCTGTCGTAGGCACGCAGAATATCGGGAATCAGCGACTTTTTGCGGCGGAAGTATTCCTTTGCGGGCATGTCGCCGCGGACCTCGCCGTTCACGATGACCTGGCTGCCCACATCGCTGCTCGGCTTGAGCAGGATCGGGTTCATCCGCACATCGGGCTCGACGCCCGCAGCCTGCGCCTGCACGACCTGTGCGCGGCCCATTTCGAGGCCGTCCCGGGTCACAAAGCTGTTCAGCGCCATATTCTGGCTTTTGAACGGCGCGGTTTTGTAGCCGTCCTGCGCAAAAATGCGGCAGAGCGCCGCGCACAGCAGGCTTTTGCCCGCGCCGCTCATTGTCCCCTGCACCATGATGCACCCTGCCCGGCTCATGCCAGCACCTCCCGCATAATTTTCAACAGCTGTTCGTTTTCTTTTTGGGTGCGCACAGCGGTGCGGTACCACGTCTCGTCCAGCCCCGGGTAGTTGCCGCAGCCGCGCACCACCGCACCGTGACGGCGCAGCTTTGCCCCAAAGTCCGCCGGTGCGCGGAACAGCAGGTAGTTGGCCTGTCCGTCCACGACCCGCAGCCCCAGTGCCCGCAGTCCCGCGGCCAGCCTTGGGCGCTGGTCGGCAATGAGTGTGCGCACGCTGTCGGCATAGGCGGTCTCCTCCAGTGCGGCCAGCCCTGCGGCCTGTGCCAGCCCGGACACGGCCCACGGCTGGCCCACCGCGCGCATTTTGTCCAGCAGCGCCGTGTCACTGCACAGCGCATAGCCCAGCCGCACCCCGGCCATGGCGTAGAGCTTTGTGAATGCCTTTAAGATTATAAGGTTCGGTGCATCGCGCAAAACTGTCTTAGCTGTCAGGGCATCCCGAGCGGCGAGGAAGTCAAGGAAGCACTCATCCACGACCAGCACCGCGCCACAGTCGGCACAGCGGCGCAGCAGCTTTTGCACCATAACGAGCGGCGTGACCTGCCCGGTGGGGTTGTTGGGCTGGCAGAGGAACACTGCATCGGTGCTGTCGTCGATGGCGTCTACAAAGCCGTCCGTCACGGCAAAGTCGTTTTCCTCCCGCAAAAGAAACCGCTGTACGTCACAATCCACCGTTTCCAGCGCAGCAGCGTACTCGGCAAAGGTCGGCGCTGGCAGCAATGCGCGCCGCGGACGCAGGGCCAGTGCCAGGCGGTAGATCAGATCTGCCGCACCGTTGCCGCACAAAATTTGCGCAGTATCCACACCCTCTGCCGCGGCCAGCTTAGTGCGCAGGGCCCGGCAGAGCGGGTCCGGGTAGCGATCCGCCATGGGCAGTGCCGCTGTGATGGCCGCCGCCACGCCCGCGGGCAGCCCCAGCGGGCTGACGTTGGCCGAAAAATCCAGCGCGTCCCGGCCAAACTCGGCCCGATAGCCCGCCCAGTCGCCGCCGTGTACCAGTTCCATTCCACATTTCCTCACAAGACAAGCATCAGCCGCACGGCCAGCCCCAACACAAGGGCCAGCAGGCTCTCGGCGTACATCATGCGGTTGGCACGCAGGATGTCCCGCGGCTCGATCTCCCGCAGCGGGTCGCCAATTGTCGGCTTATCGTAATATTCGCCAAAGTAATAGGCCGGGCCCGCCAGCTGCACGCCCAGTGCCCCGGCGCAGGCGCTCTCGGTCTGGGCGCTGTTGGGGCTGGCGTGGCGGCGGCGGTCCCGCCGCCAGATGCGCCACGCCCCGCGGGCGCTGTTGCCCGTCAGCGCCGCCGCAGCCACCCAGAGCAGCGCGGCCAGGCGGCTGGGCAGCCAGTTGGCGGCATCGTCCAATTTGGCGGCACAGCGCCCGAAATAAAGATACTTTTCGTTTTTGTAGCCGAGCATGCTGTCCATCGTGTTGATGGCCTTGTAGGTCAGCGCCAGCGGTGCCCCGCCAAGGAGCATATACAAAAGCGGCGCAATGACGCCGTCGCTGGCGTTCTCGGCCACGGTCTCCACGGCGGCTCTGGTCACGCCCGCGGCGGTCAGGTTTTGCGTGTCACGGCCCACGATGCGGGCCACGGCCCTGCGGGCCGCGGGCAGGTCGCCCTTTGCCAGTTCCTTGTACACATTGCGGCTCTCCTGTGCAAGACCCTTGGCAGCCAGCGCCTGGCCGCACCAGAGCATTTGCAGCGCCAGCCCCAGCGCCGGATGGAGCCTTGCCGCCCCCCAGCAGGCAAGCCCGGTAACGGCCAGCGTGCCCAGCGGCAGCACCGCGGCCACCACGGCCCCGCCGGCCAGCTCGCCCCGCGGCGTTTTGGGCAGTGCGGTGCGCAGGTGCTTTTCCAGCGCCGAGATGCACCGGCCCATGAGCACCACCGGATGCGGCAGCCACGCCGGGTCGCCAAACAGAGCGTCCAGCAAAAAACCGCCCAGCACCGCCCAAAAGATCAGCATGTGCTCTCCTTCGTGTACTGCACGGTCTTGACCAAACGCAGCTCATGCCGCGCCGCCCAGTCGCGGGCGTCCAGCACATAGCCTCCCGCGTTGGGGCCGCACCACCGGTAATAGCTGCGGCGCGGCACGCCGTAGCGCTCCAGCGCGGCCATCTGGGTGCCGCCGTGGGCCAGGATCACCAGCATCTCCTCGCCGTCGGCCAGCGCCTTGTCCACCAGCGCCGCAAACGTGCGGCATACGCGGTCACTGAAATCGTCCTTGCGCTCACCGTCGGGGCAGCTGCTCTCGCAGTTGGCGGCGACCCACGCCTGATAGTCGGGGTCGTGCTCCATCTCAATATAATTGCGGCCTTCAAAGCTGCCGAAGCACATCTCCTTCAGCCCGTCCACGGGCACGAGCTCCGCGTCCGGGAACAGCACCTCCGCCGTCTGCCTTGTACGCTGCAGCGTGGAAATATAGACAACCTTCGGGTCAATATCAGCCCGGCGCAGCTGGGCCAGCCCCTCGGGCGAGAGCGGGATGTCCCGCTGACCCTGATAGCGCTTCTGGGCGTTGTATTCGGTCAGGCCGTGGCGCAGTAAATAAATCAGCATTTCGGAAGTTCTCCTTTCAAAATCGTCGGCAGACCGCAAAACATCTGCACAACGCAGTCCGCCCGCGCGGCCAGCAGACAGGCCAGACGGCCCGCCGCCTCCCGCGCGGCACGCGCGGCGGGGTCAATCGGCACAACGCCGCCGCCGACCTCCGCCGCGGTCACAACATCATAATCTGCCAGCTCGTCGGCCAGCCGGTTCAAATCGGCGGCGTCGGCGGCCAAATCCTGCACGTCGTACACCTGCCGCCCGCCGAGCTTTTGCGCAAAGGTGCGCTTGCCGCTGCAGAGCGGCCCTGTCACAAACACCATTTACAGCACCCCCAGCCATTGGCAGGCGGCCAGCGCCGCCAGCATCCAGATCTCGCATTTTTGCAGGAACCACCCGGCCAGATCACCGGTCACACCGCCAAACTGTTTTTTGGCAACAACGTAGTACCGCGCAAAAGTGCAGCCTGCGGCCAGCACCAGCGCCCAGCCGCCCAGTGCAGTCAGCCCCACGGCCAGCATGGCGCAGAGCGCGGCCAGCACCTGCCGCACGCGGACGCGGTCCGCCGCCGTGGCAAAGGTGTGGGCAAGGCCGGTGTTTTTCGCCAGCGGGAACGCCGCCACGGCCAGCCCGGACAGCGCCCGCTCCCCCACCAGCGCCAGCGTCCAGAGCACGCCGACCCGCGGGGTGAACGCCACACAGCCGCACAGCGCAAAATACGCCGCAAAGTAGCTGCACAGCCGGATGACCGCGAACGCGCCGCAGTGGGGGTCCTTTAAAATTTCCAGCTTCTTCGCGGTATCGCCGTAGCTTGAAAGTGCGTCGCAGGTGTCGGCGTAGCCGTCCAGATGGATGCCGCCCGTGACCCAGACCGGCACAAGGCAGAACCCCGCCGCGCGGGCCGCCGCAGGCAGCGGCAGCACGCCGCAGACGCACCACAGTGCGCCGCACACCACCCCCACCAGCGGGAAGGCGCAGAGCGCGTACCGCATATTTTTTTCGTTCCAGTCGAACTGCGGCATCGGCAGGGCCGAGAACATGGCGAACGCCACCGCAATCGTCTGTAAAGCTGTCACGGACCTTCACTTCCTTTGTAATAGACGGGGATTCCGCAGACAACGCGCACCACGCGGTCTGCCCGCGCCGCCGCAGCGTTGTTGACGGCGGCCAGTGCGCGCAGATAGCGGTCCGTATCGCCCGCATAGTCTGCCCCACCGCTGAACACCTCGTTGGAAACCACAATCAGATTATCACATTGCATCAGCATCTTGTCAATGCCCTGCAGGATCGCCGCCGCGGTTTCCGTCCCTGCACCGTCGGGGTCATACAGCTCATTGGCGGCCAGGTTGCCCAGGTCCTCCAGCAGCACGGTGCCGCGCCGGGGCAGGGCCACGCGGTCCAGGTGCAGCGGGCACTCTACCGTGGTGAACTGCTTTTCGGCCCGCATGGCGCGGTGCTTCGCCACGCGGGCGGCGCACTCGGCGTCCCATACCTGCATCGTCGCCAGATAGGTGCGCGGCAGCGGTGCACGCAGGCAGAGCGACTCCGCATAGGCGCTTTTGCCGCTGGCCGCGCCGCCGATGACCAGCGTCAGCACTGCGGGGTGTACGGCGTGATGCCGCCCTCCGCAAACGAGTAGCAGCCGTTGTAGACGGCCAGCGCCATATCCCACAGCGGCAGGCTGGCCACCGCGCCCGTGCCCTCGCCCAGATGCAGCTCTGCGGTGATAAGCGGTTTTTTGCACAGCGCGTCCAGCACAATATGTGCGGCTGGCTCGCTGGATACATGGCTGGCGAAAACGGCCTTTTCCGCCGCGGGGCAGAGCCGCACCGCGCACAGCGCCGCCACGCCGCTGATGAATCCGTCCATCACGATGGGCAGCCTTTCGAGCGCACCGCCCAGAAACACGCCGCACAGCCCGGCAATATCAAAGCCGCCCAGCGCCGCCAGCACCCCCAGCGGGTCCGCGGCGTCTGGGTGGTTGCGGGCAATGCCGCGTTCAATCGCATCTATTTTGCGCTGTAATCCGGCGTCGGAAAGTCCCGCGCCGCGCCCGGTCATCTCGGCCACAGGACGGCCCAGCAGCACGCTGGCCACGGCGCTGGACGTCGTTGTGTTGCCGATGCCCATTTCCCCCGTCGCCAGCAGCTGTGCGCCGCTCTGCTTCTGCGCACGCACCAGCGCAATGCCCGCAGCGATGGCCTGCACGGCCTGTGCGCGGGTCATAGCCGGGCCGGTGGTAAAGTCAGCCGTGCCCGCAGCAATGCGGCAGTCCGCCGCGCCGGGCACGAGTGCGCCCGCAATGCCCATATCGACGGACATGACGTCGCAGTGGGCCGCAGCGGCCATACGGCAGACGCTGGTGCGGCGGGCGGTCAGGTTTTCGAGCACGGCGCGGGTCACGGAGGCATCGGTCTGGCTGACGCCCTGCGCCACAACGCCGTTGTCCGCGCAGAGCACCAGCACCGCGCGGCGGCTGACATCCGGCACGGGGTCGCCGGTCAGCGCGGCGGCGTCCTCGACCATGGCTTCCAACCGACCCAGTCCGCCCAGGGGCTTTGCCAGCGCAGCCCAGTGGGCGTGGGCTGCGGCGCGGGCAGCCTCGTCCGGCGGGGTAACGGCTGCAAGCAGGTTTTTCAGTTCGTTTTCGGTCATGATGTTTCCTTTATATAATGTTCGGCTGCAGCCGCAAAGCGCTTCGGCAGCGGCGTCCCCGCCCAGTAGAGATGCGGAAAGCCAGCGTAGAGACGTTCATTGGCAAAGCCGCACGCCCACTGCCGCCCGTTTGCCTTGGCAGCGGTGAACGCATCGCCGTTTTCGGTGGAGTCCCAGTGATGGAACTCGTGGACGGGCAGGGTCTCCCCCGCGCGGAACAGCATACTGTCGGCGCGGGCGGTCAGGCGGGCGTAGCCGAACCGCACAAGCCGCCCGACCTTGAAGCCCTGCCCGGGCAGCACGCCCGCCATCGGGTGGGGCGTGCCGTCGGCGTCCTGTAATGTCCGGCCCAGGTACAAAAAGCCGCCGCACTCGGCCACAGTGGGCAGGCCGCCCTGCACGGCGCTTTTTACGGCGGCGCGCAGGGGGGCGTTCGCGGCCAGACGGGCGGCGTACAGCTCCGGGTAGCCGCCCGGCAGGTAAAGCCCGCCGATGTTATCCGGCAGAGCTGTGTCGGCCAGCGGGCTGAAAAAGCACAGCTCCGCGCCGTTTTCCCGCAGTGCCTCCAGCGTTTCGGCGTAGGTAAAGCAGAACGCGGCGTCCCTTGCCACGGCAAGGCTCACCCGCGGCGGGGGCACCGTGCACGGCACAGCGGCGGGCGCGGGGCGGTCAAACAGGGTGTGCAGCAGCGGCCAGTCGATGGTTTGCTGCGCGGCGTCGGATAAGAGCTGTATCTTGCGCTGCAGATCGTCGATCTCGGCGGCGGTTTTCAGACCGAGGTGGCGGCTTTCTATCGCGGCCTCGGGCAGCGGCGGCAGGCAGCCGACCACGGGCAGACCGGTCTCTTTTTCGAGCATCGGCTTCAGCAGAGCGCACAATCCTTGCGTACAATCATTGAGCAAAATTCCCGCGATATGGTGCGGTGTGCGGAACGCCGTCAGCCCGCGCAGCTCCGCCGCCAGCGTCAGGCTTGCCCCCTTGGGCCGCACAACGAGCAGTGCGGGCAGGTCCAGCGTATCGGCCAGCTGCCACGCGCTGGCCGTGTCGGTCACGCCGCCAAGGCCGTCGTAGTAGCCCATGGCCCCCTCGACGACTGCCGCGCCGTGCCCTGCCGCGTGCCTGGCGTAGAGTGCGCGGGCGGTCTGCGGTGCAGAGAAAAACAGGTCAAGATTGTGGCTTTCGACGCCCAGCACCGCGCGGTGGAACATCGGGTCGATGTAGTCCGGCCCCGACTTGAACGCGCAGGGGGTCAGCCCGCGGGCAGTCAGCGCCGCCAATAAAGCGCAGGCTGCCGTTGTTTTTCCGCTGCCGGAGCGGGGTGCAGCCAGAACCAATTGCAGCATTTTTACTCCCTCGCGATCAAGAAAACCGGGTTGTTCGCCATGAGCAGGTGCAGGCTGCCCGCCGCCCGGCTGCGGCTGACTGCGATTTGTGTGACCTGGGCGGTCAGGCCGTGGGCCGTCAGGGCCGCAACGGCCTCCTGTAAGGTTTCCAGCGCAATGGCGCTGATACAGAGCCGTGCATCGGGGTTCGCGGCCAGCGCGGCATCGACGACAGCCCGCAGACTGCCCTTGCTGCCGCCGATAAAAACAGCGTCCGGAGTGGGCCAGCCTGCCAGTGCGGCGGGGGCAAGACCCTCGGTAAGGTGCAGATTTTGCACCGCAAATTTTGCGCGGTTCTGACGGATAAGGTCACAGGCTTCCGCGTCGCACTCCACGGCGCAGACCCGGCCCGCAGGGGCGGCCAGCGCCAGCTCCACACTGACGCTGCCGGTGCCCGCGCCCACATCCCAGAGGGTATCTGTGGGGCGCACAGCCAGCTTGGCCAGCGCGGCAGCGCGGACCTCCTGCTTGGTCATCGGCGTTTTGCCGCGGATGAACGCTGCATCGGGCAGGCCGGGCGTGCGGCGCAGGGGCGCGGGCACATTTTCCACAAGCAGGACACTGAGCGGTGCAAAGCGCTGTGCGGCCAGCTCCTGCGCCGTGCCGGTCACAAGCCGCTGGGACGGCGTGCCGAGGTTCTCCCCCACCGTGGCCGCAGCGTCGCCCAGCCCGGCAGCCGCCAGCTGTTGGCAGAGCGTCGCCGGGGTCTCGCTGCCGCCGGTCAGGAAAAAAGTTGTCCCGCCTGCGCGGCAGGCGGTCACCGGGTCACAGGCACAGCCGTGGGCGGAGACGAGCCGCCAGCCCTGCCACGGGCGGCCCAGCGCCGCGGCCAACAATTGTACGCTGGAAACGCCGGGCAGCACCGTGTACGGCAGACCCGCGTCGTCCAATGCGCGGCAGAGCGCCGCCGCGCCGGAGTAGAAGCCCGTGTCGCCGCTGAAAGCCACCGCGGCCTCCGCGCAATCTGTTTGCCGCAGCAATGCGCAAATTTCGTCCGTTTTATAGAGGGCTGCGCGGTTTGCCGTGCAGCCCTCGGGCAGGTTTTCCAGCAGGCGGCGCGCGCCGATGATCAGCTCCGCTCCGCGCAGCGTCTCCAGCCCTGCCGCTGTCAGGCTGCCGGGCGCTCCGCTGCCCATGCCCACCAATGTGATCTTCATAAAAGCTCCCTGCATCGCTGTAAAATTGTGTCAGCGGTCTCGCCCTCGTCGTCCGGGCGGCGCAGCACAATGAGCTGCACGCCGCACCGGGCGGCGGCCTCGGCCTTTTCGGCAAAGCCGCCCGCCGCGCCGCCGTCCTTCGTGACCATATAGTCGATATGGAACTGGTGCAGCAGCGCCGCATTTAATTCTTTCGTAAAAGGCCCCTGCATCGCAAGGATATTGCGGTGCGGAATGCCCGCTGCCTCGCATGCTGCGATACCTGCCAGCGTTGGCAGAACGCGCGGGTAGAGCCGCGCCGGGTCGAGCGCTGCGAAGGCGGGCAGCTCCTTGGCACCCGTCGCCAGCAGGACGCGCCCCGGTCTGTCTGCCAGATACGCGGCGGCCCGGGCGGCATCGGCCAGCACCACACTGCCCGCGGGCAGGGGGCTGGCGGGGCGCAGCAGACGGTGATATTCAACTCCCGCCGCCGCTGCCGCCGCACGGATATTGCGCGTTGCCTCGGCGGCATACGGGTGGGTCGCGTCAACGCAGAGCGCCGCACCGCGCAGCAGCGCCGTCATTCCTTCGGCGTCCAGCCGCCCGGTGCGCACCGTGATGCCGTCGGCGCAGCCCTGCTCCTCGGCCCCCAGCTCTGTCGCCACACAGACCGTGACCACCGCGCCGAGCGCCGCCAGCGCGCGGGAGAAGCTGCGCCCCTCCGTTGTACCGCTGAAAACCACCACATTCATACGCCGCGATACCCCCTTGGCGTAACCATTCTGCCATGTAAAATCTGCGTTGCAGCGTTGCCGACAAAGACCGTTGTGAACATATCCACGGCGGTGTCCTCCAGTTCGGCCAGCGTCAGCAGCCGTGCGGTCTGGCCGTCACGGCCAATGCAGCGCACCAGCCCGCAGACCGTGTCCGGGCCCTTGCCGTTGTCCCGCAGAATGCGAACGGCCTTTTGCAGGTAGTCGGCGCGGCCTTTGGACGACGGGTTGTAGAGCGCCAGACAGAAATCCCCCGCCGCGGCGCAGGCCAGCCGCTTTTCAATGACGGCCCACGGCGTCAGCCGGTCCGACAGCGAAATCACGCAAAAATCGTGTGCCAACGGCGCACCCAGCACCGCAGCCCCGCTCAAAGCGGCGGTCAGGCCGGGCACGATCTCGACCTCTACCTCCGGGCAGTGCTCCGCCAGCTCCAACAGCGGGCTGGCCATGCCGTAGACCCCGGCGTCGCCGGAGCAGACGAGCGCCACCGTCTTGCCGCCCTTTGCCGTTTCCAGCGCCCAACGGCAGCGGTCAATCTCCCGCGTCATGCCGGTAGCGTAGACCTCTTTATCCGGGTAAAGCGGGCGCACAAGGTCGATGTAGACCGTGTAGCCGCACAGCACGTCGGCGGCCTGCAGGGCGGTCTGCGCCTGGGCGGTCAAATACTGCGCACCGCCCGGGCCGAGGCCCACCACATACACAAGACTACGGTTCATCATTTTTCCATCTCCAATCCGGGGCAAAGGGGGCCAGCGCCACGGCAAGGGTCACGCCGTCCCGCGCCCACTTCGGGATGAACAGCACCCCGTCTGCAGCCAGCACCGCCGCGCGTTCACAGACATTGTCCACGCCCGTGATGCTCTGCACAAAGCCGGAGGACGTAAAGCGGCCTTTAGCCGTGCGCAGGGCAGCGGCGGTATAAAAGTCCATCTTCCAGTCGTGCGCCTGGCAGAACGCCGCCAGACCCGGCTCATCCTTTTTCAAGTCAATGCTGGCTGCGCGGACAATACCCTGCGGGGCAAAATGATGCTCCGCGCAGAAGGCCGCAAAGGCTGTTTCCAATTTTTCCGCCGTCGTGCCGCGCTTGCAGCCGACACCTAACACCGCAATGCGGGGGATCAGGTGCAGCGCCTCACCCGTCGGGGTCAGCGTCAGCGCAAAATCTGCGCGGTCAGCGGCGGCGGCAGGCTCCACACCCGCGGGCGGCGTGCCGGAAACAGCCCAGTCGGCGGCATAGCAAACGCTCTGCCCGGCCAGCAGTGCCCCGCTCACGTAGCGGATGCGCTCCGGCTCGGCCACGGCACAGTTTTGGCGCTTGGCCCACTCGTCCACGGCAAAAACACCGCGTCCGTCGGTGGCCGTCGTGATGACCGGCACGGCATGGCAGACCGCCGCCAGCCGCTGCGCCAGCTCGTTTGCGCCGCCCAGATGCCCCGACAGCAGCGGAATGGCGAACTGCCCACCCTCATCCAGCACAACGACGGCGGGGTCTGCAGCCTTGCTGCGGCAGTGGGGCGCGATGGCCCGCACCGCGATCCCGGCAGCTCCTACAAAAATCAGTGCGTCGTTTTGTGCAAACTGCGCAGCGGTCCAATCGGTCAGGCGGACGCCGTCCGCACCGCCGCGGGCCACGCTGCCGGGGCAGGCTGCCGCCAGCTGCTGCGCCAGCGCCAGTCCCCGCGCCGTGAACGCAATGTACGCGCAGGTCATCGGTCCGTCCCCCTTCGGAACTCCGTTGTGAACGCCGGGTCGTACAGCTTGCTGCGGTCATACTGTGCGGCCAAAAAGTCCCCGACAACAATGAGCGCCGTCTTGGTGATGCCCGCCGCACGGGTGCTTTCAGCCAGCGTTCCGACGGTGCAATGTACAATTTTTTGTTCCGGCCACGTTGCCTTGTAGACAACGGCGGCAGGGGTCGCGGCGGTGTACGCGCCCTGCAGAAGCGCGTCCTGCACCCTGTCGATCAGGCCGATGGAAAGGAAAATGACCATCGTCGCCCCGTGGGCGGCCAGCGCGGCCAACCGCTCACCTTCGGGCACAGGGGTACGGCCCTCCATGCGGGTGATGATGACGGTCTGGCTGACGCCGGGCAGCGTGTACTCGGCGTTCAGCGCCGCCGCCGCACCGCAGAAGCTCGACACGCCGGGCGTATCGTCGTAGGCGATGCCCATGGCGTCCAGCGCGTCCATCTGTTCCCGGATCGCGCCGTACAGGCAGGGGTCGCCCGTGTGCAGGCGCACGGTGGTTTTGTGCGCTGCTTCGTTTTCTTTCATGACGGCAAGCACCTGCTCCAGCGTCATCTCGGCGCTGTTACAGATGGCACAGTCCGTCCCCGCCAGCCCCAGCAGCGCCGGGTTGACCAGGCTGCCCGCGTAGATGATGCAGTCCGCTGTTTGCAGCAGGGCCGCGCCGCGCCGGGTAATCAGATCCGGTGCGCCGGGGCCGGCCCCCACAAAATGTACCATGTCAGGCTTCCTTCCACAATTTCAACAGTGTATCGGCAGTTTTTGTCTGTCCCAGCGGCCCGTTCCGGTTTGAGAACAGCACCGCGCCGACCTTAAATGCCCCCGCCGCGCGGCGGTCCAGATGCAGCTGGATCGCTGTGAGCAGGCTGGCCATGACCGGCTCCCGCAGCTGCGCGGCGTCCAGAATGTCCAGACAGGCGTCTGTCGTGGCGGCGTCCATCAGGGTGCGGCAGGTCGCCGCGTCCGCGCCGCAGAGCGCCGCATGGGCGCAGAACAGCTCAGTGCGGCAGTCAGCACAGCGGGAGTGGGTGTTCATGATGCCGCCCGCCAGCTTGACGAGCTTGCCCACATGCCCGACGAGCAGCACCTCCGCGAAGTGCTCCGCCGCTGCCATATCCAGCGCCTCGCCGATGAAATTTGAGATTTTTACGACAGGGATCTCGTGCAGCGCGGGGTAGTTGGCGGCCAAGTAGTCCAGCCCGTAGTTGCCGGGGGCTAAAATCAGGCGGCGGCTTTTCAACGCTGCCTGGTGGATTTCGATTTGCAGCGTATCCAGAAGCGCCTGCTGGCTCATCGGCTCCACAATGCCGCTGGTGCCCAGCACCGACAGGCC
>ERZ773185.1277-NODE-1277-length-19360-cov-5.867029_pt1 | contig 19360 bp, 19 predicted proteins | sample MGYA00580531_ERZ773185 | MGnify/ENA primary metagenome ERZ773185 (study PRJEB29015, sample SAMEA2737799) | human gut metagenome | biome: human gut; feature: human-associated habitat; material: faeces | place: China | collected 2012 ...
TATTCGCAGGAATGCAGAGGAAATAATAAAAATCTATGGAGGATTAGGAAAATGATGTTTGATTATAAAAAGGAATACAAGGAATTTTATATGCCGAAGGGAACACCGTCTATTGTCAGAGTCCCGAAAATGAATTATATAGCAGTGAGAGGAAGCGGCAATCCAAATGATGAAGATGGAGAATATAAGCAGGCTATCGGCCTTCTGTATGGAATTGCATTTACGATTAAAATGAGCAAAAAGGAAGATCATCAGATTGATGGATATTTCGATTATGTCGTGCCGCCATTAGAGGGATTCTGGTGGCAGGGTGAGCGGCGTCCGGGGGACGCCATGCTGCGAACCGACCGAGCCGGCAGGCGAGACGGAGTATCCGGAATTGATTATGCTCGTAAGGAAGATTTTAAGTGGATCTCTGTTATTCGCTTGCCAGATTTTGTTACCAGGGAAGATTTCGACTGGGCTGTCAGGAAAGCTACGGCAAAGAAAAAACAGGATTTTTCTAAGGTTGAGTTTTTTTCCTATGAGGAGGGCTTATGTGTACAGTGTATGCATATCGGAGCGTATGACGATGAGCCTGCTACGGTAGATGCAATGCACAGATTTATGGAAGAACAGGGATATACACTTGATATAACGGATCAGAGAATGCACCACGAGATTTATCTGAGTGATGCGCGGAAGGTGGCGCCGGAGAAACTGAAGACTGTGGTCAGACATCCGATAAGGAAGGCTTAAAGGTATGGAATATATTAGAGTTACGAAAGAAAATCTTGAAAAGGAGCACATTTGCTGTGCCATTTCCAACAATAAAGATATTCAGGTATCATCAAAGAAGGCATGGCTTGCGGATAGATTTGATGAAGGTCTTGTGTTTCTTAAGAGTGTAGAACGCGGCAAGTGCTTTATTGAGTACATACCTGCGGAGTGTGCATGGAATCCAATCGAAGCACCTGGTTATATGTATATTAATTGTTTGTGGGTGTCCGGATCTTTCAAAGGTCATGGATATTCAAGTGACTTACTTTCCGAGTGTATTGAGGATAGCAAAGAAAAGGGGAAGGAAGGCCTATGTATTCTTGCGGCAGCAAGGAAAAAGCCATTTCTGGCCGATCCGAAGTTTCTAAAATATAAAGGATTTGAAGCTTGTGATGAGGCTGATAATGGAATCCAGCTATGGTATCTGCCGTTTGAAGAGAAAACTGAGCCACCGGTGTTCAAGGAATGTGCAAAACATCCTCATATAAATGAACGTGGCTATGTTCTTTATTATACAAACCAATGTCCTTTCAATGCAAAGTATGTACCAATCCTGGAAGAAACCGCTCAGAAGAATGGCATTCCATTCAAGGCTGTGAAGATCGAAAGCAGGAAGGATGCTCAGAATGTACCAACACCGATCACGACTTATGCGCTATTTTGCGATGGGGAGTATGTTACGAATGAGCAGATGAATGATAAGAAATTCTTAAAGCTGGTGGGAAGATAGGAGAAAACAACATGGCATATGCTTTACTTTTTTTACGATATGATGTTGTATCGTATTCTATTTTTGAGAAAATGCAGATGGTTTCCATTTCAAAAGAGGTATGGAAATAAAAAGTGTCAGAAATTCGGCATCAGGCATTGCTGACCAAAGACCGTATAGTCCAAACTTCACTGGTAAAATAGTAAGAAATTCTTGCATTTAAGGGAGGCTTGGCAATGAACAAGGATTTTGAACGCTGCTGCAGCTTTCTTGCAGACATGATTATTAAATATGCACCGGAGATAAAAGAAGAAGTAGAGATGTGCATGATGATCAAGGATTCAATTGATGACGAGAAAGTAAGCAGGCAGAAACAATTTGACCGGTTCTGTTATTACTTAGGCGGAGTAAAACAGCTTCTGGACAAAAAGGCTGCATAGGCAGCTGGCATCCTGTAGATAATATGCTACGGGATGTATACATATATTACGGGACTTCATTCATAAGAGTGGAGTCTTTTTGTTTTATTCTTTCATCTTGGAAAAAGTTTTGGTTGAACAGAGGTTGGAATGATGATAAGATTTAGTTGGGACAATAGTGAACACATGTGTTCACATTTCATAACTAAGAAGTAATGGATTGGAGAGGTGATGTTGAAATGTCAAAGAAATTAACGGAAAAATCATTGGAAAAGAAGCTTCATAATATGGGTACAGAGGAACTAATTCAAATAATTATGAGTTTATACCGATCAAATAAATCAGTAGAGCAAAGCATTAATCTACAAATTATTGGAGATGCATATGGTAATGAATTACTTGAAAAGTACAAAAAGAGAATATACAAAATATTTAATCCATCAGATGTTGTTCGTATGGGATTTTCTATTGATACTGCGCAACAGGTGTTAGCAGAATTTGCAGATATATGTGTGAATGATAATGGAAAGTGGTATGGAGATCTGGCATTATATTTTGCGGAATGTGCAACTGATTTTACATTGGGTTACGGAGATATCGATGAAGATTTTTACGAAGTACTTGGAGATGCTTATCATGATGCAATAGTTGCAGCAGGTCAGGATGAAGAATTATATAAATTATGGAAGGACAGGCTGGAAAGTGTTTTACATGATTTTGCAGGCTTCGGCTGGGGGATGGAGGAGTATATATGTGAGGAATATTATTCGCTACCATGGATACAGGAGGATAACGGATGAGCAGGAAAGTACGCAGAGTGCGGTTGTTCTTGATGCAGGAGAAATAAGGGATTTGCCAATGGAAGATATCCGGATGGTTCTAAGAGGTGCAGATGAGCTGATTTCAACTGGCGGGAGAAGTATGCTGGCTAAAATATTAAAGGGTTCAAAGGATAAAAAGATATTAGAATATAAACTGAATGAATGCCCTGCTTATGGATATTATCATGACATGAAATTAGATGATATTGCGACAGCAGAAGATATGGACACGGAACTGAATTTAATGGATCCGCAGTTGTGGGAGTCATTTGCATTACAGCAGCAATCCTAATATCTTTTGTGCTTCCACCTTTAGGCTTCATCATTTTCTGGGGCTGGGTGCTATTGTCAAAGTAAATAGCGAACTTCGGATGCGGCTTCAGATGAGGAGAAAAGTTAGAAACATGAGCCTCAAATAATACTTTTGAAAAACCGCTGTGTGGCTAAGGTCATGCGGCGGTTTTCTCTGTTTGTAACTTTTCAAAAAATCCCCTTGACATGAGGCGGGCAGGCAACCCAGAAAGAAATCGACCCCTTTTTGGACGTTGCTCATCCGACCGTTGTGGGCCTGGTAATGTAATCAAAGATTGTCTGCATCACTATTATAATAATGGATGCTACAAGACGGTGTACTTGTTGTCCTTTTCCATAGAAAAATGCTTCACCCACCAAAAAAGGTTTCAGCTCCGTACAGAGTTGAAACCTTTTTAAAATTCAAATAAAAATGCCCAGAACCGGAATCGAACCAGTGACACGAGGATTTTCAGTCCTCTGCTCTACCAACTGAGCTATCTGGGCAGGAATGCGGAATTCTCCGAAATCCGTGTTCTATTGTACATGGAATTGTCAGAATTTGTCAATCTTTTTTAAAAAAATTCGCTTCTCGAAACTATCTTGACGAAAGTGGGAGGGAAGAAGATAATGATAACATGAGAATAACCCTGAAAGGGCAAAAAGAGGAGGATGAAAATGGCACTTTTACATGTGGATTTCTTTTCTGATGTACTGGGGATGTGTACGTCAGCGGACGTGATTCTGCCGCAGCAGACAAGCGGACAGATCGGAATGGAGGGAAAAGGTGCGGAGGGTAAGTTAAAAACCATGTATCTTCTGCACGGAATGAGCGACGATCAGACAATCTGGCAGCGCCGAACCTCTATCGAGCGTTATGTGAGCCAGCTTGGTATTGCAGTTGTTATGCCCACCACACATCTTGCATTTTATACAGATACAACCTATGGAATGCGTTATTGGACTTATATTTCCGAGGAACTGCCCAAAATCTGCAGAGAATTTTTCCCGCAGATGTCGGATAAAAAAGAAGACAATCTGGCAGCAGGCCTGTCGATGGGTGGCTACGGTGCATGGAAGCTTGGTCTTGGTGCAAGTGAGACATTTGGAGCAGCAGCATCTCTGTCCGGCTGTCTGGATATTATTGAGGATGTTGGAAGACATCTGGAGGGCGATAGCCGGGATGCAGCTCTGTTCAGAGGAATTTATGGTTCTCTGGAACAGCTGGAAGGCTCTGATAACGATCTGATGGCACTTGCAAAGAAGCTCAAGACCTCCGGAAAACCGATTCCCAGACTCTACAGCTGGTGCGGTACGGAGGATTTCCTGTACGAGGGAAATAAGAGAGCATGGGAATATATGAAAGAGCTTGGCTACGAGATGAAGCTGGAAGAATCCAGCGGCGATCATCAGTGGAAATACTGGGATGCAAAGATTCAGGATGTCCTGCGCTGGTGGCTTGACATCGATCAGGATCTGACCTGACGGAGGAACCATGGAACAGAAAATCATGCTGCTTTGCAGCGGTTACGGTGCAGAAACGGGCAGTGACCTGCTTGCGGTAAAGCTTTTTGAAAATACGGAAACCGGGGAAGTGCATACAGAAATAACCGGCGGAATCCGGCAGGGAGACAGTCCGTCCTTTAGCCTGCTGCATGGAGGCTTCCTGTATACAGTTGCGGAACTGGTCGGAGAAAAACACGCTTACATTTATCAGTACCGCCTTTCGGAAGATGGGATTCCTGTCCCGACCGGCAAAAAGATTTTCCTTCCGGGTGGAGAACTGTGCCATCTGTATGCCGGGAAAAAGGCATTGTATGCGAGCTGCTATGGAACCGGGGATTTCTTTGCAGTGGATTATGATCTCGAAAAAATCCGTTGGCATCGCAGTCCGGGTGCTGGCGTGATCGATGCACAGACAGAAAAAATCTGCCCGCACGCGCATTGGGTCAACGAGCAGGACAACATTCTGTACCTTGCAGATCTTGGCTGTGACCGGATTTACCGTTACGAGTTAAAAGACGGACTGCCGGAAAAAGAACTGGAAGCGCTGGTTTTACCGACCGGTGAGGGACCGCGTCAGCTGCTGCCGGAGAAAGAATCCGGAAAGCTGCTCAGCGCTCAGGAGCTGGGAGGCACGCTGCGCCGCTGGGAAAACGGTGGCTGTAGCGAGTGTGTAAAGACGAGCAGATTTGACGGAACAAACTATCCGGGAACAATCTGCATGGCGGATGAGAAGACGGTGATTGTCTGCAATCGCGGCGCGAATACGTTGTCTGCATTTTCGACAGACGGAAAGCTGCGTTACCTCGGCGAATGGGCAACGGGCAACTGGCCTCGGCATCTTCTGCAGATTCCGGGGACGGATCTGATCGTCAATGCATGCAATAAAGAAGGCACGCTGGTTATTTTTGCCTGGAATGGAAAAGAACTGATCCGTAAAGACGAAATTATCCTGCCGGGCGCATCCTGTGCGGTTTATTTATCCGGAAAGTAAGAGAACACACAGTCTCTGCTTCAGATCAGCCGCAAAAATGCCAACAGAATCAGCAGGGCTCCGGAGAGCCAGTCAACAGAAAAATGAGTTTTTTGTGCAAGGCGGTTTCCAAGCAGGAAGCCGCCTTGTATTGCTGTAAATCCGAATAGGAGGGAAAAGAAAAGAACGGCGACGGGATTTAGATTCCCGAGGGCTGCACCGAAGCCCGCTGCAGCACCGTCTAAGGACATCGCGAGGGCAAGGCAGACGGATTCCGGGACAGAAAGGCTTTTGGAGGCGTCGGCATCCGCCTTGCAGGGATCGGCGTAGACGGAGAGAAAAAACTGGAAATGCAGGGCACGGAACATGAAATTTCTGGAAAAGCCATCGTGACGGCACAGAAAGGATTTGATTGCTTGATCGATAATCCGAAGGACGCCCATGCAGACAAGCAGGAAAAAGCAAATCAGTCGGGCTGCGATAGGGGAAAGAAATGGACGTACAAGGGATCCGGCAAACATGGAAAGGCAGAGGACGCCCGAGCAGACCAGGCTGACAGTGACAGCGCAGATCAGAGGAAGACGGATTTTGCTGCTTCCGTAGGAAAGCCCGGCGACAAATGTATCCAGGGAAAGGGAGAGGGCGAGAAACGCGGCCTCGGGGATTATCCATAAGAAAGTCATAAGAATCGGCTTTGGCGGCAGGTGATTTGCTATTAGAGTATGCCTGCCGGGTGGCAAGGGTGCGCAAAAGGGCCGGGTTCATAAAACGAACCCGGCCCCATAGTACGGAGAAGGAGGGATTTGAACCCTCGCGCCTGTTACAGCCTACCGGTGTTCGAAGCCGGACCCTTCAGCCACTTGGGTACTTCTCCATATATTTTTACAACATCATCATTCTAGCCGAAAAATCTCTAATATGCAAGCGAAAATTTTACAGTCACTTGTACATATTTTTAAAATATTATATAATTCTAGTTAAATGATGGCTGCAGAGGGCGCAGCACAGAGAAGGAGGACTTTGGGATGAAGAGAGTAGGTATGCTGACCAGCGGCGGCGACTGTCAGGCACTGAATGCAGCGATGAGAGGCGTGGCAAAGGTGCTTTATAACAGCACGGAAGACGTTGAAATCTATGGCTTTCAGGACGGTTATCAGGGACTGATCTACGGAAAGTTCCGTCTGATGACGTATGACGATTTTTCGGGTATTCTGACAAAGGGCGGCACAATCCTTGGCAGCAGCCGTACTCCTTACAAGCTGATACGTGAGCCCGGCGCAGACGGTGTCGACAAAGTGGCGGCGATGAAACAGACCTATTATAAGCTGCAGCTGGACTGCCTGGTAATTCTCGGCGGCAACGGCACACATAAGACAGCGAACCTGCTGCGTCAGGAAGGCCTGAACATTGTAACGCTGCCAAAGACCATCGACAACGATCTCTGGGGAACGGATATGACCTTTGGCTTCCAGAGCGCGGTCAACATTGCAACAGACGCGCTGGATTGCATCCATACGACGGCGGCATCCCATGGACGCGTATTTATCGTAGAAGTTATGGGACACAAGGTTGGCTGGCTGACCTTAAATGCCGGTATCGCGGGCGGCGCGGACATCATTCTGGTCCCGGAAATTCCTTACGATATCGACAAGATTGTGGAAAAAATCAACGAACGGCATAACCGCGGCAGCAGATTTACAATTCTGGCAGTTGCAGAGGGCGCGATCTCCAAAGAGGACGCCAAGCTGTCGAAAAAAGAATATAAGAAAAAACTGGAAAACTATAAATATCCTTCGGTTTCCTACGAGATCGCAGAGCAGATTCAGGAAAAGAGCGGCATGGAGGTTCGTGTAACCGTGCCCGGACATACCCAGAGAGGCGGAAGCCCCTGTGCCTATGACCGCGTATTCGCCAGTCGGCTTGGCTCGGAAGCAGGCAAGATGATTCTTGCGGGAGAATACGGCTTTATGGTGGGCTACAAGCACCGTGAAATCGTCAAGGTTCCGCTGGAAGAGGTGGCAGGTAAGTTAAAAATGCTCGATCCCAACGCATCCATCGTAAGAGAGGCGAAGATGATGGGCATCAGCTTCGGAGATTAAAAGACAACGGACGGCGCCGCGTATATTGCGTGACGCCGTCTGCTTTGCGGAGAACATAAGGAGGTTCGTCCATGTCCTACACGGCGATGTATCGACGGTTCCGTCCGACCACCTTTGAAGAGGTCAAGGGGCAGGATGCGATTGTCACAACACTGAAAAACCAGATCCGGTCGGATCGTATCGGTCATGCCTATTTATTCTGCGGTACAAGAGGTACCGGTAAAACGAGTATTGCGAAGCTTTTTGCAAAAAGTGTCAACTGCGAGCATCCCGTGGACGGAAGCCCCTGCGGAGAATGCGCATCCTGTAAGGCGATTGCAGAAGGCAGAAGCATGAATGTGATAGAAATAGACGCAGCGTCTAATAACGGCGTCGATAATATTCGTGAAATCGTGAATGAAGTGGCATATTCCCCGACGGAAGGAAAATACCGCGTTTATATCATCGACGAGGTTCATATGCTTTCTGCGGGAGCATTCAACGCACTGTTAAAAACCCTGGAGGAGCCGCCGTCCTACGTCATCTTTATTCTGGCGACAACGGAAGCCAATAAAATTCCGGTTACGATTTTGTCCCGCTGTCAGCGTTATGATTTCAAGCGCCTGACGGTCGAACAGATCGAAGAGCGCATGAAGGAAGCCCTTGCCGCGGCGGGCGAAGAGCTGCCGATCGAGGAAAAGGCGTTAAAATACCTTGCAAAATCTGCAGACGGTGCGATGCGTGATGCCTGGAGCCTTCTGGATCAGTGCCTCGCGTTCCATTTCGGACACGAGCTGACCTACGATATGGTGCTGGACGTGCTGGGCGCGGTGGATACGTCAGTGTTCAGCAAACTGTTGCGCTGCGTGATTGCGCGGGATGTGGCGGGCTGTATCGGTGTGCTGGAAGAGATCGTGCTGCAGGGACGGGATATGAGCCAGTTTGTTTCCGATTTTACCTGGTATCTGCGCAACCTCCTGCTGGTGAAAACTTCCGGGGATTCTTGTGAAGAAGTGATTGACATATCCAGTGAGAATCTGGCAAGATTGAAAGAAGAAGCGCAGCAGATCGAAGTAGACGCGATCATGCGGGATATCCGGTGTTTTTCGGAGCTGTCCGGTAGGATTCGCTATGCGGGTCAGAAACGTGTCCTGATTGAAATGGCGCTGATTCGGCTGTGCAGGCCGGAGATGGAGACGAACGAAGATACACTTCTGGAACGGATTCGAAAGCTGGAACAGACGGTGGAACAGATCGAAAGCGGCTCGATTGCAGTCGCAGCGGCGCCGACAGGACAGCCTACAGTGCAGGCAGCAGCGCCGGTCAGAAAGGCAGAGCTGCCCAAGGCAGTTCCCGAGGAAATCAAAGAAATCGTAGCCAAGTGGCCGCGGGTTGCAGGAAGTGCACAGCAGCCGATGAAGTCGTATCTCAAAAATGCGCGCCTAAGCCTTGGCGGTGACAATCGGCTGCTGCTTGTGGTGGAAGACGGGCTGGCGTCCGATTATTTTACCAAAGAACCGGCAAATAAGGGCGCACTGGAACAACTGTTGGCGGAGCTGACGGGCAGGCAGATCGAGGTTGAAGTCCGCAGCGTGCACAGCAAACAGGAAATGGAAAGTTCTTATGTAGACCTGACAAGGGTCATTCATATGGACATAGAAGAAGAGTAACAAACAGAAAGGATGCAATAAAATGGCAAAGAGAGGCGGTTTTCCGGGCGGCATGGGTATGCCCGGCAACATGAATAACCTGATGAAGCAGGCACAGCGCATGCAGCGTCAGATGGAAGAAGGACAGAAGGAACTCGAGGTGAAAGAGTTTTCTGCAAAATCCGGCGGCGGCGCGGTTGAGGCTGTCGTAAACGGCAAAAAGGAGCTGGTAAAGTTGACCATTTCCGAAGAAGCAGTAGATCCGGAAGATGTGGAAATGCTGCAGGATATGATCGTTGCGGCTGTGAATGAAGCGATGAAGCAGGCGGACGAAGCGAGCCAGGAGCTGATGGGTAAAATGACAGGCGGACTCGGCGGAGGCTTCCCGTTCTGATATGGATCTTTACAGCGGCTATATCAACAAACTCATTGACGAGCTTTCGGGGCTTCCCGGAATTGGCAGTAAATCTGCGCAGCGTCTGGCGTTTCACCTGATCGGGCTTCCGGAAGCAAAGGTGAACAGGATTGCAAATGCGATGATACAGGCTCGGCAGAATGTTCGCTATTGTAAGGAATGTTTTACCCTGACCGATAACGAGCTTTGCCCGATCTGTGCCAACACAGAGCGGGACCATTCGACGATTATGGTTGTGGAGAACAGCCGGGATCTGGCTGCCTACGAAAAAACCGGAAAATACAAAGGAGTCTATCATGTGCTGCACGGGGCGATTTCCCCGATGCTGGGCGTGGGACCCCATGATATCAAATTAAAAGAGCTGATGGAGCGCCTGAGTAGAGAGCCGGAGGTAAAAGAAGTCATTATCGCAACCAACTCCAGCCTTGAGGGTGAGACGACGGCGATGTACATCGGCAAGCTGATTAAACCTACAGGAATCCGTGTGACGAGAATCGCGAGCGGCGTACCGGTAGGCGGCGATCTGGAATACATTGATGAAGTAACACTGCTTCGTGCGCTGGAGGGGCGTACTGAGCTGTAACAGACAAAATTTTCAGACGAAAGAGATGGACGAACCTATGAAAAAAGAGTTATTCGGGGAAGTAAACGGCAGAGAGGTGTATTTGTATACACTGGAAAACAGTCATGGTATGAAGGTGACGGTCAGCAGCTTCGGTGCGCTGATCATCCGCATCTGGGCGCCGGATCATAACGGAAATTTTGCAGACGTTGCACTTGGTTATGACAGGTTGGAGCAATATCTGGAAAACGGTAAATTTTATGGTGCAGTCGTTGCGCCGAATGCGAACCGGATCGGCGGTGCAAAATTCACCCTCGAAGGAAAAACCTATGAGCTGTCTGTCAACGACAATGGCAATAACCTGCACAGTCACAGAGCTCTGGGTGGGCATAAGCGGATCTGGGATGCCGAAGAAAAAGAAAACGGCATTTTATTCACGATGTCTATGAAAGATGGGGAACTTGGCTTTGGCGGAAACAGGGACTTTTCGGTTCTGTATGAGCTGACGGAGGAGAACGGACTGCGCATTACCTATGATGTGGTAAGCGATGCAGATACGATCCTTAACCTGACAAACCATTGTTATTTCAATCTGGATGGACACGGTGCCGGACAGATTACCGACCATGAGCTGCAGTTGTTTTCCCATGCGTATACTCCGGCCGATGCAGAATCGATTCCGAATGGAGATATTTTACGCGTAGAAGGTACACCGATGGACTTCACAGAGCCGCATCTGATCGGCGAACGGATCGATGCAGACTTTGACCAGCTTAAAATGGCAGGCGGATATGACCATAACTGGGTTCTGGACAATTACACCGGGCAGGTTCGTAAAATTGCAGTTGTCAAGAGCTCCGATAAATCCCGCACGATGGAGGTTTATACAGATCTTCCGGGCGTTCAGTTCTATTCGGGCAACTCCAGGGATCTTGAAGCCGCAAAGGATGGGAAAACCTACGGCTACAGAGCGGGCCTGGCACTGGAAACCCAGTTCTATCCGGATACACCGAACAAACCGCAGTTTCCTTCTTCGGTATTCGGACCTGACAGACCGTATCACACCGTAACAGAATATCGGTTTGTATAACACTGTCCGCGCAGGGTATAGAAAAACCGGCAGCAGCGAAGCGATCAAAGCTTTGCTGTCTGCCGGTTTTTATTCATGACAATAGAATGTTGCGGAGCGCGCATTCTATTGTTTTAGGAATCCTGCCGTCTTTGCTTCCCTTATCTTTTGCAGGTCAGAGTCTCGTCCCCGCCAACGCCTTTACAAAGCTTTTCTCCTCGGATCCATGCTTCATCCATGCACAGATATTTAATACGCTTACGATAGCCCCACGCATAAGCGACATGAATCCTGCCGTCTTTTCCCTGAATCAGGCAGGGATATTCGTAACGGCGGTTGTTGACGTCGTTCCACGGACCGATAAAGCCCTCGCCGTGCTCGATGATACGCCGCCAGGGCCAGGTTTTTCCTCCGTCCTCGGAAATGGCGAGTACGACAGGACAGCGCTGGTCGGGCCAGACGGTGCGCTCGGGCTCGTCATTGAAGGCGACGTCATTGTATACAACGCAGACTGCGCCGCTTTGAAGACGGATTGCGGTAATGCTTGCGTTGTTGTTGCGCAGCACAGTAGGCTCCGGCACGCTCCAGGTCTCGCCGTTATCATGGGATTCCGAACGGTAAATATGGTCAGCAGAGCGGCTGCGCAGCAGGCAGATCAGATTTCCGGGAGAAAGCTCCACGATATTGCCGTGTACGCGCCCGCGGCTGCCGGGCATCATGACGCTGCGCCAGGTTTTGCCCTGGTCGTCTGAAAGCTGCAGGACGGTGTAATCGTCTCCCATGCAGGAATCGTTGATCGCACAGCGGAAATTGTTGAAAATAAAACGTCCGTTGGACAGAATCTGAATCTTTTGCCGGCAGAACGAGCCGGGAGCGGAAAACATTGTCTCGGTCGCCTCCCAGGTGTGCCCGTTATCGCGGGAAATTTTCCGGCGGATTTCAGCAGTTCCCTGTAAATTGTCAGAGGTTGGATTGTTGGGATCACGGGAAACCTGTGCGGTATACATCAGCCAGATTTCTCCGTTTGGATGCAGGAAGAGGGAAGGATTCTGCTCGCTGCGGGTTGGATCATCGGAAACAATTACCGGTGTTTCCCACTGGGAACTGTCCTCTGACAGACGTGACACAGCGATGCTGACGTCCGCGTTTCCCTCGCAGGAGCCTGCAAACCAGCAGCAAAGCAGATCGCCATTTTCAAGCTCTAAAAGATCTGGCGCGTGACAGCTGTTCCACGGATTCGGAATCAGGGATTCCACGAAATTTAAAGCGGTATCGCGGTAAAGCCTGCCGTCGTCTCCGACAGGCGGCAGGTCAATAATCGTATGTGACATAAGGCCCCTTTCTTTTGACATTGCGCAGGACGATGCCCACTCAATATGAAACGCATGTGCGAAAGATCCTTTTGTGAATTTTTTTGCGCATGCGCATAACAGGTATATACAAATTTACGCGTGCATTGTCGCAGCTGTGTACAGTGTAGGTGTCTCGTCACAGTTTTCTACGCGGATCGTTTTTGTCTCTCCGGGATAGAGCTTGAAGTAGTTATCACTGTAATGTACTCTGTCGTCGCTTGTCATCAGATAAGCGAACGGTGTAAATACGTTTGCACGGACGGTTACGAGCAGATCGCTGCCGTCTTTTTCAACGGATTCGATCACCGCATCGCTTTCCGGAATGGTGTATTCGCGGTAATAAGCGCGCAGACTGTCAGCTGTTTCAAAGCCGTCTGCACTTACAACGAAATATCCGTCTGCGGCAGGCTCTTCAGCGTCCACATGGAATTGCTGCCAGGAATGCGGAGCAACGGTCAGATCCTTTGTCAGGAGAACACTATTGTGTGCGCCATCAAAGGTCTGTGTGCCGACGCAGATAGTTGTCCGGATTTCATCAGGGGTTTCGTTGATGACGGTTACAACCGCGCCGCCGTCTGCCTTCCGGATAATCAGTTTTTTCGTATCAAAAGCGCGTTTTAAGAAGTAGAACGAAACCTTTCTGGTCAGATAGTAATCGATAATGGTCCAACCGGTTTCCGGCCAGCAGTCATTGTACATCCAGATCAGATCGCCGGCACCATAAGATTTCTGGCGGAGCGCCTCTGCCATTTCGGCATATAAAAGTCCCTGCATGATACCGCTGTAAAGCAGATAGCTGCGTTCGTCCAGCGTGGAAAATTCAGTCAGATGGCGGTTGATAACGCCGTCGATGGCCCCACGCTTGCGTTCGAACTCGCCGTGATGCTTCCAGGACGGATTGTTGAAGGACATCTCTTCCCCATCCAAATACCGGCGGACGGTGCTTTCCATCTGCGCGCCGAAAAATCCGTATTCACTGGAAAAACGCGCCGGGAATCGATCAAAAGCTTCCAGCTCGTAAGAAAATTTGAATCTCGTCTTGGAATCGCGTCCAAAATAGGTCCATGCATGGACGTCTCCCTCTTCAGTGGTATTGGAACGTTCTCCAAAGTACGGGGTGGAGGGCATGTAGGGAATCAGCGGGCTGTTGTGCTGGACCGCGCGGGGCTGGATGTAGTTGAAAATCTGATCGCCCCAGTAGCGTTCGGGCTGCAGCATTCCCGGGAACCAGTCGGTGTAGGACTCGGCGATTTCGTTGTTTCCGGTCCAGACTGCCATACAGGGATAATGCGCCAGACGCTTGGTCTGATATTCTGCCTCGCGTTCTGCTTCGTAAAGGAACGAATCCTTCTGATCAGGATAAAAAGCACATGCATACATAAAATCGTGCATCAGTAAAATACCGTATTCGGAGCAGTAATCGTAGAAGCAATCCGGTTCATAAGTGCCGCCGCCCCACATACGGAACATGGTAAAGTGTGCTGCTGCGCCTTCGCTGACCAGCTTTTTATAGTTTTCATCAGGCGTCCGCAGATAGATAGAATCGGTAGGAACCCAGTTGCCGCCTTTGCAGAAAATACGGGTGCCGTTGATCTTGAAGAAGAAGTTACGGCTTTCATCCGGCAGCTTGGAAAAGTCGATGGAAAGCGTGCGGATACCGATTTTCTTCGGTTTTGCTTCATGGGTGATGCCGCGTGCCGTGCAGCGTGCGGTAAAGGTATAAAGGTTCTGAGCACCGTAACCGTTCGGCCACCAGAGCTTTGCATCCTTTAATACAACGCGTTCCTGTGCAAAATTGATGCCGCCGACAAGCATCAGGGTCTGATGGCCGGTATACGCGGTCTTGCCGTCGATGGACAGCTCATATTCCAGCTCTGTTTCAGCGCTCTGCACCATGTTGGATTTTTCGATTTCAAAATGAAATTCGATTTCTGCATCATTTCCGGAAAGGCTGAGCGTATCAACGCGGGAAGCGATCACCTGTGCACCGCTGAACGCTTCGATTTCGATCGAACGTCCGATACCGCAGGTAGGAACGGGCTGACACCAGTCCCAGCCATAGGTAAACTGTGGCTTACGCGTGTATACACGCTGGTCGCAGATTGCATTGTCACTTGCGCAGTAATAGGAAACGGTGTCATGTGGATAATTTAATTCCATGCCGGAGGTCAGACGGATCACGATCTGGTTGGTACCGACATGCAAAAAGCGTTTGATATCTGCAGAAAAAGCACAGAAGGTATTTTCCTGATGTCCGGCGGGAATGCCGTTAACTAAAATATCGGCATTAAAATCGAGCATTTCAATGTTCAGGCGGACAATATCTTCGTTGAGCATTTCTTCGGTGATATCAAATTCTTTGACAAGCCACCAGGAAAGCTCTTTAATCCAGATGCTTTTTTTTGTGTTGTCCTTTAAAAAAGGCTCCTCGATAACTCCGTTATCGATCAGGGCGGTTGTAACGTCGCCGGGTACAGTCATAGGAATATATCCCGTTTTGGAAGGATAGGGGTGCATGGCGAGGGCGGTATTTACCGTAAATTTCGGATCGGGTTCTTTCAGATACATTTCCCGTTCCTCCTCGGTCATATTTTCTTCGGTCAGATAACCGGGAATTGTCGGCTTGGGAGGCATGGCGTTGAGGTGGACGAGCACCTCTGCACAGCGATCTGCTGTTACGTCCATAAACTCGCCGCGAAGTTTCCATTCGCCTGCAAGAGAAAGTTTGCTCATTTTCAGTACCACTCCTTTAGTGTATTCTGCAGAAATTTTGGTATCTACTAAAAAATAGTTTAGAAGAGTCCGGAAGGAAATACAATGTATTTTATTGTGCTTTTTATATCGAACAGAAGTGTTTGACAGAATAAATATGTGCAAAAGTTCCAGAACGGGACTTTGCTCCAAACCGCCAAAAAAGAGCGCATAAACAGACAAAATCTGCGGCAACGGTCTGCTAAGATTAGGGAAAACGGGGTGCCCGGATGGAAAGGAGCAGAGGTAAAATGTTGAAAATACCCAAAAATGTGATGCAGATCGGGACAGGCAGTCCGAATGTAAAATTGTACATGGAGGATTATGTCCATACGTTTCTGGAACGATGCCAGGGAAAAGAGACGTGTCTGGCATTCGGGCAGCAGGAGGAAAAGGGCGGCATCCGCTATTATTTGATTTACGGGGTGGAAAAAGAAACGGACTTCAGGCGCGGAAATTTTCCGTATTTTCAGAAGCTGGAGCGGATTGGAAAAATTGAAAAAAAGGAAGCTGCCGTCCGGTTCTGGACCATGCGGGGAGAAGAAATCCAAATCGGAGGCTATTTTATTTTTTATGAACAAAACGAAGAAATGCAGGCATATATGATTGCTGAACGGGAGCAGAACCGCCCTGCAGATGTGGAGGAGGAACGGGTGATGGAAGCGATCAATGCCCGCCGGGAAAAAAGAAAAGCGGAAGCTGCAGCGGACGCAGCGCGGGGGATAACCGCCTCCAGGACGTCTGCGCCGAATACAGCGTCGGGCAGGAAAACGGTGCTGTCAAGGCTGGGTGCGCTTAAAGCTGCAGCGCCTACGCTGAACGCAAACGCAGCGTCGAGGAAAACTGCTTTTGGGACAGCTTATCAGACCCGCTTGGGCAGTACCGGCGCCCTCTTCCCGAAGCTTTGCCGGATTGGCTGCCTGGTGCTTTTGCTGGTTCTGGTCGGAACGGCGCTGACGTCCGTCAATCAGTACCCGGATATGAAAGCGGTTTCCGCCCTGTTGGCAGGAGCTGTCCGGAATACAAAAAATGAGACGGAAAATACATCTCCCGGACTGATTGTAGAAGAGACTGTTGGCTGGAATTCATCGGACGAAATGGCGCAGTCTGCCGCCTTGGACGAAGCTGCACAGGCGGACGATGCAACCGGTGCGGCCAATACGGCGATGGATGGCGAAGTGACAGACAATAGGACGGCGGACAACGTAATGACAGACAACGTAACAGCAGATAGCGCAACAGCGGACAGCCAGAATGCGGTCGCGACCGACGCAGACGCTGAATCCTCGACAGCCCGGCAGTCCGCATCAGCCTCCGATTCCTTTCCTCAGGTTCAGGAAGCCCTGGCGCACCCGGAAAGCTATCAGGTGCAGAAGGGAGACAGCCTCATCGCTATTTCCAGGAGATTTTACGGAACAGATGAAAAGGTGATAGAAATCTGCCGCCTGAATAATATAAAAGACCCGAATCAAATCCAGCCCGGACAGAATATTTTACTACCTTCAAAATAATGAATGTGTTATGATGGAATGAGCGCACAAGAAAAACAAGCGACGCTGAAGGCGACATTTGTTTTTCTTGCGCCATTAGAGAACGAGCAGCCTGCATAGCAGGCGGTAAAGCGCGTCAGCACGGGCTCGTGATGGAATGAGCGCAAGTGAGTCAACATGCTCGCAAAGATGCTGCAAAAGAAATGGGGACTTATCTCATATGGTAGATATCAAGGAATACCTGCGAAAAAAAGAAAAAAACGAGAAAAAAGACAGCAAGAATTTTAAACGGGAAATCCGGGCGCATCGTCTGAAAGTGATCCTTCGTTCCTGCTGCGTAATCGGCGTGATCGCAGCGCTGACGGTGACGGCGGTAACGCTGCTTAAAAATCAAACCTACTCCGGCTACACGGTCGTGTCCGCAATCGACAGGAACCAGGTATCCGGTTCTACTCTGTTGAGCTACCAGAATGGCTTTCTGACTTACAGTAAGGATGGTATCAGCTATACGGATTACAAGGGCAACGCCATGTGGAACCAGACTTACGACATGCAGTCGCCGTGCGTCTCTGTGCGGTCGGGCTGGGTTGCAGTTGGGGATTATAACGGCAACCTGATTTATGATATCAGTCAGGACGGAACATCCAAACAGATTGATACGAATCTTCCGGTGAAATCGCTGTCCGTGGCAGCGAACGGCGTTGTGGCAGCGATTCTGGAGGACGGGGATGTGACCTGGATCAACGTCTATAATCCTACTGGGGAAAAAGCAGTCGGAATCAAAACGACGATGCAGAAATCGGGTTATCCGGTTTCCGTGTCATTGTCGGACAATGGAAAACTGATGATGGTGGCATATCTGAAAGCAGAAAGCGGCAGTATGAAATCGATCGTCAGCTTTTACAATTTTGACGAAGTCGGACAAAACTACACCGACACGATGGTAAGCTCCTACGAATATTCGGATACGGTAATCCCGCTGGCAGAGTTTACGGGGACGCATACGGCGTATTCTGTGGGAAATAATCAGTTCATGTTATATGAAGGAAATGAAATTCCAAAAAATATCTTCCAGAATTTCATGCAGGAGGAGGTGCAGGACGTCCGCAGCAGCGGCAATTATGTGGCGTTTATTTTTAATGGAACGAATGGAAACGGAAAATATCGGATTGACATTTATAATATGAATGGAACGCAGGTGCTGTCGTTGCCGTTTGCAATCGAATACCGGGATGCTCTGATTTCGGATCAGGAACTGATTATATATAATGAAGCAGAGTGCCTGATTTATAACCTGAACGGAAAAGAAAAATACAGCGGACCGATACCGGAACAGACGCAGCTTTTAAAAACGCTGGGCGGAAACCGGTTTCTTGCGGTTACTGTAAACAGCATAGATATGATAGAAATGAAATAAACGGGAGAAAAAATGAACGTACTGCTGGTTTGTGTGATCTTATTTGCCCTCTGGCGGGGATATGCCGGAATGAAAAAAGGAATGGTGGATGAAATCAGGATGCTGCTGTCTCTGGTCATTTCTCTGTTCGTCCTTTCGCTGGCTATCCTTTTATATAGCAGTGTGAAAGAAAAAAACACTACCAATATAATAATGTCGGTTCTGATGCTGCTGATTACCGGACTCGCAGCCAGACTGGTGAACCTGATTTTCAAGTCCCTTTCGGCAATCGCGCACCTGCCGATTCTGAAACTGCTCAACAGTGTACTGGGAATCGTGGTCGGCATGGCAGAAAGCATCGTAGTTTTATGGATTATTTATATTGTAATCGCCAGCTTCGATACAGGAAGAGTCGGCAGCCAGATCGCGGCATGGACCGTTGAAAACGAATGGCTGACGAAACTTTATCAGATGAACCGGTTCGCCTACTGGCTGGCGGGCTTATCCTGATGTTACGGGATTGTAAAAAAGTAAGAAAAAAGCAAAAACTGGTTGACAACTAAAAAAGGATAATGCTATACTGAAGTTCCACCGCAGGGAATGCGATGGAACTTCTTTTTTTAAAAAAGAAGAAAAAGTGCTTGACATCGACCAATGGTCTTGATACAGTTTATGACTGTTGCGGCGAACGAAAGCAACACGGATTTCTGAAAAGAAATTCCAAAAAGTAAAAAACTGCTTGACATGAATAGGAAGTTCTGATAAAATAATGAACTGTTGCTGCGAGTGATAAGCAACCGGGTTTCGAAAGAAACTTGAAAACAAAATGAAAAAAGTTCTTGACAAACAGAACTGCTTATGATAAACTCAATAAGCTGTCTGAGAGACAGGAACGAAAGTTCTTCTGGAAATACTTCCAACAAGAAGAACAGCACCTTGACAAATAAACAGTAATGCAACCCTGAAAATTCCAAACAGAACAAAAAGTTCTGAGAGAAATTTCAGAGAACAAAAACCTAAAACAACAGTAGAACGGTAAAATTAGCCAGACTGATTTTGACCGGACAAACTTAAACATGAGAGTTTGATCCTGGCTCAGGATGAACGCTGGCGGCGTGCCTAA
>ERZ773185.1288-NODE-1288-length-19240-cov-118.457597_pt1 | contig 19240 bp, 16 predicted proteins | sample MGYA00580531_ERZ773185 | MGnify/ENA primary metagenome ERZ773185 (study PRJEB29015, sample SAMEA2737799) | human gut metagenome | biome: human gut; feature: human-associated habitat; material: faeces | place: China | collected 2012 ...
ATGACGCAATGGGAGTCCCATTTCCGAAATAGATATAATTTCACGGGACTTCAGGATAAAAAGGTTAATGTCAGGAGAATTCTGCTGTTACTATCCACGCTATTTTTCTATTCATGGGTCATCTTACTTTTTGCCAGGATTGAATTTCCGGAAATGGTTACACGGGATACCATAAAAATAAGTTTAATCCCTATTTTTTATGGCTTAAATTGGTTTGTGTCCTGTTACATCCTTTTCACGCTATTTATCCCGTTTATCAATAGTTTTTTGACTTCCTTGAGCAAATACAGGTATCTTTCTTTTCTACTGATATTATTTACCGTATATGCAGTACTCCCTGTCATCGGGATGAATAATTTCATAAATGGCAATAGAATGATGTTCTTTTTGGTCGTTTACTCTATTGGCGGGTATCTGAGACTGCATTGCCAGGACAAAATAAAGAGTATTTATCATACAAAATACAGGAACATATTGATTGCTGCTTTGATTCTTATTTTGCTCGGCAAAGGTGCATTGGAAATGTTAGGTGTTATTCTTAATAAGCCTAACGCTATAATAACTAAGCCGTCACTCTATTTTGGCGAAGTTGTTGGGATACCACTTGCAACGATTATGTTCCTGACTTTTGCGACAATGAAAATGCGTTATAACAAGTATATAAATATGTTGGCAGAAACCGTGCTTGGGGTGTACTTAATGATAACGAACTTTTCACGCAGACGATTATATGGGATCATATATTCCCAAATCTGAATTATATAACGAGTGATTATTATCTATTATTTTGGGCAGTTAAGATCTTGGGTGTATTTATTGTATGCAGCGCGATAGACTTCTTAAGAGGAAAGTATATTGAGCCGCATATTGAAAGGTTTATAGATCGTCATTTTGACTCATGGCTTGGATATTGGAATCGGATAGTTCTTAAGGCGAGAGCTGTGATTCATATTTAAAGCTAAAGAAGCTCATCATTCTGAAAGTTGGATGGTGAGCTTCTTTTTATATTTTATTAATTTAATTTCTTCCTACAGTCCAAATGCTATTCCTGCTGCGGCGGAGGCTATGATGTAGAAGAAGGGGTGTTTTTTGAATTTGACTAGTGTGTAGTAGACGACGGCGGCTAGGATGATGCATTTCCAGTTGAAGAGGGATGCTATGGATCCTGTGGCTTTGAAGGTGTCCATGTGGAGGAGGGCTACTTTGACTACGCCTATTTCAGCCGCTGCAATGAGGGCTGTGGAGGCGGGGCGGAGGCCATAGAAGATGCGGGCTACGGCCTGGCTGGTCCTGAATTTGTTGAGGACGGAGTAGATGGCGGAGATGATGAAGATGGCCGGGATGGTGAAGGCGATGACGGCTGTGACGCCGCCCAGGACGCCGGTGGTGAGGTAGCCGGCGTAGGTGGCCATGTTGACGCCCAGGGGCCCCGGGCAGGATTCAGCGACGGCGATCATGTTGGCAATGTCGGATGTGGTGTACCAGCCTGTGCGCTGGCCGATGTCGGTGATGAAGGGGAGGGCTGCGAGACCGCCACCGATGGCGAAGAGGCCTGTTTTAATGAATTCCCAGATGAGGCTTAAGTAAATGGTCATTTTTCACTGCCTCCTTTGATGGATTTGTCGGCATAGGGCTTCATGAAGTAGCCTACGGCAGCTGCGATGAGTACGGAGATGACGGGGGAGAATGGGGCAAAGAGGGCAAGGGCGAGGATCGCGAGGAAGATGAAGAACATGCCTTTGTCTTTGACGGATTTCTTCCCGAGTTTGATAACGGCATCGAGGATGAGGATGCAGACGCAGGCGCGGATGCCGGCGAAGGCGTGGACGACGATGGGGTTGTTCTCGAACTGCGTTAGGAAGAGGGCGATGATGGAGATGATGACCATGGATGGGAAGATGGTGCCGAGTGTGGCGAAGACGCCTCCCCAGAAGCCTTTGAGTTTGAGGCCAATGAACGTGGCAACGTTGACGGCGATCATGCCGGGCGTGACCTGGCTGATGGCATAGTAATCCATGAGGTCGTTCTCAGTCGCCCAGTGGCGGTCCTCGACAATTTCTCTCTGAAGAATCGGCAGGACGGCGTACCCTCCGCCGAAGGTGACGGCGCTGCATTTGGCGAAGACGAGGAAAAGTTCCAGAAGTAGTTTCATTTTAATCGGTCCTTTCTTACGAGGGTGATTGCGCTCTCTTTTCGATACTTGTATGATAGCAGGTAAGGAAGCATATTTAAAATATCTATTTCTTTACAAACCATACGAAAGGGCTATGGATCATGGATATCAAGCAGCTGAAATATTTCGTGGCAATTATTGAAGGGGGGACCATCACGGGCGCGGCAAAGCTCCTTCATGTTTCGCAGCCGCCTCTTTCGAATCAGATGCGTCTTCTGGAAAATGAGCTGGGCGCTGAGCTTTTCAGGCGAGGGGCCAGGCACATCACTCTCACGGAGGCGGGCGAGGTGCTGTACCGCTATGCGGTGGAGATCCTGGAGCTGGAACATGTGGCGAAGGAGGAAATCGGATCGATGCGCGCGGGGCAGAAGGGAAATCTCCGGCTCGGCCTTGTCTCTTCGTGCGCTTCGAATGAACTTTACGATGAGCTCCGTCTTTTCCATAAGGACTTTCCGGAAGTGCATGTAAAACTTTTTGAAGGAAATACGTATGAGCAGATGGAAATGCTCCGGAAAGGAAAGGTGGACGTCGCTGTCCTCCGCACGCCTTTCCCATCGTATGGCCTCGAGAGCGTGACAATCCGTCATGACAGGATGGCGGTCGCTGCCGCAAAGGGAAAGCTTCCGGTGACGAATGGCACTCTCACTCTCAAAGCGCTTGAGAAACGTCCGATCATCATTTACCGCCGCTGGGAGAAGCTGGTGCTCGATGAATTTGAAAAAGAAATGGCGGTGCCGGAAGTCTACTGCGTGACGGACGATGCAAGGACGAGTCTCCAGTGGGCGGAAGCCGGAATCGGGATTGCGATTGTTCCTGAGTCGATCCTCGCCTGGGGCAAGAATCTGGAGACGGCCTTCCTTGCTGAAAAGAATCTTGCGTCTTCTCTTTCCCTCGTCAAGCGCCGCGGTCAGCTGGCGAGCCGCGTGGCGGAATCGTTCTTCCGTTTTTTCAAGGAAGAGGAGGAGCGCGTCGAGGCAGAAAGACGATCGAGGGAAGGGATTTCAGATAAATAGAAAGTTTTCAATTTTGTATATTGACACTGTGTCAGTTGGTGGTATACTTAAATTGTTGACACAGTGTCAGCAAACTATTTTCGCTTCTCAAAAGCGCGCTGCATGACAGGAGGGAACATGAAAGATTCGAATGAAAGATCGATCGAGATTGTGATGGCCTGCCGTAAGTTGTACCGCACGATGAGTTACCAGGAGATCAGTCTGAAGGAGATCAGCTGCGAAATCAGCATTTCCCGTCCGTCAATCTACAATTACTTCGTTTCCAAGGAGGAGATTTTCCTTGAAATTCTCCGCGAGGAGTATGAGGCGTGGAGCCGCAGTCTCCTTGAAATTCTTCACGGGAACGAGAAGATGACGAAGGATGAATTCGCAGCGGCGCTGGCTCATTCGACGGAAGGGCGTGAGACGCTTTTCCGGATCCAGTGCATGAATCTCTATGACATCGAGGAGCACAGCAGGATCGAACGCCTGACGGAGTACAAGAAAGTCATCCGGAAGGTGATGGAAATCCTGAATGCCTGCCTCGTGAAGTTCTTCCCTTCGATGACCGAAGAGGAGAGGATTGGTTTCCTGTACACGCTCCTTCCCTTCATGTACGGGATTTATCCCTACGTGTATCCGACGGAGCGGCAGAAAGAGGCCATGCAGCGGGCAGGAATCCCCTGCCGCGGCGTGACAGCGGCGCAGCTTGTCTACGCTTGTGTCAGGAAGCTGCTCGGCTGAGCGGCTTCGGGTCTTTAGAATCATAATAATAATAGGTCAAGGGAGAAAGGCAGGAAGTCATCATGAAGAAAGTTGTGGCATATTTCTCGGCATCAGGTACGACGGCTGAAAAGGCAAAGGCTCTGGCAAAGATTGCAGGGGCGGACCTGAAGGAAATCGTTCCGAAGGAAAAGTACACGTCCAGGGGTCTGAACTGGATGGACAAGAAGAGCCGCTCGTCCCTGGAATCAGCGGACGAAGACTGCCGTCCGGCCATCGAAGGCGGCGCTTTCACTCTCTCGGGCTATGACAGGGTGTACATCGGTTTCCCGATCTGGTGGTACACCGCGCCGAGGGTCATCCAGTCTTTCATCGAGACGAATGATCTCTCCGGCAAGGAAATATACTTATTCGCCACATCGGGCGGAAGTGATGCGGCCAAGGCTCTTTCAGATATGAAGAAGCTGTATCCGACACTTTCCTTCATGGGAGCTTCTCTCCTGAACGGCCCGGTCACAAAAGACATCGGCGGCTGAAAGGGTGGAACCATTCCGCTCCGGGCGGGCGGACATCCCGCAGGATTTCTCCTTAAAAGATTGTTATAAAGATTTGTGTTTTTTTCTTTGCTATGTTAAAATATATCTTGCAATTTAGCATACTCGAAAAAGCATGTAAAAGGTATCGAATTGTCGGGCATCCGACGGTGGTAGGTATCAATTTGTCGGAAAGCCGACTTAAGGAGGAATAGTTTTTATGAACGTTAAGGTAGAGGCACTGGACCAGCACAAAGTATCTCTGAATGTGGAAGTACCGGCAGAAGCAGTACAGAAAGGTTTCAAGACCGCTGTAGCACGCATCGCCAACCAGGTAAAGATCCCTGGCTTCCGCAAGGGCAAGGCAAGCCGCAAGATTCTTGAAATGCATTTCGGCAAGGAAGCTGTCGAAGCAGAAGCTAAGGACGTCGTCATCAATGACGCACTGAACGAAGCTCTGCAGCAGGAAAAACTGATTCCTGTCACAACTCCTGATGTAAAGGAAGACAAATTCTCTGAATCCGAAGGCGCTGTATTCACTGCTACTTTCGTTAAACGTCCGGAAGTAGAACTCGGCGAATACAAGGGGCTGGAAGCAGAACACGCTCAGCCGGAAATCTCTGACGATGAAGTCATGGAACAGCTGAAGCGCGGTGCTGAACAGAGCGCAAGACTTGAAAAGGCTGAAGACGGCGCTGTCCTGAAGAAGGGCGACTATGCTGTCATCGACTTCAAGGGCTTTGTTGACGGCGAACCATTCGAAGGCGGCGAAGGCAAGACCTATCCGCTGGAAATCGGTTCCCAGAGCTTCATTCCAGGTTTTGAAGACCAGCTCGAAGGCCACAAGGCAGGCGACGATGTAGATGTCAAGGTTACATTCCCGGCAGACTACTTCGTAGATGCTCTGAAGGGCAAGGAAGCTGAATTTAAAGTTCATATCAATGATGTAAAGCGCAAACAGCTGCCGGAAATCGATGACGAATTCGCTAAATCCGTCAGCCAGTTCGAAACCATCGACGAGCTGAAGGCAAGCCTGAAGCAGCAGATGCAGCTGCAGGCTCTCCAGCAGGCTGAAGAAGCTTACCACGACGCACTGGTAAACCAGGCTGTCGCAAACGCTAAAGTAGATATCCCGCATGAAATGGTTGATCAGCGCATCGACGAGATTGTTGAAGAAATCAAGATGAACCTCGAAAGCCAGAACATGTCTCTTGATGACTACCTCAAGAGAATGAACCAGACAGAAGCACAGCTCCGTGCTAACTACGAAGCTACTGCTGCTGAACAGGTAAGACAGGGTCTCGTCCTCGAAGCAATCGCTGACAAGGAAGACCTCCAGGTCACCAATGAAGATCTGTCCATGGAAGTTTACAGCATGGCTCATCAGTTCAACGCAGACCCTAACGATGTCATGAAGATCATTAAAGATGAAAACCGTGTAGGCATGCTCATCAACTCCGTCCTCCGCAAGAAGGCTGCCGCATTCATTTACGGCGCTGCCAAGAAGGCTGAAGCTGACAAGAAAGCTGAAGAAACCGCCGCTGAAGAAGCTGCAGAAGCAGCAACCGAAGGTGCCGCAGAAGCTCCGGAAGTCGCAGAAGACCGCGAAGCTGAACTCAATGCCATGACGGTCAAAGATCTGAAGCAGTATGCATCCGAAAAGGGCATCGCTCTGGATTCCAAAGCTAAAAAGGCTGAAATCATCGAAACCATCCTCCAGGCTGAAAGCAAGTAAGACTTCGCCCGAAGGTATATAGAAAAACCGCTTTTGCGGTATCGGAAATTTCATGTAATACACCGGTTTGCCGGTGCGGGGGAAGAGACGCGGGGATGACCGGCGTCTCTTTCGCCCATATGGAAAACGGAGGATTTCCCTGTTTTCCGCGGGAAAAGCTTAGAATCCGACTCCATTCATTTCCTATTTCCTTATCGGAAAGCCCGCTCCTTAAGGGAGAGCGGAATGAATGATTCATGAATGTGAATGCGCCGACGGCGCCGTTCAAAAAGAAAGGATGTTTATTTATGGCTTATGTACCGATCGTAGTGGAACAGACCGCACAGGGAGAACGTTCCTATGATATTTATTCCCGTCTTTTGAAAGACCGAATCATTTTCCTCGATGGTGAAATCGAGGATCATATGGCAAACATCATCATTGCCCAGCTCCTTTTCCTGGAAGCTGAAGATCCGTCGAAAGACATTCACCTCTATATCAACAGCCCGGGAGGCGTCGTCACCGCGGGCCTTGCTATTTATGACACCATGCAGTACATCCGTCCGGATGTGTCGACCATCTGCATCGGCTCCTGCGCCAGCATGGCAGCCGTCCTTCTCACTTCCGGTGCGCCGGGCAAGCGTTTCGCTCTCCTGCACTCCAATGTGATGATCCATCAGCCGCTGGGCGGCGTACAGGGCCAGGCTACGGAAATTGAAATCCATGCCCGTGAAATCCTGCGCCTGCGTGATGAACTGAACGGCATCCTTTCCAAGCACAGCGGACAGCCGATCGAGACGATCCGCCGCGATACCGAAAGAGATAACTTCATGACCGCGGAGATGGCGCAGAAGTACGGCCTCATCGACCGCGTACTTACCAGAAACGAGCTGGATGAATTAACGAAGAAATAAGGGAGGCTCCCATTGAACGAGAAACATGAAGGAACACCGGTCTGCAGCTTCTGCGGACGTTCCGGCGAAGAAGTTGAAAAGCTGATCGCAGGGCCGGGAGTCTATATCTGCAATGAATGTATCGAAGTGTGCGAAAACATCCTCAAAGAGGAAATGAAGGCAGACAAGCAGAAGTCTGTTCCGCACTTCAAGCTTCCCGTTCCGGAAGAAATCAAGAAGTACATGGATCAGTACGTCATCGAACAGGACGATGCCAAAATCGCTCTGGCCGTTGCCGTATACAACCATTACAAGAGAATCCAGTATGAGTCCACGGACGATGATGTAGAACTCCAGAAGTCCAATATCATCATGCTCGGGCCGACAGGCAGCGGCAAGACGCTCCTTGCCCAGACGCTCGCGCGTTTCCTGGACGTTCCTTTTGCGATTTCCGATGCAACGACCCTGACCGAAGCCGGCTATGTCGGCGAAGACGTCGAAAACATTCTCCTGCGCCTGATCCAGGCTGCCGACTATGATATCGACAAAGCGGAACGCGGTATCGTCTACATCGATGAAATCGATAAGATCGCAAGGAAGTCTGAAAACCCGTCCATCACCAGAGACGTATCCGGTGAAGGCGTACAGCAGGCACTTCTGAAGATTCTGGAAGGCACTGTTGCCAGCGTTCCTCCGCAGGGCGGCAGAAAGCATCCGAATCAGGAAATGATCCAGATTGATACATCGAACATTCTCTTCATCTGCGGCGGCGCTTTTGCCGGCATCGACAAAGTCATCGACAGAAGACTGACGAAGAGTGTCATGGGATTCGGCGCCGATATCGAAAAGAAGGATTCCAAGGACATGGCAGAACTCCTGCAGCAGGTCCAGCCGGAAGATCTTCTGAAATTCGGCCTCATCCCTGAATTCATCGGTCGTCTGCCGGTCATCGTGGCTCTGCATCCGCTGAATGAAGATGCGCTCGTCAGGATCCTCACGGAACCAAAGAACGCACTCGTCAAGCAGTACCAGAAGCTCCTTGCCATGGATCATGTCGAACTGGAATTCGACGATGGCGCCATCCACGCCATTGCCCGCCAGGCCATCGAGAGAAATACAGGAGCCAGAGGACTTCGCGCCATCATCGAGAAAATCATGCAGCATGTCATGTATGAAATCCCGGGGATGAAGGACGTCAGGAAGTGCATCGTCACTGAAGACGTCGTGCTGAAGCATTCTGATCCGGTCCTGATCAAGGAAGACGGAACAAAAGAATAATCCGTGCCCCGAGGGGCCGTATTCCAAATAAAAGCACATGGAGGCCGGAGCCAAATGGGACAACCACTTGACTCCGGCTCTTTCTGTAGAATCAGAGAGGGAAGAGACTGAGATATCGAAGTTTTTAAATTAAAAAGTAGACGCTTTAGGCCTTTCATGTGATACAATAGAGATATATTATGGAGGAACTATCTATGGATGAAATACAGAACGAAAATCAGCCTCTCAACCTCCCTGTAGTGGCGCTGAGAGATATAGTCATTTATCCCCGCATGTCCGTCAATCTGGACATCGGAAGAAAAGAATCCGTCGAAGCCGTGCGCTTTGCAGGGAAAGGCGAAAGATACCTCGTTATGGCCATGCAGAAGGATTCCCGCGTGGAAGTACCCCAGGAAGACGACCTTTACGACGTCTGCACTGTCGTCAAAGTGACACAGATGCTCCAGATGCCGGGAGGCCTCATCCGCGTGCTCGTCGAAGGCGTATCCCGCGTGAAACTCCTGAAGGTCACCCGCGGCGACCGTTTCCTGTCCGCTGATGTGGATGATATCGAAGAAATCAAGCCGGAAGATGAACTCCGCGCCGAAGCTTTCAGAAGAACACTCCTGAAGTCCTTCTTCGAATGGCTCCACAACACGAAGCAGGGCCTGCCCGAAGACCAGATGGAACAGCTGAAGAGCATCACCGATCCCGGCGAAACCGCCGATTTCATTGCGTCCCAGCTGCTTCTGAAGCCGCAGCAGAGACAGAGAGTCCTCGAAGAAGCCGACGTCGCATCCCGCCTGAAGCTCGTCCAGGGCTATCTTGATATGGAAATCGAGATCGTTCATCTCGAATCCGAAATCAGCTCTGACGTGCGCCAGAAGATGGACAAGGAACAGAAGGACTACTACTTAAGACAGAAAATTAAATCCATCCACGACCGTCTGGGCGACACCGTCAGCCAAGATCAGGAAGCGGAAGACTACAGGAAGAAACTGGCAGACTCTGCCATTCCTGAAGAATACAAGAAGAAACTCGAGAAGGAAATCAACCATCTCGAATCCATGCCGCCGATGATGGCAGAGACCGCTGTTGCCAGAAACTATCTGGACTGGGTCTTCTCTCTGCCATGGGACAAGGAAACGAAGGACTCCCTCGAACTCAAGAAGGCGCAGGAAGTTCTCGACCATGACCACTACGGCTTGGAAAAGATCAAGGAAAGAATTCTGGAATACCTCGCTGTCCGCATCCTTGCGCCTGAAGCGAAGGCTCCGATTATCTGCTTCGTAGGACCGCCAGGCGTCGGCAAGACATCGCTCGCACAGTCCATCGCCAGAGCCATGAACAGGAAGTATTGCCGTATTTCCTTAGGCGGCATCCATGATGAAGCTGAAATCCGCGGCCACCGCCGCACCTACATCGGTGCTATGCCAGGCCGCTTCATTGAAGCCATCAGCGAAGTCGGCGTCAACAACCCGCTGATGCTGCTGGACGAAATCGACAAGGTCGGCTCTGATTTTCGCGGTGATCCTGCTTCTGCACTGCTTGAAGCACTCGATCCGGAACAGAACAAAGCTTTCCACGATAACTACATCGACATTCCCTTCGATTTCTCGAAGGTTTTCTTCCTCGCGACGGCCAACAGCGTCTCCACCATCCCGGCTGCCCTGCTCGATCGTATGGAACTGATCGAACTCACTGGCTACACGGAAGAAGAGAAGCTGGAAATCGCGAAGAAATACCTCGTGCCGAGACAGAAAGAGAGAAACGGCCTGAAGGACGGAGACATCCGCTTCACTCCGGCGCTCCTGAAGAAAGTCATCACAGGATACACCAGAGAAGCAGGCGTCCGTAACCTTGAAAGAACCATCGGCGCCCTCTGCCGCAAGGTAGGCAAGAAGATCGTCCTCCAGGACGACAAGCTGCCGCCGCTTTCCGTCAAGACACTCGACAAGTACCTGGGACCAGTGAAATTCCTCCCGCTCGCTGAAGAACATCCGGATGCCGTAGGCCGCGTCAATGGCCTCGCATGGACGATCGCAGGCGGCGAAGTCCTCGACACCGAAGCCGTCACCATCAAGGGCAAGGGCCACCTGATCCTGACAGGCCAGATGGGCGATGTCATGAAGGAATCCGCTGAAACCGCGTACACCTACATTAGAAGCAAGGCCAAGGACCTGGGACTCAAGGATGATTTCTATGAAACCCTCGACACCCACATCCACCTGCCAGAAGGCGCCGTACCGAAAGACGGCCCGTCCGCGGGCATCACGATGGCAACCGCCATGGCATCTGCCTATACAGGCAGAAGAGTCAGAGGCGATACTGCTATGACCGGGGAAATCACCCTCACCGGCGAAGTCCTCCCGATCGGCGGCGTCAAGGAGAAAGTCCTGGCTGCCAACGAATTCGGCATCAAGCAGATCCTGCTGCCGGAAAAGAACAAGAGAGATCTCGAAGAACTGCCGAAGTCCGTACAGGACAAGCTGCAATTCGTCTATGTCAAGAACGTGCAGGAAGTCCTCGAACACGCATTGGTGAAATAAAGGAGGCATGAAGTGGCGGAAATCAAGGAAATAGAAAAATTTCATATTTTCTCGTCAGTATATTTCAACTCTGCCGTCAACCGTAAGCAGTACGTGAACGACGGGCGGAAAGAAATCGCCTTCATCGGGCGTTCGAACGTAGGGAAATCCTCCCTCATCAACAACCTCTGCGGGCAGAGAAAGCTCGCCTACGTCAGCCGCGAACCGGGCAAGACAAGAACCATCAACTACTACGCCATCCAGTCCAGAAGAACCGTGGACGAACAGGAACAGCGACAGGAATGGTACCTCGTCGACCTGCCGGGCTACGGCTTTGCAAAGACAAGCCAGGAAAACAAGGACACATGGTCCACCTTCATCGACGACTACATCAAGAGCTCCCCGAGCCTTGTCATGGTAGGCCTCCTGATCGACCTGCGCCATCCAGGACTTCCGATCGACATGAAAGCCTACGAATGGCTCAGAGAAATCGCGCCGTCCTTAGTCGTCATCGGCACCAAGGAAGACAAGCTCAAGAGAAACGAAGCCAGAGAAAACCTCAAAAAGCTGAACAAACTCTTCCCGGCTGATTACCCGGCTATTTCCTACTCCTCCCTGAACGGAGACGGCAGAGACAGCCTCTACCGCCTGATCGAGCAGAAAGTCTGTGAATGACATGAAGAAGATCCTTCTTCTCGCATCCCTCTTCACCGCCTGCGCCATCGAGGCCTTCGCCTACAACGTCTATGCGCCGAATTCCTTCGACACAGTCAGCAAAGGAAACTACGCCTACAAGACCGTCTACACCATGTGCGAACAGGGCAAAGCCCCTGACTACACCACAGCCTTCTTCGACCGCCAGCTCACCAGATACGAACTCGCCGGCGTCATCAAGGATATCCTGGAAGGCGGCAAGACAGTCCCCGAAGACAACCCGAGCCTCATGAAACTCAGGAAAGACTACGCCAGAGAACTCGAAGCCCTGGGATGGAAACCACCCAAGAGACAACCCTCCAAAGAAAAGCCCATCCTTGAAATAGGAGGCGACAGCCGCATCCGCTACAACAACGGAGGCGACGCCGACGCCAGAGTCAGAGTAGCCGGAAGATGGAACATCACCGACAACACCAGCATACAAGCTGGAGGAGAAAAGAACGTAGAATGATGAATGAAAAACACCGCTGTTCTAAGCAGAAACTTGGAGCAGCGGTGTTTTTGCGTGGGGGAGGACCCTGAAACGCGAGCACCGCCAACACTCGCCTTCCCTGACGGGGAAGGGGGACCAGCTCATCTTTAAACTGTTGCTGGTGGATAGGGTTGATTATACCTTTAGGTTTTTATAAGTAAGGTTGTTTTGAACTTTCCTACAGCCATAGGCTGGTTGGCATATTTTCCCAATCACCATACTTGGCGGTTGTATGGTTTCTATATAAGAGCTTATTGATAGGAAAGCGTACCTTTGTCTTTTAGTGGTGCTGCCGGAGCGGAGAGGAAACCGAACAACCTCGCTTCGCTCGATAACTACATCTCATTCGAGAAATTTTTAAAAAGCAAAAATTTCCCACCTTCTCCTTCGGAGCAAGGTTAACACCCTTAAACCTCGCTGCGCTCGAAAAAAGTAAGGACTCAGTACATCGCAGTTGATAATAGCGGTACATGCCGATACGGAAGGTGTTGACCTGCCCCAGCGGGGAAAGAGCGGTCAGCCCATCATTTAACTGTTGCTGACGAAAGGGGTGCAGTATTCATTGGTTTTTATAAAAGGTTCCACGAGCGTAGCTCGGTTGTGTGGTGTTCCAATTCGCCATACTTGGCGGTTGTATGGTCTCTATATAAGAGCCTTTAGATGATAAGGCGTACCATGGCACTTTTACGGCGCTGCTGCCGCAGCGCTCGGTTGTGTGGTTTTAAAACTCCCACCACAAAACCCCCATCCGCATTGCGGATGGGGGTTCAGCGTTCCTGTATTTTTTTATTCTTCCTCGTGTTTTTCTTCCCCGAAGATGGTGAGGAGTTCGGGGCGGCCGGAGATGTTTAGTTTCCTGTAGATGGTGGACATGGCTTTTTTGATGGTTATTTCTGCCACTTTTTGTTCTTCGGCGATTTCTTTATTTTTGAGTCCCTGTACTGCGAGGTGGATGATTTCCATTTCTCTCCCGGTCAGTTTCTTGATCTGGTCTCTTCTCATTTCTTCGAGGGAGGGGATCTCGGGGCTGGTAGGGCGGGTGTATTGGGACATGGTTTCTACGATGGAGGCGCTGTGTCTCGGGGCTCTGACTTTTTTCCAGAGGTCCTTGAGTTCATCGGAGAAGAGGATGAAGGGGAGGATGAGGTGGTCGGGGCCGGCGAGGGTCAGGGCTTCTTCGAGTGCCTGGAGGCTGTTTTCTTCTTCGCCGAGTCTCTTGTAGGCGGCTGCCTGGTTCAGGAGGGCGAAGATCATGCCGATGACGGATTTCCTCTGACGGGCATGAGTTTCGTGGGTTTCGGCTTCTGCGAGGAGGTCGGTGTCTTTTCCGTCACGGAGGAGGATCCTGTCTTTCATGATTTCTATGTAGGTGTGGGACGGGAAGTAGAAGCGCTGGGGATCGAGGATTCTTTTGTATTCTCTCTTGATGTTGGAATCGGTGCCGAACATGAGGTGGAAGCCGCATTCGCTGAGGCTTGCTATGAGTGTCTGGTATTCGGCGGTGGATGCGAGGTAGCCGTGCATTTCTGTCTCGATTTCCCTGATGGAGGAGGCTCTTCCTGTTACGAAGGCGAGCCAGCCTCTGAGGTAGGCGGATCGGATCTTGACGGATGGGTTCGCGTATCCCGGGCTTGCTTCGAGGGCGGAGAGTTCTCCGAGGCCTTTTTCCCAGTCTCCTGTGAGGAGGTAGTATTCAGCGTGGAAGAGGTGGCTCCATGCGCTGCCGTATTCGTGGCGTCCGATTCTTTCGAGGGTGGACTGGAGTTCGGCGAGTTTCTCTACTTCGGTGAGGAGCTGGCCCGGTGTGGAATGGTAAAGAAGGAGGAGCGTCGGGCAGCAGAAGCCGAGGTGCGGTGTCTTGAATTCTTTCCACAGGTTGTAGCGCCGGATGGTGTCGAGTGCTTCTTCAGCGCCTGTGATCATAGGATCGAGGTTGTTGAAATTCGTCATGGTGCCGAGGAAATGGACGGCGGCTCTTTCGGATACGCCGGCGTCGATTTCACGGAGTCTTGCGTACTGGGTGCGGAATTCGTCTTTCATTCCGGAGTAGTAGAGGTCGTAGACCATGAGGCAGATGGTGTGGATGTGGCGTTTCACGACGTTTCTCGGGCAGCGTTTGACGAGGGATCTTCTGCAGGTGCGGCGGCCGGAGAAGAGGATGGAGTCGGAGCCTCTGGCGAGGATGTTGAGGGCCATATCGTAGTCGTCGCCTTTGTCAGCGGCCTGCATGGCTTCGAGGTAGTTTCCTGCGGCATAGTGCCAGCGGGCGGCCTTGAGGTAGCAGCGGGACTGCCACTTGGGGTCGCGGGCGGAGAATTCTGCGGCGAGGAACTGGCGCATGACGGGGAAGAAGCGGTAGCTTCCTGTGGTGCCTTTAACGAGGTAGAGGAAGAGTCCTGATTCTTCTTCTTCGCGCATCATGGCGGTGGTGTCGCCGGAGGGATACATGTATTTGGCCTGGCTCAATGTGAATACGTCGAAGAGGGAGAGGGCGGTCAGCATGTCTTTCTTTTCCTGCGTGAAGTGGCGGAAGACTTTTTCCTGAAGGAGGGCATAGAGGCTTCTTGTTTCGTCCAAGGAAAGGTCGCCTGTCGTGAAGCGGTTCAGGTAGCGCAGGTTGTCGAGGCTGCATGAAATTTCAGGGAGCTTGCCCGGTGCTGTCTTGGGGGCAAGTGTAGCAACGGCGAGGTGGATGATTTCCCATGTGCTTTCGTCGGTGTTCTTGTCTCTGAGGCGCCGGAAGATGAAGGTGAGTTTCCTTGTCTGGTGCAGGGTGAATGTCTTCCCGGGATGCACAAGGAGGGCGAGGTTTGCAATGCAGAGGGAGTAGCCTTCTCCGAGGTTCTTGGCTTCGTAGGATTCTGATTCGACGTAGGAATTGAAGAAGCCTTCCTTCCAGGCGGTCAGGTAGCGGGCGGCTTCCTCTTTTCCGCCGCTTTCTTCTTCGCTGAACCAGAGTACGTCCGGTGCGAGCCTGTTGATGAGGGAGGCGGAGCCGCTTCTTTCGAAGTAGTCGTGAAGGAGCTTTTGCGTGGTTTCCGCGATTTCCTCTGTCCGGTTTTTGGTTGTTATTGTATGATCGGCTGACATAGTGCACCTCATATCTGTCAATTTGTGATGAAATTCCCATACTCTCCCTATTTTAATGTAATTATATAGCGGGCAAGGGAAATTGGAAAGAGCTAAAGAATCCCATTTGTACGGCATGTCAGGCGAGGGAAACTATGTTCTGGGTGTAACATGGTTTCCAATTGTGTTATATTGTTTAATATAACTTTCAGGAAGTCCCTGAACCAATACATTTTTGAGAGGTGAACCTACATGAATATTATTGATGAACTGAAGTGGCGCGGCGCTGTCAACCAGCAGACGGATGAAGAGGACTTGTACAAGCTCGTAGGGGAGAAGTCGATTTCCCTCTATTGCGGCATCGATCCAACCGGTGACAGCATGCACATCGGTCATCTGATTCCTTTCATGATTATGAAGCGTTTCCAGCTCGCTGGTCATCATCCGGTCATCCTGATCGGCGGCGGCACGGGATCGATTGGTGATCCTTCTGGCAGAAAATCCGAGCGTGTGCTCCAGTCTATGGAACAGGTCCAGCATAATGCAAAATGCCTGAAAGAACAGATGAAGAATCTCTTCGGCGAAGACGGTTTCCGCATGGTCAACAACTATGACTGGCTGTCCAAGATTTCCCTTCTGGACTTCCTCCGCGATTACGGCAAGCTTTTCAATATCAACACGATGCTGGCCAAGGATATCGTCGCATCCAGACTGGATACGGGCATTTCCTTCACGGAATTCTCTTACCAGATCCTCCAGTCCATCGACTTCAAGATGCTCTATGACAATTACGATGTACAGCTGCAGATCGGCGGCGCTGACCAGTGGGGCAACATCACAAACGGCGTAGAACTCCTCCGAAAGACCGAAGGCGTCTCCGATGCTTACGGCCTCACCATCCCGCTGATGCTCAAGGCTGACGGCACGAAATTCGGTAAGACAGCAGGCGGCGCCGTATGGCTCGATCCGAAGAAGACAAGCCCATACGAATTCTACCAGTTCTGGTTCAACCAGGACGACCGCGATGTCGTGAAATACCTGAAGTACTTCACCTTCCTCTCCATGGAAGAAATCGAAGACCTCGAAAAAGAAGTCGCTGAACATCCGGAACACAGAAATGCGCAGAGAAAACTCGCTGAAGAAGTCACCCGCTTCGTTCACGGCGACGAAGGCCTCGCTCAGGCAGAAAAAGTCACCCAGGCCCTCTTCTCCGGCAACATCCAGGAACTCACCGGCGATGAAATCGAAGGCGCCTTCAGAAATACAAAAGGCGGCGAAGTCGCAAAAGCTCCGATCAACATCGTCGAAGCCCTCGTCGAAGCCGGCGTAGAAAAATCCAAACGCCAGGCCAGAGAAGACGTCACCAACGGCGCCATCCGCGTCAATGGCGAACAGGTCAAAGACACCGAAGCAGAAATCTCCGCTCACCCGAACACCAATGGCAAGTTCATCATCATCAAAAAAGGCAAGAAGAACTACTTCTCCATTGCAGTGAAGGAATAAGAATAGAAATAGGAAAAGGAAAGCTGTGAAATCCAAAACGATTTCACAGCTTTTTTCGGTGGGGGCATTTAAATAACCAGTGATAATAGCCGCTCGCATTGTAGCGGAAGGTTTTGACCTGCCCCAGCGGGGAAGGCGTCTGGCCTATCTTTTAACTGTTGCCAGAGAAAGGGGTGCAGTATTCATTGGTTTTTATAAAAAAGTTCTTCGTGCGATAGCGAGGTTTTATGGTTTTCCATCAGCCGAAGGCTCGTTTAAGGGTGTTTGACCTTGCCTCGTAGAGGAAGGTGGCGGCGGAGCCGACGAATGAAGTTCATTTCGTGTGTGCCGTCAGGCAGAGTTGTATGGTGTTTTCCTTATTCTGTTTTCCAATTCGCGCTACGTCGCGGTTGTGCGGTGTTTATAAGAAAGAGCTTATTGATAGGAAAGCGTACCTTGGCACTTTATCGGTGCTGTGGGAGCAGCACTCGATCGTATGGATTTTTCTTTCCTCTGTCGTCATCCTTGTCGTCCGGTTTCATTTCCCATCTCAATTTATATGTATTTGGAATTTTCTATATATAGTATGGACACTTTGTGGTATACTGTTTAATACAGCGGACATGGAAAATTGAGGTGTCCGGGGAGACGCGGGGCGTTTCCTTTTTGTTTTGATGAGGAGAGAAAGAATGAAATTTAAGTTTAACCACAACAATTTCAACGTACTCGATTTGGAGAAGAGTATCGCATTTTATGAGGAAGCGCTCGGGCTGAAGGTAGTCAACGAGTTCAAGGCTCCCGACGGCTCCTTTATTCTGGCTTACATGGGCGATGGCAAGACGAAGCATCGTCTGGAACTGACCTGGCTTCGCGACAGGAAGGAAGCGTACAATCTGGGCGACAATGAATTCCATCTGGCTTTCGATGTCGATGATATGGATGCTGCGCATGAGCTGCACAAGAAGATGGGATGCATTTGTTTCGAAAACCCGGCTATGGGCATTTATTTCATCAATGATCCGGATGGTTACTGGATTGAAATCATCCCGGGAGGAGAATAATGGACCCCATATTTGTACGTACTGCCCGCATTATGGGTGAGGAAGGGGTAGATTTCCTTTCCACGAAGACTGTCGCTGTATTTGGTATAGGCGGCGTCGGATCTTATGCTGCTGAAGCGCTTGTCAGAGTCGGGATCGGCCACCTGATTTTCATTGACAAGGATGTTGTTGACGAATCGAATCTGAACCGCCAGCTGGTCGCTGACCGGACGACGATCGGAAGAAATAAGGCAGAGGTGATGGTGGAGAGAGCGCACCGCGTGAATCCGAACTGCATCGCAGAGGCAAAGCCTGTCTTTTTCCGTCCGGGCGATGAGGATTTCATCAAGGATCTGCATGCGAATTACATTATCGACGCGATCGATGATGTGCCGGCGAAGCTTGCTATTGCGGAAATCTGCTGGAAGATGAAGATTCCGGAAATTTCCTCGATGGGCACGGGCAACCGCCTGCGTCCGGAAATGCTGCAGATCGCAGATATTAATAAAACGTCTGTCTGCCATCTGGCTAGAAAGATGAGAAAAGAGCTGAAGGACCGCCGCGTGAGGCACCTTACAGTCGTATATTCGAAAGAACTGCCGCATAAGCCGATCGGCGAAGGACACGCTCCGGGTTCCACCTCGTTCGTTCCTCCGGTGTCCGGCATGATGATGGCAGGCTATGTCGTAAGAAACCTCCTCAAGGAGGCGGGGATCCGCTGATCCGGCGCGGGCCGGGGATCTCCGTGTTATTTGAAACGGGAAGGGATAAACATGATGATAGAAATCCGTCATCTTGAATGGATCACCGTGACCGCGGACGGACGAAAGGTACTCGGCTACAATCAGGAGTGGTATCCTGAAAAGCGTCAGAAACTGGCAGGCTGCGGCCCGACTGTAGGCGCCATGATTGCGGCCTACGTGGAAATGAAGGAATGGCAGATGCCGGTCACGACCAAGGAAGGCGCTACGTCCAAGATGCTCGACATCTGGAAGTACGCAACTCCCCGCATGCACGGCCTGTACAAGACAAGATGGCTCAAGGAAGGCCTGGAAGCATACATGAAGGAAAGAGGACTCAAGGGTACACCTGAAGCGATGCCGATTCCTCCGATCCACATGCTGGCTCCGAGCTTTGAAAAGCTGAAGAACTTCATCGCAGAAGGCCTCGCTTCCGACTGCCCCGTAGGTTTCCTGAACCTCCACAGCGGCGGAGAACCGATTCCTTATCACTGGCACTGGATGCCCCTCGTGAAGATCGAGGAAAGAGATGGCAAGACCCTCTGCACCCTCTGGGACGAAGGTGTCCCGTACATCTTCAACCTGGAGAAGTGGCTCGCCAATACGAAATTTGGCGGCGGCTTCGTCAGGGTCATGGGGACTGAGAGGGAATTGAAGTAAAACTTGGGAATTTGAAAGAGACATGGAATTACGAAAAAAGGCCTGTCGAAGGCCTTTTTTGCGTTGTCAGACTATGCTGACGAAACCGGACAACCTCGCTTCGCTCGAGGTAATCAACCCTATCCGCCCTCCGGGCACCTTCCCCGTCTGGGAAGGCAAGTGTTAGCGGCGCTGCGGCAGCGGAGTGAAAACCGAACAACCAAGGCTGACGCCTTGAGGAACTGCTGTATCCGACGCCTCCGGCGCCACC
>ERZ773185.1290-NODE-1290-length-19177-cov-13.877471_pt1 | contig 19177 bp, 14 predicted proteins | sample MGYA00580531_ERZ773185 | MGnify/ENA primary metagenome ERZ773185 (study PRJEB29015, sample SAMEA2737799) | human gut metagenome | biome: human gut; feature: human-associated habitat; material: faeces | place: China | collected 2012 ...
ACTCAAAACAAAAGCTCAAATCTGCTATTTTTTGCTTTTTTAGTCATTCTTTTTCGGGAAAAAATGCTATATTTGTACCCATGAAATAAAAAGTCTAAAATTTAAATAATTAAAGAATATGAGAACAAAACTTTACATGATTGCTCTCGCAGCAATGACCATGATTCTGGCGCTGTCGGCATGCTCCGAGTCAGAAGACCTCCTCTCAGCGTTCCACAGCGACCCTAACGCTGTGCGCATCACTGCGCAAGTAGGTAAAGCATCTGCCAATGGCTTCACCCGCAGCTTTCCGCTGGGGGATGCCGAAGCGCAGAAGAATTTTAAAGATGGTGATATGATCAGCGTCAAGGCTGATGGCCAGGATGCCGTAACCTATCAGTTAAACAACAATGAATGGCAGCCGCAAGGCGACAAGTTCCTGAAATGGGAAAGCGAGACGATGAATTTCACCGCCTACTACCCTGCTTCGTTCAACGGAACCATTACCCAGCCTACGGAATACACCAGCGTAGAATCGCTTGCTGCTGCAGACTTCATGTCGTTTAGCGGTCCGCAAACCAATACCAACAATAGCAATAACCTCACTCTCACCATGGAGCGCAAGATGTCGAGAGTGGTGGTAAAGATTGATGGCTTCAAAGACCAGTATGCCGGAGCCACGATTGATAACGTCAACAGCCTCAGCATCTGTGGTGTGAAAGCGTATAAGCACAGCGACGGCAAGTTCTATGCCCTTATCAAGCCATGCGCAGCCCAAAGCTCCGCAACCTTCGTCTCTCTTGATGTAGCAGAAGGAGCAAGCAAAACTACAACAGAAACACTCGCCGGCATCCCTGCACTCGAAGCCGGCAAGAGCTACACCTATCAGCTCACCGTGGGTAAGGACAAGGTATCTGTTTCCGGTATCACCGTGAAAGATTGGCAAACGGGAAATATTACAGACGGAAGTACCGATGTAAAAGACAAGACTCCTTATGTCACATTCTCAGCTCCTGCAGAGCAGACGTTTAAGATGGTATGTACAGGTGGTTACACCATTTCCAAGCTTGAATATTCGGTGAACTTCGGAGACTGGAAAGAAGTAAAGGCTAACGAAGGCGTTACTTTTGGTGGACAAAATGGCGGTCTACGCTTGCGTGGAAAAAATATAAAGGGTACTGCAGAAAATTTAATTAAATATTCAACTATCACTTTCGCCTATGACGAAAAAAATGCAGATAATCCTAATAATGTAAAGGTAGCATGTACAGGTGATATCCGAACGTTGTTGGATTACAGTAACTACAAGAATGTTAATACCTCACAAGCCTGTTTCGCCAATTTGTTCTATCATTGCTGGGTATTGACTTCGGCACCCGATCTGCCTGCTACAGAATTAGGTTTTTGTTGCTATAATGGAATGTTCTATTGGTGTCCTTACCTTCAGAATGCCCCAGAGTTGCCTGCAACAAAATTAAATACCCAGTGCTACCAGAACATGTTCTGGGGATGCACCAGACTTACAAAAGCGCCAAAACTGCCAGCTACGGAATTAGCTTTTGCTTGCTATAATGGAATGTTCATGTATTGTTATTGGTTACAGGAAGCACCAGAGTTGCCAGCAACAACGTTGGCAGAGCAGTGTTACATGGACATGTTCGCTTACTGCTATTTAACAAAAGCTCCAAAACTGCCAGCTACGGAATTGAAGCCGCGTTGTTATACTACAATGTTTAGCAACTGCGAAAAACTTAAAGAAGTACCGGAGCTACCAGCTACAAAATTAGCTGAATTCTGCTATACTTCAATGTTCGCAGGATGCACCGCACTTACCAAAGCCCCAAAACTGGCGCCAGCTGAAACAGTAGCTAAAAACTGCTACAGGCTAATGTTCGACGGATGTAAAGAACTTACAGACGGTCCTGAGTTGAAGGCTACAACGTTGGCAGAAAGTTGCTATGAATATATGTTCAATGGTTGCTCAAAGTTGGCTTCTGTCTCTATGCTGGTGCCAAGCACAGCAATCGAATCAACGAAAGATTGTGTTAAGGGCTGGTTACAAGATGCAGGAACAAGTGCCACTTCCCGCACACTCAAAGTACAAGATGCGGCAGCATATACTGCGTTGGAAAACAATCTCCCTGCCATCTGGAAGAAAGACGCAGCAGGTACTACCGTGAAGAATGAAGATAACGGCGAAATAAAATAGAAGTCATTAATTATCTTTACAAAGTCGAAAATACGGCGTGGGATGAGGCTGACGGGATATGTGCACTAAAATACGTATTTATATGTATTTTTATGTTAACTGGGGTGTCGCATTGGTACCAATGCGACACCTTGAACATAGGAAGTAGACACCTTTTTCGAAAATCACGACACCACTTTTCGGGAAAAAATGCTATATTTGTACCATGGAAGTAAAAAGTCTAAAATTTAAAGAATTAAAGAATATGAGAACAAAACTTTACATGATTGCTCTCGCAGCAATGACCATGATTCTGGGCAGCTGCTCAGACTCAAACAGCGAATTCAGCCAGGACTTCCTGGCAGATACTCCTATCAAGCTCAACGTTAGCGTGGATGAGCCAACAACACGTGCGGGATATTCTGACGCTGACAAGCCTACGGGGTTTGTACTCGAAGTCGTGAATCATAACGCAGACAAATACAATTATCTAGTTTGGGCAAAAAAGGTTGGAGATAGCTGGAAAACTTATAAACCCGATGAGACACTTAAGGGTGGAACTGACGAGGAGGTCACCATGCTATGGGCAAACATGAATGACAAAGTTGACGTAACAGCTTTTACGAACATTGGAACCATTACTATTCCCACAGACCAAACCAGTGATGACCAACTGAAGGAAGCCGACGTCTTATACATGCCATTCACCAAGTATACTCCAACTAACAAAGGTATCACAGTGAATTTACAGCATGCTATGAGTAAAATCAACCTCACCATCGAACTGGGAAGTGAATATGAGTTCTCTGAAGAGGATGTAGACCTGAAGATTACGGATGTAAAGATTGATGGTTCATCGGTTTCAGGAGATTTAGGTTCCGGTGGCATATATGACGTATCCGGTGATCCAACCCCTATCACTCCGTTCTATACCGGCGAAACCCCATTTAGTAAGGACGCAAACGGAAAGATCACCAAGGCAAAAGCTACCTATGAGGCGATTCTGATTCCTCAAGACATCACAAGCGGAAAGTTTACTGTCAGCTTCAAGGTGGATGGCAAGCTCTATGAGTGGACATATAATAAGGAATTGACGCTGGCCTCAACCACCGCCTATACGCTCAAGCTGATAGCCGGAGACGACAAGGTGCAGCCTGTATCCTTCTCTGTTGCTCCATGGGGCGTAGGAAATGGTGAAAACGGTGAAAAGAAGGAAACCGATTAAAGGAAAGAAACCGAATTAAATAGATAATAACAAGATAAACGACAAGAATATGAAAACAATGAAGATCATGAGACGATTGATGGGATGCGCAGCCGCCATTCTGGCGCTGTCGGCATGCTCCGAGTCAGAAGACCTCCTCTCTGCATACCACAGCGACCCTAACGCTGTGCGCATCACTGCACAAGTAGGTAAAGCATCTGCCAATGGCTTCACCCGCAGCAATCCGCTGGGTACTGCTGAAGAGCAGGCGAAATTCAATGAAAATGATGAGATTAGCGTCAAGGCTGATGGCCAGGATGCCGTGACTTATAAGTATGACGGCTCGGAATGGCAGCCGCAGGGCGGCAAGTTCCTGAAGTGGGAAAAGGAGACGATGAATTTCACCGCCTACTATCCTGCTACATTCAATGGAACCATCACCCAGCCTACGGAATACACCAGCCTAAAATCGCTTGCTGCCGCCGACTTCATGTCGTTTAGAGGTGAGCAAAGCAATACCAACAAGAGCAATCAACTTACTCTCGTCATGAATCGCATGATGGCGAGAGTGATAGTAGAGATTGCTGGCTTCAACGACCAGTATACGAAGAATACTACAGTCAACAGCCTCAGCATCTGTGGTGTGAAAGCGTATAAGCACAAGACAGACGGCAAGTTCTATGCCCTTATCGATCCAAATTATACCACAAGCACCGCCCCCTTCCTCTCTCTTGAAGTAGCAGATGGAGAAAGCAAAACAACAGAAACGCTCACCACCATCCCTACTACTTTCGTAGCCGGCAATAGCTATACCTATAAGCTCACCGTTGGTAAGAACAAGATTTCCGTTTCGGGTATTAGCGTTACACCATGGAATACGGGGACAATTACTGATAATGGTAAAGCAGAATTAGTACCATTCGTCACATTTACAGCAGATGGGGAGCAAAAGTTTAAGATGACAACCAATGATAGATCTTACACCATCTCTAGGCTTGAGTATTCTGTAAATGATGGCGAATGGGCAACTGTCGAAGCAGGCACAGAAGTCACCTTCGGTGGACCACATGGCGACCTTCGTTTACGTGGCACAAACACTAATGGAACTGCGACTACATATGATGAATATTCAACCATCACATTTACTGATAAAAATGTGAAAGTAGCTTGCACAGGCGACATCCGCACGCTGCTGAATTGGAAAAACTATAGTACGGTAGATACCCAAAATGCCAGATTCTGTAAATTGTTCAAAGATTGCGCAGCATTGACCTCTGCCCCAGAATTGCCTGCTACAACGTTAGCATCCAAATGCTATGAAAGTATGTTCAATGGTTGTACAAGTCTCACCTCTGCCCCAGAATTAAAGGCTACAACGTTAGCAAACCGATGCTATTTTGGTATGTTCTCTGGTTGTACAAGTCTCGAAAAAGCCCCAGAATTAAAGGCTACAACGTTAGCATCCCAATGCTATGAAAGTATGTTCTATGGTTGTACAAAATTGTCATCTGTCACGATGTTGGCACCAAGCAACCAAATTTCGCTAGCAACTGATTGCTGCTATAATTGGTTGTATAATGCCGGAACCGACCCAACCGTAAAATCCCGCACACTCATAGTAACAGATGAGGCTGCCTATAATGCGTTGGTAAGTAAAACAAAATATCTTCCTAACTACTGGAAGAAAGGCACTGTAGGTACTACCGTGAAGAAAGAAGATAACACCGAAATAAAATAGAATAGAACCCATTAGATTACGAAGTTTCGCACGTGGTTCAGGTACGGGCTGAAGGCCCAGAAGCTCCTAGCCCAGGGCAGCGCCCTGGGTATACATAGCAATCAGCAAGGCGCCCTGTAAGGGCAAAAGCTTTGTTATTGCTGGGGCTTTGAAGGCTTTTGCCCTTACAGGGCGACAGGCTTGCGTCCATCATTACCCAGGGCGCTGCCCTGGGCTAGGAGCTTCTGCCCTTTCAGGGCGTGCTGCACAAAACTTGCTTCTGCCCCTTCAGGGCGTGTGGCACAAAAGGATGAGGCTGACTGATTATGCGTACTAAAATACAAAAATGAAATGTATAATTTATAAATAAAGAATAAACATGAAAACAAAGTATTACATGATTGCTCTTGCAGCAATGACCATGACAATGACTCTGGGCAGCTGCTCAGACAGCGAGAATACAATAGGCACCGAGGCGCCTAAGTCAATCACCGTTTCTACAAGCATCGGCAAGATGACCCGTATCACTACGGACGCCAAGGGAACACAGACTTTCTCAGAAGGAGATGAAATCAGCGTGTATGCCTGGACAGGAAGTGCAGAAAATGTTCCTGCTGCCGCTGGAAGAGTGGTGAACAACGCCATCAACAAGCTCACCGACAAGGTCTGGGTGGCCACACCGCAGATGCTGTGGAAGAACAATGTGGATCAGCATTACTTCATCGGCATCTACCCTACCAAGAACGTAGACAACCTTACTGCCGACACCTATACCTTCAATGCAGAAAACCAGGCGGCAAGCGACCTGCTGGTGGCTGTAAACACCAATGGTCTCTCCTATACCAAGGATGCCAAGGACCCCGTGAAGCTCGAATTCACCCACGTGATGGCGAAGATGGTGGTGAACCTTTCCTACAAGAACCAGTGGGGCGGCACTCCTACCGTAAAGAACGTGGTGGTTTCGGATGCCATAAATGAGGCAACCATCAACTACCTCACCAAGGCAGTGCCCCCTACGACTACAGCCAAGGCAGATTTCGAGGTTCCTGCTACGGCAGCCAACACCCAGTATGTTTCCGTGCTCATTCCTCAGAATGGCATTCAGAAGATTGCCATCACCATCGGCGATAAGACTTTCATCTACGACAACAAAACTCCGTTCACGTTTGAGAGCGGCAAGATTACCACCATCAACCTGGAGGTAGGTCGTGACCAGGTGATTCTCGACGAAGTGAAGATTTCTGATTGGGAGAATGGCAACACCTTCCATGGCGAGGCATTCGATTAAAATCGGAGAAATATCAATAAGATAAGATTATAACATAACATTAAAAACAGAACGATTATGAAAGCTATCAAGTTTTTCGCAATATCAGCCATGGCTGCAGCCATGATTACCAGTTGCTCTAGCGAGGACGAACTGTCACAGAGCAATTATCCTAGTGATAACATCATCCGCGTTACTGCAGGAGTGAACAATGCCAAGACTCGTGCTGAGGGAGCAGGCACTCCACTGAAGAATCCTTTATCTCTGACTGTGGTGAATAAGAACGAGAACGCCACTTTGGCTAAAAAATATACCTATGTTAATAAGGTGTTCACAAAGGATGATAATGGAGCTTGGAACTGCTCAGAGACACTGCTTTGGCAGAAAGACACGCAACCTGTAGATATCGTGGCTTTTGCTCCGGCTCCAAATGGCAAATTCAATGGTGTTTATGCTGAGGGAAGTACCCAGCCTATCCAGTCTATAACTTATAGCGTGTCTGACGACCAGTCTACTCCGTCTGACAATAACGACTTGCTGTACTATTATGCAAAAGACTTCAAGCCTGGCACAAGTCTCGTGGATAAGAAGCTGAGTATCCAGTTCAACCATGCTTTCTGTATGATTGATATCAACGTGACTTTGGGAACCGAGTTCAACAAGCCTAATGTTCTTAAAGAATCCCCAATCGTAAAGGTGACCTTAGGAGGAACCAAAATTGCGGCAAATGTAGATGTTACAAAAGCTGCTACTAGCAATACTACTGGCTCTACTGAAGGCTCTACTGCTACCGGTTCTACTACTACCACTACTGCTAGTGTCGTAACAGTCAGCGAAACAGATGCCCCTACCACCATTACCACTACCAAAGGTAGCTTCGACAAGGCTGCAAATGCAGAAGCTAACGCCATCTCACGCTTCTCTTGCATTGCCATCCCACAGAAAGTTGGAGCCAACACCTTCAAGGTGTCTTTGATGACAGCCGGCAAGCTCTATGAATGGACTTCAGATAAAGAGATTACCCTGCAGAGCGGCTACAAATATACCCTCGAACTTAGCATGGGTAATGATGTGGTATTGTTGAAGGGTGAGAAGATCACCGCTTCTCCATGGACAGAAGGCACTGGTGGCTCTCTTGAGACAGACTAAAGAATATGAACTTAAAATAGAACAACTATGAAATATCAGAAGATATTGGGTCTTGTAGCAACAGCCGGCTTATTGCTGGCTGGTTGCGCTACAGATTCCGACAACAGTAATACATGGCTCAGCGACCCGAATGCCGTTCATGTATCGGCTTCGGTGGGCAGCATCTTTACCCGAAGCAATCCGGCTGCATCTGATGAAGCCGGACAGAAGAGTTTTAATAAAGGTGATGTGATGGGTGTCAGCAATAATGGCACATCGCTCAACTATACCTTCAATGGAACCGACTGGCAGCCAGGTAATGGAAGTTATCTGGTATGGGATGCTAGCAACCTCAAATTCCAGTGCTGGTATCCTGCTGATGGCAAGAATTCCTTCAGCAAAGGCTATATCCAGGAAGACCAGAGCAGTACAGAGGCGATTGCGAAATCAGATTATATGACGGCAGCGGTAACCGACCTTAAAGAAATTCCTGGTAACCGCCAGCTTAATGTGGCATTGGAGCGCAAGACAGCCCGTCTGATTCTCAACATCCAGAGTTTCAACGACCAGTTTGATGCCAGCACCACCAAGGTCAACCATATCCGTATCGCAAGCAAGGCATCTACTGATACCAGAGAAACATCTACCGTCAATATCAAGCCTTTGCAGAAGGGCGAGGGTGGAATTGGTACTACCTATACTGCCCTGGTTATTCCTGGAAAAGTAGAGGGAAAGCTCTATTTCACTACTGATGAATCCGCCGAAACTCCGCTTGTTGTCAAGACTGGAGCCTTGGAAGCCGGCAAGAGCTATACCTACAATCTTATTGTGGGTAAGAACAAGATAACTATAGGTAATGTTACTGTGGCTGAATGGGGAACTGATAAGATTGATGGCGGTAAAGCGGAATTTACCCCATACGTCACCTTTACGGCAGATGCTGCTCAAACGTTTAAGATGACAACCTCAGGCAACTATGCCATCGATAAGCTTGAGTATTCTCTTGATGGTAACGAATGGACTGCCGTTGAGAAAGATAAGGAAGTAGAGTTTGGAGGTGAAAAGGGTAGCCTTTTCTTGCGTGGCACGAACATTAATGGAACTGCGTCTAACTTTAGTGAATATTCAACCATCACATTTACTGATCCAAATGTGAAAGTAGCTTGCACAGGCGACATCCGCACGCTGCAGGACTGGAGAAACTATAATATAGTAGAGACCAACAATGCCAGATTCTGTTATTTGTTCAACGATTGCGCTGTATTAACCTCTGCCCCAGAATTGCCTGCTAAAAAATTAGCTTTTTACTGCTATTATGGAATGTTCAATGGTTGTACAAGTCTCACGGCTACCCCAGAATTGCCTGCTACAAAATTAGCTTATTACTGCTATTCTAGTATGTTCATTGGGTGTACAAGTCTCACGTCTGCCCCAGAATTGCCTGCTACAACATTAGCAGAAGGCTGCTATTCTAGTATGTTCGCTGACTGTACAAAATTGTCAACCGTCACAATGTTAGCACCAAGCGTTCAAATTAGATCGTGGACTAACTGTGTTGTCTATTGGCTAGATAATGCCGGAACCGACGAAACCATAACTTCCCGCACACTCATAGTAACAGATGAGGCTGCCTATACTACGTTGAAAAATAAAACAGATTATCTTCCTGCCAAATGGCAGATAGGCAATTGCACCGTTCTTGATAAAGACGGCAATGCAATAACAGAATAATAACCAAGAGCGCAACCCCGCCAGGCGTCCCGGCGGATTTGAAATCCGCCGTAAAAAAAAGGTTCGACCTATTAAAACCGGGGGATTTGTAATCCCCCAACACAGCAAAAGGGAAAGCATTCTCCTTTGCTGCGGATTGCAAATCCGCAGAGCCTAAATAGGTTAGGACATTTTTTAACGCCGGATTCCAAATCCGGCGGAACGCCTAACGGAAAGGTAAAGGACAGAAGCAAGATTTGCCCCACACACCCTGAACCAACGGTCACCGGCCGAAGGGAAAGGTAAAGGGCAGAAGCTCCTAGCCCAGGGCGTGTGGGGCAAACAAGGCGAAAGTTCAGGAAAGATCTGCGGCATCTGCGCAAAAAGCTCTGCGTGAAGAAGAATAAATCTGCGTCATCTGCGAAATCAGCGTGACAAAACAACAAAGAATAAATCTGCGTGACAAAGAACAAAACATGTTTGCATGCAAACATGCAAACATGCAAACTTACAGGCATCGTAAACCCAGTCTACGATTGTCTGATGTCTCCAAGGCACACCAAGCAAGATTTCTGGCATTGGTGTTGCTGAATTTTCTACCTCTTGTAATTTTTTACCAGCTTGGTAAAAATTCGCTTTGTTCCATTCTGAGCCATGATAGCCATTCCCCCTACAAAGGCTGATAGAACCGGAGTGTTCCCAGCTTCCTCAACTCCCCGTTCCGGGCATACCGGGCATCCGTGGCGGGATGAGAAAGGAGGATGAACTCACGGAGCAGCAGCTCGGGATGGAAACTCGTCATCTCAAAATAGGGAACACGGGAGGTATCTACCTCATAGATGTTGCCACGCTGAAAGGCTGACAATGCCTTGTAGCCTTCATACTCCTGAAGCAGTTGGGCTTTGCCCAAGGGAGCACCGCCGAAATACTTGAATGCCCAGACATCAATCTCCCTACCCTTCGCCAGAATCTGCTCCGGACTCATCGCCAGACTTCCGCTGTGACCATCCTCTGCAAAAACATAGCGGGCATGGGCATCCTTCAGAAGAAGGGCCATCGTGCTCCTGCCACCCGGCACATACCATACCCCACCCGTCTTGCGCTCGGTCAACACCGAAAGACCTTCGGGCAGTTTCCCTGCCACCGACTTCAGCGACTGATATTCCTTTTCTATACCGGCAAAGAGCGAATCTGCCTGACGGCTGCCAAAGAGCATGCCATAGAATTTCATCCACTCTGCCCTGCCCAATGGCGATGTCTCCATATAGTCGGCTGCTTCTATCAGGGGGATGCGAAGCTTATCGAGCTTACCATATCCGCCACTGTTCTCGAAAGGAGATACGAGGATTGCCTCCGGCTTCAGGGCGATGATGCGCTCGAAGTCGGGCGCCATACTGGAACCGCAATCCACAACAGAGGATGATGATACGCGCTTCCTGATATCGGGAATATTGATATAATCCAGATCGCATACGCCACGGATGGCATTCCCCACACCCAACTCATACATCAGCTGGCAATGCGGAGCCATGAATACGGCACTGCTTTCTACGGGCGTGCGCACGGTATCCGTGACGCATCTTACGCCCGACGCCCTGCGCCTGGCAAGCTGCGCCACGGTCTCATCCCCCTCCTTGCCCTTCGGGACGAGGATATAGCGATGCAGCAGGGTGCCAGCCTTCCAGGGGTTGGCTATCATCACTTCATCATAAGTCCCTTCATCATTAGTCCCTTCACCATGCCTTACGATGGTCAGCAACCGGGCATACTTCATCTTCAACGTATCACCCACTTCCCCATCACCAGATGCCGTCTTTCTGCCCTGGCAGGCAAACAAAGCTAGCGCCACAAGCGCCATGAATATACAGTTATATCTTTTCATCATATATTATATCTTTTCATCACGCAGCAAAAGTACGATAATTTTTCGAGACCCGCAAGAAAACATCGCAAAAACTATCCACTATCGTAAGGATAAGTCGCCCTGCTTTGCTCTTACCGATTAAAAAAGTTATTACATAACAAAGAAATCCAAGGAAAACGGGCAGCACTGGAAGTGGATTTCTGATGCGCACTAAAATACGTATTTATATGTATTTTTATGTTAACAGGGGTGTCGCATTGGTACCAATGCGACACCTTGAACATAGGAAGTAGACACCTTTTTTGAGGAAAGAGACACCTTATATCGGAAAAAAATGCTATATTTGCAGCATATTTAGAAGTAATGCCCATAGAAGCATTCTTCATACTGACAAGTTTAACTAAACGAACTTATATGAAAAAATCTTTAAGAATTAAAATTGGGCTACCGATTGCAACGCTTGCTGCCATCCTTCCGCTTTCAGTAACAAGGGCGGAAGTAAACGACGGTGTGCAGAAAGATGAGCAAGGATGGTATGTCGGCATAGAGGGAGGAATGCCTTTCGGCTTCTCTACTTTCTCGAGTTTCGGACACGACAAGACCCGACTCGGTTGGGACGCCGGATTTTACGGCGGCTATCGTTTCAACAACATCTGGTCGGCTGAGCTATCGGCAAAATACGGAGAGATGAATCTGGCGGCGCAAGACTGCTGCGCAGAACGCAACTACTGGCTGGGAAGCGACGGCACGATATACAAGGCCAGCGTCCTGGGAATGGACTGCTGGGAGTATACCCAGCTGAAGAGCCAGGTAAAGATGGCACAGTTGGGGGCAAGAGTAAACATCAACCTGCTGGCTCTGTTTCCTCAAACTGCCAACAGCCGCTGGGAGGTGGCTGCATCGCCTCATCTATATGCCGTGACCACCAAGGCAAATATCCGGAACCTGACAGACGGAACAACCGTGAAGAAAGGTGCCACCTACTGGCATCTGGGATATGGTGCCGACCTGCAGGTGGGCTATCGGCTGAATGACCGCCTGAAACTGGGCATCTTTTCGGGATTGACCCGACTCACGGGCAAACGCCTGGACGGCATGCCGGAATATCTGCATAAGAACAACTATGTCTGGGAAAGCGGCATCAGACTGGGAATCTGTCTCACCAAACAGAAAAAGAACAATGCTGATGAATCCCCACAGATTCCGAATCAGCAGATGATACAGCATCAGGTTACGCAACAAGAGACGGCAAACAAGGTGAATGTGGATGAGCAAAAGGCAGCAAACAAGGCTGAGACAAAAGTTGTGGAACAGGGCATGGCAGAACAGAAAAAGGTAAACTTCCCTATCATATACTTCGATTTCAACCGAACAGACATCAATCAGAGCGAGGAATCAAAACTGGATGATATCCTCCGCACACTGAAAGAGAATCCGAACATGAAAGTGACGATAACGGGCTGGTGCGATACAATAGGCAGCAAAGCCGCCAACAGACACATCTCCCGCCAACGTGCCGAAGGGGTGAAAAGATGGCTTACCAAGAAAGGCATCAAAGCCAGCAGAATTTCGGCTGTGGGAAACGGAAGCGATGAATCCCTGAATGCAGAGAAAGCACGCCGAGTTGAAACGTCAGACAGACAAAATCAGTAACCCATAAAACAATACAGACAATGAAAACAAGAAACAAACTGAATATCTGGCTATGGGTGCTGGCATGCATCCCATGCCTATTGGCTAGTTGCGACCACGACGTGCATGATGGCGAAGGAGACGGAGGCCTGTCGGTATCTCTCGACTGGGCTGACGAGACCGACGAGGGCACGGAAGTGAAGGACGTGAAGACGTGGATCATGAATGCCGAAAATGGCACGCTGGTGGAGCAAAGCCAGCATGGCAGTGCGCAGGAAATGGCAAGCGAGCGATATGACATGCCCAAAGGTCACTATCGCATTCTCACTACCACCAACCTGGTGGCTCCGTTCACCATCAGTGAGCAGACTAGAGGCGTTGACAACATGAACAATCTGGTAATCGGTCTGTCGGGTACGGACGCAGCACCCGAACATGCCTATTATGGTGTAACAGACATCATCATAGACCATGAAAATGTGCACCATATCGTCAAAAGCGAAATGCGACGTGTGCTTGCCGAGCTCACCATCAACATAAAAGGGGCTCCTCTGCATACGGCTATCACGGGAAAGGTATTGAATGTTGCCACCGGACTGTTTGCCTTGCAGCAAAATGAAGATGGCACTTTCGGCACGCCAACAAGGACTAAGAAAGAATGCGATATTCCTTCCGGAATAACGATGTTGGATAACATGTTTGTAACAAAAACAATGTACCTGATGCCGACGTGCGATGGTGTTCAAAACACCAATCTGTTTATCGTGCTCAAAACTCCTGATGGTAACAGTACACGCTACGACCTGAAAGCTCCCGTGATGAAGCCGAGCGGCAAGTATATTGTCAACCTGGAATACAGTGAGATGAAGCCGGAAATGAACCTTACGAGCGTCAAGATAGACGACTGGACTGAGGGTTGGGTATATTATGGTGAAATCTTCGATCCGGAGAACTAGCAATAAAAAAGTCTGCCAGCATCACTGCTCGCAGACTTCTCTTTTCATTAACCGAACCTAAAATTACATCTATTTTTCAAGATATGCAATAAAATGCAAATGATAAACCTAAATATAAACTTTTACCTGATGAAAACTATTTTTATTCTTACCTATTTTCAATGTATACGCACTGCAAATGCATTGTCATTATGTTGAGAAACGAATTTATCTGATTCAAACGCACTATCCATTTATGCAACTTGCGTGCCAGAAACAGACAAACCAAGTTATCCTGCTGATTTACTGCCACTTATCATTTTTCTACCCTTCAAACAAAAGTGGGGAAACTGGGGAACATGTGGGGAATAATTCCCCAGAAATTGGGGAAATGCAAGGTGGAAGCACAAATCATGAATGAAAAAGTTATACTTAACAACCTACCAAGATGGAGAGATAACGAAAAGATGTTTGCTTTCAAACATGTTTGCATGCAAACATGTTTGAAAGCAAACAGACTATAGATTATTCATATACTGCACCAATGCTTCCCGAAGGATATCCTCGTATTTCTTCTTGGTTCTAGCCTTCGTCAGCATAAGCTGTTCATACTCCTCGTCCGACAGATATGTCTGAACTCCATGCATCGATTTCCTCTTCTCTGCCTGAGTTACCTTCTTTATGTCTTTCTCCCCTACTGGCTGCACAACGCCAGGCTGTGCCACACCAGGCTGTGCTACACCTGACTGAGTTATACCTGGCTGCACAACTGCAGATTGCCCAACACCTGGGCGAACAGCTTTATTCATATTACTGAAAGCTGCGTGAAAATCCTTTCCCATTTTTCCTAATTTATCTAGATATTAAACAATTCATTGATAACCAATTCATAGTCTATGGCTGCCGAGCAATAAGGCGCATAATGAAAGAGATCTGTCATTTCAGTCTGCGACTCGTTCACCTTGACGCAACGGCGGATTCCATGCGACAATACCTTCTCGCCATAATTCTCTCGAAGATATTCCATTGCCGAACGCACGATGCGCGGACGCTCGTCGAGCATAACAGGCAACAGGCCCAGAAGCTCCAGTTCCTTGTTCAGGGCAAACCTGCCGTTCTTCACCTCCTCCATGGCTGCCAGCACAGCCGCCAAACCATTTACTGAAAGTCCTTCCATCTGTACAGGAACCAGCAGATGGCTTGCTACCACCATGGCATTATAGGTAGATTGTGACAGGGCTGGCGGACAGTCGATGAAGATGTAGTCGAAATAATCTATAGGATTGCCGATGCCTTCGCCCGTGAAATCCATGCAGTCGCTGTTGAGACAAGCTCCCAATACCTGGCGTGGTGCACCCGTGTTCTGCAGGAAAGGATCCACATCCTGCATCTTGGCAGAACCTGGAACGTAATACACCCCTACCCCATTTTTATAGATGGGCAACCCCTTGCAGGCTATCATCGAATCAAACACAGTGGCACAATCTTCTGGCGCATGATTCAGAAGAGTTAAGTTACACTGAGGATCCAAGTCTATCTCGAGGATTCTTAGATTCTTATCCTTCCGTAACATGCCAGTGGCAAGATTCTGCACTGTTGTTGTTTTGCCTACGCCACCTTTATTGTTGACGATAGCCAAGATCATTTTCAGCTTATTTTCCATGTCTTTGACTTTTAAATATTAAACTGCGTGCAAAGGTACATGAATTAATTGAAATAACCAAGAAAATATGCCGAAATGTTTGCATGCAAACACACAAACATGTTTGAATGCAAGCATGCAAACATGTTTGCAAAATTACTAATATATTGGTTTTCAGTATAAATGCTTGCAATATGCGGGTTAACAAACATGCAAACATGTAGGTTAACAAACATGCTTGCAAGCAAACATGCAAACATATTTGCAGACTTCTGAAAAGGGCTTTAAAACGCATGAAAAGTATGCCTTCAGATGGCTGAACTAAGTATCTGCGACAAAATTATAAGCTATTTTCTCCGATTATTGCTGATTATTGCCCATTATGGCCCGTTTATTGAGAGAAAATTAGTAATTTTGCAGCCGGAAAGATAATATATACAGATATTTAGCAGATAAATTAGCAGATAAAAAATGATAGATTCAATTCAGAACATCTTTGTTCAGGTTAGCGATTTTCTCTGGTCGTATATCATCATTGCCGTTTTGATATGCTGTGCCGTGTTTTTCACTTGGCGAACCCGTTTCGTTCAGTTTCGTCTCATCAGGGAGATGGTGAGGCTGCTGCTCCATCCCGATAAGGTTCAGCCCGACGAGATAGGGCAGGATGAGCTGTCGATGGATGTGAAGGTGGATGGCGAGATGAAGCACATCTCTTCCTTCCAGGCATTCGTGGTGGCACTGGCAAGCAGAATCGGTACGGGTAATCTTGCGGGTGTGGCCACAGCCATCAGCGTCGGTGGTCCGGGAGCCGTGTTCTGGATGTGGATGCTGGCTTTGCTGGGTTCCGCATCAGCCTTCATAGAATCTACGCTTGCCCAGCTTTACAAGCGCAAGGGCAAGACTTCCTTCTATGGCGGACCTGCCTATTATATGAAGTATGGATTGGGCAAGGGATGGATGGGTATCCTCTTTGCCGTGCTGATGATCATCACCTTCGGTTTTGCCTATAATTCCGTGCAGAGCAACACCATCTGTCTGGCATGGCAGAAGGCATTCGGCATAGAGCCTGCCACCATGGGCATCGTGCTCACGCTGCTCACGCTGCTCATCATCTTCGGCGGTATCCAGCGAGTGGCTAAGTTTTCTTCCACGGTGGTTCCAGTGATGGCAATCATCTATCTCCTGATAGCCGTGGGCGTAGTAATCTGGAACATCACCTGCCTGCCTCAGGTATTGCTCACCATTGTGGAGAATGCCTTCGGATTCAATCAGGCTGCGGGCGGAGTGCTTGGCGTAACGGTGATACAGGGCATCAAGCGAGGCCTGTTCAGCAATGAAGCAGGCGAGGGTAGTGCTCCTAATGCGGCTGCGGCGGCCACGGTGAGCCATCCGGTGAAGCAGGGACTCATCCAGGCTCTGGGCGTGTTTACGGATACCCTGGTAGTATGTTCCTGCACGGCATTCATCATCCTGGTGAGTGGGGTAGACGTCACAGCATCCAATGGTATCCAGCTTACGCAGGATGCCCTGACCCATGAGATAGGAAGCATCGGCAATCCTTTCGTGGCTGTGATGATATGGCTCTTTGCCTTCAGCAGTATCATCGGCAACTATTATTATGGCGAGACAAACGTGAGATATATCAAGGATTCCAAACTGGGCGTATTTATCTATCGCCTTGCCGTAGCTGCGATGGTGATGATTGGTGCTGTGGTATCATTGGATTTTGCATGGAGTTTTGCCGACATCACGATGGCACTTCTTACCCTCTGCAATCTTGTGGCCATCGTTTTGCTATCCCGCCAGGCCGTTTTCCTGCTGCAAGACTATCGACAGCAGAAGAAGGAAGGCAAGAATCCGGTGTTCTCCAAGGATAAAATGCCAGAGATTGCCGATCAATTGGAGGCTTGGTAAACTGGAGGCTGGCAACTGGAGGCATGGCATGCAAAACATGAGTCATATTTTGGTTAAAACTTGAAGATTTTGTCTCTTCACATAAAAAAAAGGTGGATATATTTTCTAATATCAGGTATTTTACTTACTTTTGCAACAAATATATAGAATATAAGTACTTATATAGAGCATAAGTACATTTAGACAAGATACCGGATATGGCAGATAAAAAAAAGGAAATAGCAAAGCCCAATGCAGGTGAACAATGGATTAATACTCCATTCAGCTTCACAAAGATAGATAAACAATGTACGCTCGCACAACAACATATATTGTTTTGCGTAAGCTCGCATCTACAGGAATATGTAACGAGATTCTTCAACGAAAAGCGTGAGAAAGGTAATCTGCGCTCAGACTATATGTTTGAAGTAGATAAAGAACATGTTGCCATGAATGTACCTAAAATCAAACTGAAGTTGAATGAATTAGGTATTGAATCAAGCCACTATAAGGATCTGCGCAAAACCCTGAAGGAGCTTCTGGACTTCAGCGTCAGAATCAAGATAGATGGCAAGGCCGTCATACAGCACGTCTTTTCTAACATAACAGAAGATATCGTAACCAATGGTTATACCACCAAGCAGGGTGTCACATACGACAGGTCTAAAGGAGAGGTTGAGCTGAAGATTGACCCAGTTGTTGCCAAATATGCCTTCGACATGAGCCAAGGATTCATCCATCACATCGCCTTGATTGCACGATATGCAAGCAGGCAGAACACTCCTAGGATATATCTGTTCTTACTGCGCCAAATGGGAATAAACAATGGGAAAATGACCATAAAGGTGCCATTCATGCAATTGAAGGAATACCTGGGCATGGCTAAAATTGCAGAAGACGGAACTGTTATAGAAGAACAGTATCCGAAATTCTCGCAGTTTAAAAAGCAAGTATTGGATGCGGTGCAGGAAGATTTTGCCAAATTAAGCAAGGAAGACAAGGTTGATATCATGTTCACCGACTGTACACCCGTATATAAGAGGGGACAGTCAAGAGGCAATCCTGAAGCACTGATATTCAAAATCAAGAGAACTGCTTTGGGAAAAGCCCATATCAATGGCAATGTCTTGGATAAGGATAAGCAAGGACTGCCTCAGAGCAAGGAGCCTGTAATGGGCGACTTGTTTGCCCATGTAGCAACGGCAGAAAATTCAAAGATAGAAATGGAAAAGGGTGGGGAGGACAAATGGAAAGAATTCCTCTCCATGATTATTGATCCTTCACAAGCAGCCTTACTCAAGAGGGTGAAATTCCTCGGCATGAAAAATCAGAGGTTCTGCGTCAAGGCTTCAAAAGAAGACTTTGAATTACTCAAAACACTGGGAGTGGAGAAAGTTGCCCAGGAATACTTTAAATGCGTAGGCTCCTTCGCTCCAACTTTCTACGAGGGGTAAACCTATAAAGAGTCGCAAATATGGCTTATATAGCTTTATTATAGCTTTATATAGCTCTTATTTGCGACTTTTTTGGGCTATATCTACGAAACCATTTACCACAAGACATCTAACATTCTATATTTCAACACTTTACAAACGCAAAAATCGTTTAAATGTAAAAACAGTACTCTTAAAGAACACAAAAAAAATGTTTCGCTATATCTCTGTTTATCAGATGTTTATATCATTCCAGGTAAATGGTTTCGTAGATATCATGGTAGGAAAAGCTTGCATATCTACGAAACCATTTACCTTGTATTTGCTAACCCGCTGATGTTCAACGTATTATGTTTTTTATTTTCGAACATAAAAATATGTCATAATTAAAAGATGGGGTTATTATATATATAATTACTTCTTTATTATGTTGATTATCAGGTTGTTGTATCTATTAAAGTAAATGGTTTCGTAGATATAGATAAGCGGTTTCATAGTAAGCGTCTCCGCGTTTATACCTTGCATAATTCAAAAAAAGCAGTAACAGCTGATTAAACTAATGCTGTTACTGCTTTTTCCATCGGT
>ERZ773185.1296-NODE-1296-length-19128-cov-3.971163_pt1 | contig 19128 bp, 16 predicted proteins | sample MGYA00580531_ERZ773185 | MGnify/ENA primary metagenome ERZ773185 (study PRJEB29015, sample SAMEA2737799) | human gut metagenome | biome: human gut; feature: human-associated habitat; material: faeces | place: China | collected 2012 ...
GTATTGGTCTTATCCTGTTAATAGATCTTCTGCTGTTTTTTATAGGTTTTTTCTTGGATGGAAATGTTATTATTTTGACGCTGGTGCCGCTTCTTACACCGATTGCTACTGCATGTGGAATTGATACAATTCAGTTAGCAGTAATCGTTTTTGTTTCGATAGGTATTGGCTCAATTACACCGCCAATGGCTACTTGTCTGATGGCATGTTCCAGAGTTTGTGATGTTCCGATTCATAAACTTATTAAACCTATTCTTCCATTTTTGCTTTTTGGTGCATTACCTATTTTGCTGCTGGTATCGTTTGTTCCTATCGTATCAACCTGGTTGCCGGGCTTGTTTTATAGTTTCTAGTCAACGCTATTATAACGAATGGATTGCTTTTATGCGTTTTTTTAGCTGAGGCGCTGAACTATCAAGGTGTTGTCAAGTGCTTGTTGAGTTATTGGTAGAAAAAAGGAAATTTTTTTCAAAGAAATTCTCTAAGTAAATGATATTGCCTGTGGAGAGAACGTGAAGTTTGAAAACAGGAAACACAGAAAAAACAAAAATTTGGATTATTGAAAAAAATATATATCCAGTCTTTGGCAGTTGAGTGAAAATAAAATCGCTGTAACCCTTGTATTTGTTGGGGTGCAGCGATTTTTGTTGCTGTTGCAGACTATAGTATTTTTTTCTTCCTTGTCCATTTTTGGAATTGTTCTCATTTTACTGTTCGTTATGAATTGATAATCCGTTCGGAAACCGGAAACATTCTTCGAGCTGTCATCTGCTTTCATTTACTTTCAAAATTTCACTAACCTGATTATGCAACTATTAAACTCCCGTGCCAAGAATTAACAACAAGATCAGTTCGTAACTGGAACCGTACAAATTGGAAAAGAATGCATAATCATACAAAACCCTGTAAAAAACAGGAATTCAGGCTTGATTATTTATAAAAATGCGGTATAATGTATTCCTAGATACAGTAATAAAAGTAAGAATATTCGTATTTACTGCATAAAAATACAAAAGCAGCGAATAGAAATGAGGAGGAATTTATTATGAAAAAGAAATTAGCAGCAATCGCTATGGCAACTGCTATGGCAGCATCGTTAGCAGCATGCTCTTCCAAACCGGCAGAGACAACCGCAGCCGCAGAGGAGAATGAGGAGACAACCGCAGAGGCAGCAGAGGGCAGCGAGGCAGCAGAGGCTGGCGACAGCGCATTTGCAGGAAAGACTCTGGTTATGTCCACCAACGCTGAGTTCGCACCGTATGAGTACCACGATGGAAATGATATCGTAGGTATCGACGTAGATATTGCAAACGCTATCTGCGAGGATATGGGAGCATCTCTGGAAATCACCGACGTAGCATTCGATTCTATCATCCCGGAGGTTCAGTCTGGCAAAGCTGATTTCGCAGCAGCAGGCATGACTGTTACCGAGGATCGTCAGACCCAGGTGGATTTCTCTGACACTTACGCAACCGGCGTTCAGTCTGTTATCGTAACCGAGGACAGCGACATCAAATCCCTGGATGATTTAAAGGGCAAACAGATCGGTGTTCAGCAGGGTACCACCGGTGACCTTTACTCCACCGATGATTTCGGCGAGGAGAGTGTACAGAGATTTTCCAAGGGCGCAGATGCAGTACAGGCACTGTCTACGGGCAAGATCGATGCAGTTATCATTGACAACAAACCGGCACAGGTATTTGTAGACGAGAATGACGGCTTAAAGCTTCTGGAAACACCGTACGCAGAAGAAGAGTACGCAATCGCAGTTAAGAAGGGCAATACAGAGCTTCTGGACGCTATCAACGCATCCATCGCAAACCTGAAAGAGTCTGGAAAACTGGACGAGATCGTTGCAAAATACATTACCGCTGAATAATTTGACAGAAAAAGCTACATCTGTTTGATTAAGAAAAAGGTTGCTGCAGAATGAAAAAGATGAAATTCGGCAGCAGCCCTTTTTCGGGTCTATATCATCTTACAAGGAGGAAAACGGATTGGAGAAACTCAAGCAGGCCTTATATTTAAACCTGATCAAGGATGACAGGTGGCAGTATTTGACAGGGGGCCTGAAAAATACCCTGATCATCACGTTATTTGCAACCCTGATCGGCATTGCCCTTGGTCTGCTGATTGCGATTGTCCGTGCGACTCACGACAAAACCGGTAAAATGAAATTTTTAAATGGTGTCTGCCAGGTATATCTGACGGTCATCCGGGGAACGCCGGTTGTCATCCAGTTGATGATTTTCTATTACTGTATTTTTGTATCGCGTGTATTTGCCGGCGTCTTTGTCGGTGTGATCGCGTTTGGTCTTAACTCGGCGGCATATGTAGCGGAGATCTTCCGTTCCGGTATCATGTCGATCGACGAGGGACAGATGGAGGCAGGTCGAAGCCTTGGTTTTAACTATGTCCAGACGATGCGTTATATTATTATGCCGCAGGCGTTTAAAAACGTACTTCCGGCGCTTTGCAATGAGTTTGTTGTTCTTCTGAAAGAGACTTCGGTAGCCGGTTACGTGGCGGTGCAGGATCTGACGAAGGGCGGCGATATCATCCGTTCCAGAACGTATGACGCGTGGACACCGCTTCTGATAGTGGCTGCTGTTTATCTGGCGCTGACGATGATCTTCAACCACTTTGCACAGAATCTGGAAAGGAGCCTGAGAAAGAATGAACGATAACGTACAAAACGGAGAAGTGATAATTGACATCAATGACCTTTCCAAGGCGTTCGGTGATTTAAAGGTCCTGACCAATATTTCTACCCAGATACGCAAGGGGGATGTTGTCTGCGTGATCGGACCATCCGGTTCCGGTAAATCCACATTTCTGCGCTGCATGAACCTGCTGGAAACACCGACCGGCGGACACATCTATTTTGAGGGAACGGATATCACGGATCCGAAGACAAACATTGATAAACTCCGTCAGAAAATGGGAATGGTATTCCAGCAGTTCAACCTGTTCCCGCACATGACGATTCTTGATAATATGACGCTGGCACCGATGAAACTGCTCGGACGCCCAAAGGATGAGGCAGAGACGGAGGCACTGAAGCTTCTGGAACGCGTCGGATTAAAGGAAAAGGCATCCGCCTATCCGGGACAGCTCTCTGGCGGTCAGAAACAGCGTGTGGCGATCGTACGCGCACTGGCAATGCATCCGGATGTGATGCTCTTTGACGAGCCAACCTCTGCGCTTGACCCGGAGATGGTAGGCGAGGTATTAAACGTAATGCGTCAGCTTGCCGAGGAACACATGACGATGGTCGTGGTTACCCATGAGATGGGCTTCGCCCGCGAGGTGGCAACCCGCGTCATGTTCATGGAGGGCGGCAACTTCATCGAAGAAAACGAACCGAAGGAGTTCTTTGAGCATCCAAAGAGCGAAAGATTGAAGGCATTTTTGAGTAAGGTGCTGTAAGGAAATTTAATATTAGGAAAAGTCCGGTAGGGAGAGAATGTCATAGCACATTTTCTTTCTGCCGGGCTTTTTTTATGCCTGTAATATCTTTATGCGTTTTCTATTATCCATCTGTGTTTTCTATTATCCATCTGGTTCTTCTAACTTCCGTTTTGAAAAATATTTATTTGAAAAGAAAAGTTGTTAAAAAAATTGCAAATATGTAAAACCAAATGAAATTTCCCATCGTCTTATTAGTAGAACAGCAGAAAAGGAGGAAGATTCTGAAAAGAAGGCGGAACAGAATGCGGAGACAAAGCTGGAAGAGACGTCGGATAAGGAAAAAATGAAGGAGAAGGAGGACAAGCAGAAAGAAGAGAAAGAAAATACAGATGCACTCCAAGAAAAGCTGGATAGTGGGAAACAGGAGAAAAAAGAGAATGCGGTAGAACGGTCGGGTGAAAACATTAGAACCGATAGCGCTGAGGAAGCACTTCCATATGAGCTCGTGATTGTGGAGGCAGAGAAAAAATAAATCTATAATAAAGGGGAAAGAATTGCGGAAAATGGCAGTTCTTTCCCCTTTTATGGTTTTCACACGCCTGTGCCTACCACGTCACCACCCGGTCAATCACCGTCTGCTGTTCCTGACTCGATTTCATCAGGTAAATCCGGGTTGTCTCGATGCTGTCGTGTCCTAACAAGATCCGCCAGCAGGGAAATATCGCCGCATTTTTCGATAAAACTCTTGGCAAACCGGTGGCGGAATGCATGCGGATGTACCATTTCCGGTGTCATGTGGTAGGAGAGGGCGATGGTTTTGAGCTGGCTGCGGATGCCGCCTGGAGAGATGGGGGAATCGAAGCGGTTGAGGAAGATGGGACCGTGGGATTTGTGGAGAAAGGAAAGCCATTTGAGGGTATCGGTTCGGAGTGACTGTGGGATGTAGATGCGCCGGACTTTATTTCCTTTGGAATAGATGTCCTTATAGCCGGAGAAAATATCTTCTGCCTGGAACTGAATCACCTCGCTGACCCGGACGCCGGTTGCCGCCATGAAACGGATAAGAAAATAGTAAGTGTACCGTTCATCCCGAAGCAGGCAGCGTTTCAGGTATTCATAATCCGCCTCGCTGATCATGTGATCCAGATAGGTTTTCTGCTGGATTTTTACCATGGGAAGATGCCCGGGATAGAGCTTTTTAAAATCCAGGTAGGCATTCAAAGCCCGGATCCGCTGGTTGATGGTCTGCGGCTTGTAGTGCTCGAGCAGAAAGATTTTGTATAGCTTTAAATTGGGGTAGGTAATGTCACGGTAATAGGTAAAATACTGCCGTACCGCATAAGTGTAAGCGCGGAGTGTCTCATCGGCAAGGTTGCGCGTGAGCAGGTAGCGGGCAAATTCGTCCGCGGCCTTTTGGGCTCTTGCAGGTGCGGCAGCGTGCGTTTGACCGGAAAGGCGTGGAATGGCAGCAGAAGTTTGCCTGGATGAGAGGGGGAGAGTGTGTTTGCTATGAGCAGCGTGTGGAAAAATATGATTTTCTATCATTTGTGGCATAATATGTAGGAACCTTCTTTCTGTATCATTGAGAAACGTCCATTGGCACAGAAAGAAAACTCTGCCGAGGCGTGGAACACACCGGAACGGATGAAAGGATGAAATGGCAGAGAAATCAATCCGGAATGCTGCTGGACGTTACAAAAGTCAATTATACAGGATTTAAAAGAAAGCGGAGAAAAAAGTGTCTCCGGTGTCTTTATCATACGGATACATTCTTTACAGGTTCATCGGTTTCACAGTTGAATTTCTTCATTAATTCCATCAGGCGGCACAGGCACTCGTCCATCGATGCCAGTTCTTCCGGGGTGTAAGCGCGCAGCCCAAACAGGGTGGAAGACAGCATTTCCTGCTTCATCTGGTTCATCATCTCACGGCCGGAATCGCAGATGCGGATGTAGACGCGGCGGCGGTTGGCTGTATCATGGATCCGCTCGACCAGACCGCGTTCCTCAAGAACCTTGATCATATGGGAGAGCTGCTGTTTTGTGATACTCAGCTTGTCCGCCAGCTCAGACATGGTATAGTCCTGATCTGCCCAGCTGTCGAGCGCGATCAGGGCAAAAAATGGAAGCGAGTTGACTTTCATATCATGGCTTGGCTGGTAGTGGCATTTCGCCAGGGAGAGAAAGCCGAGTGCAAACTCCAGGAAGTGGATACCGGTGTTTTTTAAAAGATTTGAATTTTTTTTGCCTGGATTCATAGGAAAACCTCCAAATTTAAATATCAAAGTAATAAAATGCGGTCCATTTCACAAACATAAATTGCAAACAAGGAAACATCAATTTACTTGTACTCTAGCACATCCAGACAAAAAGGTCAACAAATATAAAAAGTAAATAAATATTTACTATTGTGGATTGACAAATAACAAAGAATGCGGTATATGTTAATGTATCACGAAACGATGTGACAGAAACACAGAAACCATCTGTCACAGACTCACAATAAGGAGAACAATCTATGGTAGAGAACACGAACGGCGGCGGAAAGCAGCCGCCCAGAAAATCATTTCTATATTATTATGGACTGGTAATGCTGGTTGTCATGCTGTTAAACATTTTCCTCTTCCCATCCATGATGGATCGGACGCAGGAAGTGCGGTTTGACCAGTTCAGTGAACAGCTGAAAGAGAATAATGTCGATGAGGTGTATGTGACGACGAACAATGAGATCGTCTATACGCTGAAAAATGACGATAAAAACAAGACCTGGAATGTCACCTACAAAACCGGCGAGATTCCAGGTGTCAACCTGTATGACCTGCTGGATGGTAAGGACGTGAAATACAGTGCGGAGATCAATACACAGGCTTCTCCGCTTCTCAATTTTCTGCTGACCTGGATTCTGCCGCTGATTCTTTTTATCGGAATCGGACAGCTGATGGGGCGTTCGCTGATGAAGAAGATGGGCGGCGCCGGAAATGCGATGACATTCGGCAAGTCCAATGCAAAGATTTATGCAGAATCCGAGACGGGTATCACATTTGCAGATGTGGCTGGCGAGGAAGAGGCGAAGGATGCATTAAAAGAGATTGTCGATTTCCTGCATAAGCCGGAAAAATACTCGGAGATCGGTGCGGTGCTGCCGAAGGGCGCCCTGTTAGTCGGACCTCCAGGAACCGGTAAAACGATGCTGGCGAAGGCCGTTGCCGGGGAAGCACACGTTCCGTTCTTCTCGATCTCCGGTTCGGAATTTGTTGAGATGTTTGTCGGCATGGGTGCGGCGAAGGTGCGTGATTTATTTAAACAGGCCAATGAAAAAGCGCCGTGTATCGTATTTATCGACGAGATCGATACGATTGGTAAGAAGCGTGACGGCGCCGGCATGGGCGGCAATGACGAGCGCGAGCAGACGCTGAACCAGCTTCTGACTGAGATGGATGGTTTTGACGGCAAGAAGGGCGTTGTCATTCTGGCGGCGACCAACCGTCCGGAATCCCTCGATCCGGCGCTGCTTCGTCCGGGACGTTTTGACCGCCGGATTCCGGTTGAGCTGCCGGATCTGAAAGGCCGTGAGGCAATTCTGAAAGTCCATGGCAAAAAGGTTAAAGTGGATGAGAGTGTGGATTACAATGAGATCGCCCGTGCCACCAACGGTGCGAGCGGCGCGGAGCTGGCAAATATTGTCAATGAGGCGGCGCTGCGGGCAGTACGGATGGGACGAAAGACCGTGTCCCAGCAGGATCTGGAAGAGAGTGTCGAGACGGTTATTGCCGGATATCAGAAGAAGGATGCCGGTGTTTCCGGGGATGAGAAGAAGATTGTCTCCTACCATGAGATCGGTCATGCACTGGTAGCGGCGCTGCAGACGCACTCGGCTCCGGTCCACAAGATCACGATTGTGCCGCGAACCTCCGGGGCACTCGGATATACGATGCAGGTGGAGGCGGATCAGCGCTTCCTGATGAGCAGGGAAGAGGCGTTCAACAAGATCGTGACACTGACCGGCGGCCGTGCGGCGGAGGAGCTGATCTTCCATTCTATCACGACTGGGGCTTCGAATGATATCGAACAGGCAACCAAGATCGCCCGTGCGATGGTGACGCGTTACGGCATGAGTGACCATTTCGGCATGGTAGCGCTCGAGACGGTCAACAACGCCTACTTAGGCGGCGATACTTCCCTAGCTTGTTCGGCAGAGACGGCGGCGAGGGTCGATGAGGAAGTGATTGCGCTGGTAAAGAGCGCGTATGAGAAAGCGAAAGCTATTCTTTCCGGGCATGAGGATAAGCTTCATGAGCTGGCAGACTATCTTCTGGATAAGGAGACGATCACCGGTGAGGAGTTTATGAAGATTCTGGAAGAGAAGAAAGAGGATGGCGAGGCAGAGGCTTAAAACAGAGCCGTGTATTATAAGGTGGACGGTTACGTGTTTGCCGAAGTTATAAGAGAAATCAGTTACAGTGAGCTGAGCAGGTATCAGGCATTTTGAAAGGAAATGTCTGGTGCCTGTTTTTGTGTTGTCTGCGTCGAAAAAAGATGCTGGCAGCTGATTCCTCCGGTGTTCCCTTCCTGCATATCGGGGGATTACAGGAGAGAAAAAGAAATAAGTAAAACTTATGAAAAGAGATTAATAAATATCACAGTAAAAATCAGGCAAATTCCTTGAAAATCGTCTGTAAATATGCAATAATATTTCCTGTATCGATCCAAATTTTCGGGAATGCGGTTTTATTTTCGGATTTCAGGTTCTGCGAGGGAATTCTGACAAACGATGAGAAAGGGAGAGAACCGCATTCGCAGGCATTCTTAGGAGGAAATGTTATGAGAAAAGTAGTAAGCGTGTTACTGAGCGCTGCCATGGCGCTGTCCCTGTGTGCAGGCTGTTCTTCTTCGTCTTCTGATACAGCAGATACGAAGGCAGCGGAGGAAAAGGGAGCTGACGCGGCAGACACAGAAGCAGGCGAGGCAGCAGAGGGCGTGATGCCGGCAGTTGCTAAAGAGGATCTGAAGGTCGGAGTGATTCATATTGGAAATCCGGCGGATGGTTCCGGTTACAGCTATACGCATGATCAGGGTATCGTAGCGATGCAGAAAGCCGTTGGTCTGGAGGATGATCAGATTATCCGCAAGAACAACGTAGCGGACGATGATCAGACTGCCATCGAGACAGCAATGCGCGAGTGTGTCGAGGAAGGATGCCAGATTATCTTCGCGACAAGCTGGGGCTACATGGATGCATGCGAGGCACTGGCAGAAGAATATCCGGACGTTATCTTCTCCCATGCAACCGGCTACAAATCCAACGGTGTGAACTTTAACAATTATTTTGGACGGATTTATCAGTCCCGTTACCTCACTGGTATCGCGGCTGGTTTAAAGACAGAGAGCAATAAGATCGGTTATGTCGGCGCCTGGGGCAAGGACAATGCCGAGGTTACCGGCGGATGTGACGCATTTGCAATGGGTGTATATTCTGTAAACCCGGATGCAACCGTTTACATCAAGACCACCAACAGCTGGTACGATCCGGAAGGTGAGAAACAGGCAGCCGTAGCCCTGATCAACGAGGGCTGTGATGTCATTGGACAGCACTGCGATACACCGAACCCGCAGCTGGCAGCTGAGGAAGCTGGCGTATTTGGTGTTGGTTACAACTCTGATATGAGCAAGGATGCTCCGAAGGCAGTTCTGACCTCCACCGTTTGGAACTGGGGCGCTTACTATACCAAAGCTGTACAGGATCTGATTGATGGTACATGGACAGGCGAGAACTACTTCGGCGGCCTGGAGGAAGGTCTGGTAGACATTTCCCCGTTATCTGACCTGTGCGTAGATGGTACGCAGGAGAAGATCGATGAGGCACGTGCGCAGATCGAGTCTGGCGACTGGGATGTATTTGACGGCGTGATCGAGTGCAACGACGGAACCACCGTTGGCACCGAGGGCGAGCATATGTCTGATGCAGATATCACAGGCAATATTCACTGGTACTTCAAGAACATCGTAGAGAAATAATCACGGAATTGTATACCTGGAAGCGATGCTGAAACAGGTTCGGAAACGCTTCCGGGTGTTGCAGATTTCAAGAGTATATAACAGATAAAAGGAGGCAGCTTCAAATGGATCCACTTTCATTTGCGGCACCTCTTTTTTCTTTTTTAGGAAATTGATAAAAAATTGGTTAAATATTCATTTGAGGTGACGATATGACAGAACAGTATGCCATTGAGTGTAGGCAGATCACGAAAGCATTCGGAAGCGTCGTGGCGAACGATAAGATTGATCTGACCGTCCGGTACGGCGAGATTATGGCACTTTTGGGAGAAAATGGTTCCGGTAAGACAACGCTCATGAACATGCTTTCCGGTATCTACCACCCAGATGCCGGTTCGATTCTGGTTGGAGGAAAAGAAGTCTCCATAAATTCGCCGGTAGATTCGAGAAATTTAGGAATAGGTATGATTCATCAGCATTTCAAACTGGTGGATGTGTTCAGTGCGATGGATAATATCGTGCTGGGAACCAAGGGAAAACGGCTGGGAAGAAAGGCGTTGCGGGAAAAAATTGAAGCGCTTGGACAGTCATTTGGACTTGAAATTGAACCGGAGAAAAAGGTCTACGACATGTCGGTCAGCGAGAAGCAGACGGTCGAGATCCTGAAGGTATTATATAGAGGCGCCCAGATCCTGATTCTGGACGAGCCGACGGCAGTCCTGACGCCGCAGGAGACGGAGCGGCTGTTTAAAATCCTGCGCCGGATGCGGGAACAGGGCTGTGCGATTATTATTATTACCCATAAATTAAATGAGGTCCTTTCTATCAGTGACCGTGTCACGATTCTGCGAAAAGGAAAGAGCATCGAGACGGTGGAAACTGCCGGATGTGATGAGAAGAAACTTACGGAGCTTATGGTTGGACGACCAATCAGCCTGAATATCGAGCGCCCGGAGCTGGAGAAGAGAGAGACTATTTTGAAGATTGTCGATCTGACCGTCGATAAGAGTGACGGCGGCGTGGCGCTGGATGATATTTCTTTTGAGATTAAAACAGGCGAGATTCTGGGCGTTGCCGGTGTTGCCGGAAGCGGCCAGAAAGAACTCTGCGAGACGCTGACCGGGTTGATGGACGCGAAAAAGGGCGCTATTTTGTACCGTAAGGAAAATATCATCGGTAAGACTCCGGCGGAGATCATCCGCCTCGGAATCAGCATGAGTTTCGTGCCGGAGGATCGTCTCGGCATGGGACTGGTTGCTTCAATGGGTATGGTTGATAATATGCTGCTCAAGTCCTATTCGGAAGGGAAAGGATTGTTTGTAGACCGGAAACCGGCGAGGGAGATGGCAGAACGCCTGATCGGAGAACTGGGAATCGTGACGCCGGGCGTTGATACGCCGGTGCGTATGATGTCGGGGGGAAATGTCCAGAAGGTACTTTTGGGACGTGAGATTGAGTCGAGCCCGCAGGTGCTGATCACGGCTTACCCGGTGCGAGGGCTTGATATTAATTCTTCCTATCTGATTTACGACCTCCTGAACCAGCAGAAGAAAAAGGGCGTGGCGGTTGTCTATATCGGCGAGGATCTGGATGTGCTTCTGGAGCTTTCAGACCGGATCATGGTACTCTGCCATGGAACGATCACGGGTATCGTGGATGCGAAGAAGCTCACGAAAGAACAGCTGGGACTGATGATGACCGGTACCGAGGCGGGCGAGCTGGGGCTGGATAAGAGTATGGCATCCGAAAAGAAGGAGGAACAGGCATGAAAGAACCGTGGATCCGCGTTGTAAAAAAGGCGGAACTTGGAAAAAGAGAAACATTGATCCTCCGTCTGGAGGCGATCGTGCTGGCTCTGGTGGCAGGCGGATTCTTTATCCTGCTGATTGGGCAGAATCCATTTGTCATTTATCAGACGATTGTAACCGGAGCGCTGCGAAGCGAGATGGCGATACAGGCGACGGTCAAAATCATGATTCCACTTTTGATTGCGTCGCTGGGTGTGACGCTGGCATTTAAAATGAAATTCTGGAACATCGGAGCCGAGGGACAGATCATTATGGGCGGTATTTTTGCCTCGTATTTTGCACTGTTCCATGCGAACTGGAATCACTGGCTGCTGGTGATCGTGATGTTTCTGGCAGGCGCGATCGGCGGAGGTCTGTGGGGACTCATTCCGGCGTGGTTTAAGACCCGGTATGATACGAACGAGACGCTGTTTACGCTGATGTTAAACTATATCGCGCTGAATGTCATCGTATTTTTGAGAGAGGGCGCATGGCGTGACCCAGGTTCCCAGGGATATGCGAAGATTGCCCGTTTCAATAAGAATGCGGCGCTCGATAAGGTGTTCGGCATCCAGTTCGGCTGGGTGATTGCGCTGATTCTTGTGGTAGTGATAGCGGTTTACTTAAATCGTTCCAAGCAGGGATATGAGATCAGCGTCGTGGGAGAGAGCCAGGAGACAGCCCGCTATGCCGGCATGAATGTAAAAAAAGTGGTTCTGCGGACGATGTTTCTGTCCGGCGCTGTCTGCGGCATCGGCGGCATGGTGCAGGCGACCGGTTCGGATGTCACGCTGACGACGGCAGTTGCCGGAGGGGTCGGATTTACGGCGATCATCGTGGCATGGCTGGCACAGTTGAATCCGCCGGTGATTCTGCTGGTTACCTTTTTGTTCAGCGTGCTGGAAAAAGGAAGCAGCGTAGTTCAGTCTTCATTCGGATTGTCCTCGGACTGCGCGGATGTGCTGCAGGGAATCATCCTGTTCTTCATTCTGGGATGTGAACTGTTTATACGGTATCAATTTGTATTTCACGGAAAAGGAGGTACACGCGCATGAGCAGCGAGATCGTAATTAAATTTCTGGTGGCGGCTGTATTGGCGGGTACGCCTTTCCTGTTTGGCACGGTTGGCGAAATTTTGAGTGAGAAGGTCGGACACCTGAATCTGGGCGTCGAGGGCATGATGTCGATTGGCGCGTGCGCCGGATTCATGGTCGGCTATCAGACGGATAACTTTGTTGCGGCGCTGTTAGCTGCGGCGGTGGCTGGAATGCTGTCGGCATTGATTTACGGTGTTTTGACTGTCACATTTATGGCAAATCAGAACGTAACGGGATTGACCCTGACGATTTTCGGCGTCGGATTAGCCAATTTTATCGGCGTCTTTATGCTGGAAAAATCAGAGAACGGCACCCTGAAACTTCCGGATGCGGTGACGGCACAGATGCGTAACATCCACATCCCGGGACTCAGTGATCTGCCGGTGGTCGGAGAATTATTATTTTCCTATAACCCGTTCGTTTATCTTGGAATCATCATCGCGATTGTGGCGAGTTTCTACTTATATAAAACACAGGTTGGTTTAAATGTGCAGGCGATCGGAGAAAATCCGGGCGCAGCAGATGCGGCAGGTATCGAAGTTACAAAGTGGAGATACATTAATATCCTGCTATCCGGTGCGATCTGCGGTATCGGCGGCGCATATTGCTCGATGATCATCAACGGCGGCGTGTGGCTGCGCGACAGCGTCGGCGGTCTTGGCTGGATTTCCGTTGCCCTCGTTATCTTCGCGGCGTGGAAGCCGATCAATGTTATTTACGGTTCCTTTATTTTCGGGGCGCTGCGCGTGCTGAAATACTATGTGCCGAAAAACACGTATGCGATTCCGACGGCATTTTTCGATGCCCTTCCGTTCATTATCACCGCATTGGTGCTGGTGATCGCGTCGATGCGTAAGAATAAAGGGGCACATATCCCGGCGCATCTGGGCGAGAATTATTTCCGGGAGGAACGGTAGGAAAATGAAGGGGAACTTATAGGATTTGTGGGAGGGCTGCAAAAAGTAGTCACATGAAATAATAAGGGAAGCCCTTGATAGGTGATGTCAGATGGCGGCTTGAGATGATAGGACGACATCAGAAATGATATAGAAATAATAGAAAAGACGGTTGTTTGTCAAAGATTTTAAAGGGATAGAACAGAAAGATCGGACGAAAACCGTCTTTTTCTGTTTGAAATGGAAGGAAAGGTTATAAAACGATGTGGCAGGTTCGGAAATTCAGAAGATAAAAGGAAGAATTTGAAAAATGAATTTCGGACATAGAAAGGCTGATGGGAGGAAAATCTATGGTTGCATCGAAACAGATTGCAGAAAATTATGTGGAGACGGGCAGAAAAAAGGCGGAACTTCCGGTGTCTCATATGCTGATACTCGGCTTTTTCGCCGGAATGTTCATCGCGCTGGCAGGCGCGGGGGCTTCGGTTGCCTCGGCAGCAATGACAAATGCCTCGGCATCGCGGATTGCTTCGGCACTCGTATTCCCGGCAGGATTGGCGCTGGTGGTCTGCACCGGGGCGGAACTTTTCACTGGGAACTGCCTGATGATGATCTCGGCGCTGCAGAAACGGATTTCCGTGGGCGGGCTGTTTAAAAATCTTCTGTTTGTCTATCTGGGAAATCTGATTGGCGCGATCTTTGTGGCGATTTTATTTGTCTACGGGCATATTCCAAGCCTGTACGGTGGCGATCTGGCGCAGGTTCTTCTGAATACAGCCGTTTCCAAGGTGACCCTGACTCTGCCGGAGGTGCTGTGCCGTGCGATCCTCTGTAATGTGCTGGTTTGTATTGCAGTCTGGGAGGCGATGAGCTCCGAGCAGGTATCTGGCAAAATTCTGGCGCTTTATCCGCCGGTGGCGATTTTCATTCTCTGCGGCTTCGAGCATTGCATCGCCAATATGTTTTACATCCCGGCGGGGCTGATGATCATGGGCGAGTACGGTCTGGCAGCGGAAGGGCTGACGATCGGAACCTTTATTCTCAATAATCTTATTCCGGCTACGATCGGAAATATGATCGGCGGGATGCTGGTGATTGGAGGCGGGTACTGGCTGGTGTATCTTCGGGGAACGAAAAATCGTGAAATAAAATGAATGCATGAAAAAATGAAATAGGGCGAAAGGGTATTTTTGTCTGGTCTCCATGTTAGGTTTGGAGTCGGGCGGAGGTGCCCTTTTTGTATTAGAATGGATGAAAAGTTTGACTTCTATTCCCAAGGAATATCTATGTTTAGCTGATTCAATTTTATCAAACAGAACAAATGTTTGCAAAGGCTTTTGGAATGTGTTATACTAAGCATAATTACAGGGAAGACTGTGACTATAATGACTATAAAATAAGTCAGCAGCGACATGATAAAACAGAGCAGAGTCAATGATAATTGAGGTACAGATATGGCGAAGCAATATATAAAGATACGAGGTGCCAATGAGCACAATCTGAAAAACATTTCCATTGATATTCCGAGAAATGAGCTGGTTGTCCTGACCGGACTTTCTGGTTCGGGTAAATCATCTCTGGCATTTGATACGATCTATGCCGAAGGGCAGCGGCGGTATATGGAGTCCCTGTCGTCCTATGCGCGTCAGTTCTTAGGTCAGATGGAAAAGCCCGATGTCGAGAGCATCGAGGGCTTGTCCCCGGCGATCTCTATCGACCAGAAATCGACGAACCGGAATCCGCGTTCGACGGTCGGCACAGTGACGGAGATCTATGATTATATGCGTCTATTGTACGCACGGATCGGTATTCCGCATTGCCCGAAGTGCGGTCGTGAGATCCGCCGTCAGACGGTCGATCAGATGGTTGACCAGATCATGGCGCTGCCGGAGCGCACGAAGATCCAGCTTCTTGCCCCGGTCGTGCGCGGGCGGAAAGGACGCCACGAGAAAGTGCTGGAGCAGGCAAAGAAGAGCGGCTATGTCCGTGTGCGGGTGGACGGCAGCTTATACGAGCTTTCCGAGGAGATCACGCTGGATAAAAATATCAAGCACAATATTGAGATTGTGGTCGATCGCCTGGTGGTCAAGCCGGGGATTGAGAAACGCCTTTCGGATTCGATTGAAACGGTCATGGGTCTCTCCAATGGTCTGATGCTGACCGATACGGCGGTGCGGGATGAAAACGGCGAAGAAAAGCACGATACCCTGACGTTCAGCCAGAATTTTTCCTGCCCGGACTGCGGTATCAGCGTGGATGAGGTCGAACCGCGCAGCTTCTCTTTCAACAACCCATTTGGTGCGTGCCCGGACTGCTTCGGTCTGGGATATAAGATGGAGTTTGACGAGGATCTGATGATTCCAGACAAGAGCCTGAGCATCAATCAGGGTGCGATCACGGCGATGGGATGGCAGTCCTGCACGGACAAAACGAGCTTTTCCGGCGCGATCTTAAATGCATTGGCAAAAGAATACGATTTCAGTCTGGATACCCCGTTTGAAGATTATCCGAAGGAGATCCATGATATTTTAATTTACGGAACCGGCGGCAAGGTTGTGAAGGTGTATTACCGTGGACAGCGTGGCGAGGGAATTTATGATATTGCCTTTGAGGGGCTGATTCAGAGCATGAACCGCAAATACCGTGAGACGTTCTCTGATTCAATGAAGGCGGAATATGAGACATTTATGCGGATCACGCCGTGTCCAGCCTGCAAGGGGCAGCGATTAAAGAAGGAATCTCTGGCAGTCACGGTTGGTGGGAAAAATATTTTCGAGGCGACCGATATGTCGATCGTCAAATTCCGCGAATTTATCGATGCGCTGGAGCTGACGCCGATGCAGCAGGCGATTGGTGCGCCGATTTTGAAAGAGATTCGGGCGAGGATCAGCTTCCTTATCAATGTCGGTCTGGAATACCTTTCCCTGTCGCGTGCGACTGGCACGCTGTCCGGCGGCGAGGCGCAGCGAATCCGCCTGGCAACCCAGATCGGCTCCGGTCTGGTCGGTGTGGCATATATTCTGGACGAGCCGAGTATCGGACTTCACCAGCGGGACAACGACAAGCTTCTGGATACCCTGAAACACCTGCGGGATCTGGGAAATTCAGTTCTGGTGGTTGAGCATGACGAGGATACGATGCGCGCGGCAGACTGTATCGTGGACATCGGTCCGGGCGCGGGCGAACACGGCGGCGAGGTCGTGGCGATCGGCACAGCGGAAGAGATCATGAAAAATGAAAAATCGATCACCGGCGCATATTTGAGCGGGCGCATTCAGATTCCGGTGCCGTCCGAGCGGAGAAAACCGGCCGGCTGGCTGACGGTGAAAGGCGCAGCAGAAAATAATCTTAAAAATATCGACGTCAAATTCCCGCTGGGCGTGATGACCTGCGTCACCGGCGTTTCCGGTTCGGGAAAGAGCTCACTTGTCAATGAGATTCTTTATAAAGCGCTGGCAAAGAAGCTGAACCGAGCACACACGATTCCGGGAAAACATAAATCCATCGAGGGCGTCGAGCAGCTCGATAAGATTATCGCGATCGACCAGTCTCCGATCGGGCGGACGCCGCGTTCCAATCCGGCAACCTATACGGGGGCATTTGATCTGATCCGGGATCTGTTTGCGGCATCTACGGATGCCAAGGCAAAAGGCTACAATAAAGGACGTTTCAGCTTCAATAAAAAAGGCGGGCGCTGTGAGGCGTGCTCCGGCGACGGTATCATCAAGATCGAGATGCATTTCCTGCCGGATATCTATGTGCCGTGTGAGGTCTGCGGCGGCAAGCGCTATAACCGGGAAACGCTGGAGGTCAAATATAAAGGGAAAAGCATCTATGATGTCCTCAATATGACGGTCGAGGAGGCGATGAAATTCTTCGAAAATGTGCCGTCCATACACCGGAAGATTGCGACACTCTACGATGTAGGACTTTCCTATATCCGACTGGGACAGCCGTCCACCGAGCTGTCCGGCGGTGAGGCACAGCGAATCAAGCTGGCGACGGAGCTGAGCAAGCGTGGAACCGGCAAGACGATCTATATTCTGGACGAACCGACTACGGGACTTCATTTTGCCGACGTACACCGTCTGATTGAGATATTAAGACGTTTGTCGGATGGTGGAAATACCGTGGTTGTCATTGAGCATAACCTGGATGTCATCAAAACTGCTGACTACCTGATCGACATCGGACCGGAAGGCGGCGAGGGCGGCGGAACCGTGATTGCGAAAGGAACACCGGAAGAGGTGGCAGCGACGCCGGGATCGTATACGGGGAAGTATGTGAAGAAATATTTAAATGTTTAGGACAGTAAGCGGGAATCCTCGGCAATTCAATTACCGAGATGAAAGCGCAGGGGGTGCATATCTGCACAATGCAAATAGTATAATAATTCTCGTCCTTTGCTCTCAGTTAAGAAGCCCCACCTCTTTAGGTGGCGAGTAATAACAAATTTGTCTCAGTGGGAGTTAGGTCTCCGATTGAGATAAACGCTCCGCGAGGATGCGTAGTGATTCTGCATAGAATATGCATTTTTACTTGCGGATAGGAATTTTCTGCACTGAAAATTCCGTACGATATCATACTGGTAGCGGATTTTGCCGATGCTTCGCTGACCAGAATCACGCGCCAAGTCTCACGGATGTTCGACTTGAATTGAATCGAAAAGTATTTTTCTGGAAAAAGTGCCTGAAAATACCGTAAAAATGGCTTGTCTTTAATTGCCGGGTATTTTATAATAAAAGTTACAGGAATTGACAGGAAGAGAACGTGGTATAGCTGCTGAACAGATTGCGACCGGTTATTTTTCGATTGGCGGCGATGGGGCTGGAACGGAGTGATTACCTGCGGCAGCAGTATGACTGTTACAGTTCACATGTTGTGCAAGCGTGTGACCATAAATCCTGGAAGTTGATTCGAAGCTACAAGTTGATGAAGTACGGATCGCAGCATAAAATTATAGGAGGAATACTCGTGGAGAAAGAGATGATCATTGTACTGGACTTTGGCGGACAGTACAATCAGTTGATTGCCAGAAGAGTAAGAGAGTGTAACGTATATTGTGAGGTTCATCCCTACACCCTGCCGCTGGAAAAAATCAAAGAGATGAACATGCGGCAGAGCGTGTGAATAAGACAGATGAGACGGCTGAGGCAGACTGGGAAAATACGGTGACGATCACGGCGTCAAGTATCGAGGAGCTGTTAAAAAAGATCAGCGATTACCAGCAGAATGAGCGGATGAATACGGTGCAGACGAAAGAGGAACGCTTGGTCGGTGGACACATCGATTATAAAGGCTGACCGGATGCCGGGAGAATGAAAACAAAGAGAAAGAGATACGACAATGAAGGACGGACAGAAGCAATATCGGATTCTTAGGATTGACGAGCCGGATTTTGGCTGTGAAGGACGTGATGACGGGGAAGCGGCGTATGATGAGATCACGCTGGTAAACGAACAAGGAGAAACCCTGCCTGGTGCGCATGGAGGAGCAGCAGGTGTGGAACATGGGACTGGATGAGGGAATGCTTGTCTGGGTCGGAAAAGACGGACAGATCCGGGGACGCTGTAAGAGGATGGACATCATCCGCTGGTCGGAAAAATATCAAGTGCGCGCACTGACAGAGCAGGATGTGGGAGCCATTTATGAACTCTCCCGGAAGAACAATCTGTATTATGAATATTGTCCCCCGTATGTGACAAGAGACAGCATCCTGTCAGATCTTGTGGCGCTTCCGCCCGGAAAACTCCCCGATGATAAGTATTACGTGGGATTTTTCCGGGGAGAGACACTGCTTGCACAGATGGATCTCATTGCCGATTACCCGGAGCGGGCGATGGCGTATATCGGACTTTTTATGATGGAGGCTTCTGTTCAGCAGGCGGGGATCGGCACCAGAATTGTGGAGGATCTGTGTCGTCATCTGGCAGAGGAAGGAATC
>ERZ773185.1301-NODE-1301-length-19058-cov-3.945640_pt1 | contig 19058 bp, 16 predicted proteins | sample MGYA00580531_ERZ773185 | MGnify/ENA primary metagenome ERZ773185 (study PRJEB29015, sample SAMEA2737799) | human gut metagenome | biome: human gut; feature: human-associated habitat; material: faeces | place: China | collected 2012 ...
CTCCCACATACCGCGTTCCATATAGTACATGGTAAGGGTGTGCTTTTTGCCTTTGTCGAGTACAAGAGTAGTGTCTTTAGCAGTGTCTTTAGGAATGTCTTTCGCGTAGAAATAAATGTTCTCTTTATTATATCTCACGGTCTTGACAGCGGCACTTTTTTCATCTTGATCATTTTTTGACGTTCCGCCTTTTTTGACCTTACTGACATAGGCTGTTACACTATTACTCTTTCCATCTTCTGTCTCGCCAAATTCCAGCAGGCCGGAAACCTTACCATGGGCGCCGCCAACGTCAAGCGCCAGCTTGCCATCAATGAATACCCAAACGTCATCGTCACCGGAGAAGAAGAACTTGATGTTGGTGGAAATGGGTTTCCCGTTGCTATCTATTTTTTTGGTTTCCACCATACCGTCATCCGTCAGGGTAAAATCCATCTGCAACTTGGTGCCAAAGCCGTAATTGTAGGTAGAAGCCATACCAGCGGTTGCTGTTTCATTGAACGGGAAGTAGCCATTTTGGCCTTGCGGGTCCGATGACGCATTCACATTCACAGAATTATTCTTTTTATCATCGGTACTTTTTTGGAGAAAATATTGATCAATACGGTTGACGCTCCATAAGAAAGCTGCGCGATCAGCACGAAGCCTTCTCCTGTCAGCCTGAATCCCATGTCCATAGAGCCGCCTGCCATGTTGATGATCACAACTCCCGCAAATCCGAGGATGCAGCCAGCAAGTTTTCTGCCTGCCATCTTTTCATTTCTTACTAACAGACATGCCATTAAAATTGCAATAAAATTGCCTAGGCCTGTGATGATCCCGCCTTTTACACCGGATGTATGTGCCACTCCGATGTAAAAGAAAAAGTACTGGACGAAGGTCTGAGCAAAGCAAACCGGGATAACATACTTGAATATCTTTCCGTCCGGAAGGACAACTCTTTTTTCCCGGATGGATGCGAACAGTAATACAAGAATTCCCGCCAGTGCGAACCGGATACCGGCAAAAACAATCTGGCTTGCGGTGTCCGCTGAATCAACGGCTAGAATCCGGTAGCCTGTCTTGATCACGGGAATTGCACTGCCCCATAAGATGCAGCAGACACACGCCAGAGCTGCGACTACCCATGTTCTGGTTAATATATTTTGTTTTTCTGAAATTTGCATTTGTGACATTTCTTTACTCTCTGGAATTCTGGTTCTATTTTTCAATCTCAATCTTCTCTTTCAGCACGACACATCCTGCCATATCACCGATAACATTAACACAGGTTGCTCCCATATCGCACAGAGTATTGATACTAATATAGACACCCATAACTCCTGCCGGAAGTCCGGCCATTGTAGCAAGTGCCGCGAATGATGCGATTGCACCTCCCGGGATTCCCGGTGTTCCGACTGACAGAAGGACGTTCGCCAGAAGGATGATGATCATCATGGAAATGCTGACATGCACGCCGCATGCATTTGCAAAGAACATGATCATAAAGGACATCAGGATCGATACAGCATCCATGTTAACCGTTGCTCCAAGCGGGATCGTGATACTTGAGATCTGGTTCGGAACTCCAAGTTTATCTTCGACACAGCTTTTACTCAGCGGAATGGTAGCTGAACTTGAGCATGTACCAAATGCATTCAGTGCCGCCGGCATGATCGCCTTGAAGAACTTCACCGGACTTGTCTTGCCGAGAATGCTCACTGTACCACCATATACGATAAATGCAAATCCAAAGAATGCGACATATAAGATAATCAGCTGCGTAGCCAGTGATACGATCGTCTTTGTACCATTCGCCTCTACAACCGGAACGATCGTACAGAAGACTCCGATCGGTGTGAAATACATCACCGTACTGATGATCTTCAGACATGCTTCATTGCAGGAGTCGATGACCTTTAATAATGGCTCACCTTTTTCTCCAATCGCGATCAGTGTGAATCCCATGATCAGCGCAAATACCAGCACCTGCAGCATATTACCTTCTGCAAATGCGGATACCGGGTTAGACGGGATCAGTCCCTTGATCGTATCAAGAATGCTGTCCATCTTGGTTGCCTGAATATCAGATGTAGCCATCTTAAAGCTAACGCCTTTTCCAAGACAGATCAGTCTCGGAATGATCAGTCCAACAAAACTTGCGATTGCTGTTGTGCACAGGAAGAACAGCATTGCCGCTCCTGTGATCTTACCTGTCGTCTTGGCACTTCCGATGCTCGCAATACCCATTACGATCGAACAAAATACCAGTGGGAAGATCATCATATTCAATGCACTCATATAGATACTTCCCAGTACACTTGTTGCAGTCAGAACCACGTTAAACCGTCCCGCCAAAAACAGTCCGGTCAGGATTCCGAGGATCAGTCCGACGAAAATCGCACCGGTGATGTGCTTTCTGTACCACTCATAAAAACTCTTCATTTGTATGTACTCTCCTTACTTTTCAACTATAATATAACGTCTATATTTTACTATACACATATAGGCTATAGTTTATATCAAAAAGAGTGGAACGTCAATGTCCCACTCCTTATACCGTAAATTTCTCCACATAATAATTCTGTATCTCTGTAAGGATATACGCCTCATAATACTCCACCGGAATCTCCCGGTTCTCTTCCAGACTGTATGATACCGCCTTAATCTTCAACAGCGGCTGGCTTTCTTTCCGTTCCAGCATCTGTGCGATCTCTTTATCTGCCGTAACTGCTTCCAACGTCTGACGTACCCTGTACATTTCCGTATGAAAGAAGGAACCAAGGACTTCATATAATGAACGATTATTAAAGTCAAAGAAATCCAGCTTCGGAAATCTCTCCGCCGGCAGTACTGCCGTATTCAGGCTGTATGGAACCCCATCCGCATAATACAGGCTCCGTATCTCGTATACTTCATCCCCTTCGGTGATCTGAAGTTTCTCTGCCAGATATGCATCCGCATTCATCGTTTTCAATGATAACTGCTTTTTCGAAGGCGTTTTTCCTTCGTTCTTTACAGCTTCCGTGAAACTGTAAATATGTGAACGTTTCTGATCCTTCAGTTCCCTGACGAAGCAGCCTTTTCCTTTGATCCGGTAGAGAATTCCCTCTGCACACAGTTCATCGATTGCTTTCCGTACCGTCACACGACTGACATCGTAATGTCTGCACATCTCATTTTCTGAGGCGATCACCTGATTTGGTTTTAGTATATTATCCTCAATCTGTTCTTTTATTTCGTTTTTTATTACTTCGTATTTAGTCATATTGAATTCCACCTGTGTTCCACGATTATGCATAGAACCTGCTGCCAGCAGTTTCTCTTATATGCTTTGGTATACATAAAACTTGCCACCGGCAACTTTTCTTGCATGCATTGGCATAAAAACAACCATGAACCTCATATTTTCTTGAAATCCATGGCTGCTATGACGATCCTATTGTTTATTTTAACATAGAATCTCTTTTACATGTAGATTTTTCTTATTCTTTACGATACATTTACTGTGCATTTTCCTTCGCAATCTTTCTCCAGTTCAGGAAGCCGTATGTAGAATTGATGAAATTGATCGACTTCATGATGATGATCAGAAGCGCGGATGAATCACCCTGCATAAATACCATGATCCACATCACAATTGACAATGCATTTACGATTGCCCACATTGCCCACTGCTCTGAGAAACGAAGCAGATACAGGAAGCTTGCAACAACCGATACTACCGTTGTCAGAGAATCCATGAATGGAAGATTTCCACCCATCCACTTCAGGATCTGCATGTAGCCTAACACACCAACGAGCGTTACCACTGCTGTTGTAACCATGATCTTTGGTGTCATGGTACGGAATTTGACCTCGCCGCCTTTGGTCATGTTCTTCTTCCATGTGAAGATTGCAATCGCACTTACCGGAATCGAGTAGATCAGGTTGTACATAACCTCTCCGTAAAGCGGAATTCCCATACAGTTGATCGCATACAATGCACTGTTGATGATTGCAAAGTACAGACCTGCGACTTTACCTTTCGCTCCCAGTACCAGGTTCAGACTGCTTGTCAGTGTCATGATCAGCATGAATGCGCTTTCCTTCTGGATGCCCCATGCAACTGTCTGTACGATCAGCACGAATGCCAGCCACGCTTTTTCTTTCCAGCTCCAATCCGCAAAAAAGTTCTTAATTTTATTCATTTTCCCATTCCTCCGAAATCTTTTGAAATTCCTCGTAATCCATAACCGGTCCGGATGTACCTACGACCGCTGCTGCCACATGGTTGGCAAGTCTTACTGCAGCTTTTACTTCCATTCCCTTTGAAAGTCCTGCGATCACTGCTCCGATATGGCTGTCGCCTGCGCCAACCGTATCTACGACTTCCGTCTTGAACGATGCCACTTTCTGAATCTCATCTCCATCATAGAACATCGTTCCATCTCCCCCAAGTGTAACAAATACGGTATTCTGACTTTTTGCGAAAATATCCTTCACTGCGTCTTCTACATGTTCCTGACCGGTGTAGTTCCCAGCCTCGGCCTCATTGATGTGAAGCACCGGACTTAATGCCATCAACTTTTCCATCGTCTCAGGTTCAATCTCTGTTATCATCGGTCCCGGTGCAAAAAAGATCTTCTTTTTATCTATATCCGGTACATTCTGCAACCAGTCAGCAATAATCTTTCCACTGTTTCCACACACCTGATAACCGGCAATGTAGATATTCTCATATCGGCTCATGTCAATCCGGTCAAACCATTCTTTCTTGAAATGGCATTCCGCTCCCTGAACGGTAATAAATGTCCGTTCACCGTCCGCTTCTACCAGGCTTAAGCAGTATCCATTGTCTTCACTCGGTTCTTCAATCACTGGTTCGTATCCTTTTTCTTTCATTCCTCTGCGGATAATATCTGCAAATGATCCGGTTCCGACCGGTACACACAGATCATGTTCACAATGCAGGTTTCGCAAAGTATTTGCCACATTATAGGCACAGCCGCCGACTACCGTCTTCGTCTCTCTGCACGGAATATCTTCCCCGCTCTTCGGAAGCCGGTCGATCTTCATCATCAGATCGACGATTGCCGCACCGACTACTAGCGTCCGCATCCTGCCAACTCCCTTCCTTTTTTAAGAATGTTGATGTATTCATCAAAATCCGTCTCCGAATTCTGTACTCTTAAGAGTTCCGTGTATTCCGGATTGATCTTTGAGTATCCGGTAAATGCCCCACAGATTGCAGTTGCCATAGCTCCGATGGTATCGGTATCACCACCTAGGTTCGCACACATCAGACAACATTCATTCGGGTCCTGTGTATAATATGCAATGGAAATTGCCGCCGGAACGGATTCAATGATTCCCACACCGGATCCGATCACATCATAGATTTTCTTTGAAAATGTATCTGCATCGTCTGCATATTCTTTTGCGATCTGTACACCGATCTTCACACGTTCCGCAAGTCTTGGACTGAATGTCTCGCATCCCTTTTCATATCCTGCTTCTTCTACCGAAAGGATGTCACTTAATACCTGCTCAAAATCATTATTTACAATTGCAGATGCCACACCTTCTGCGATCATGGCTGCTCCGGCAATTGTCACATCACTGGTATGCGTTGCCTGAGACACACCGTATACATAATCAATCAGCTCTGTTCTCTGATCCGGTGTAAATAAGCATCCGATCGGCGCGATTCTCATAGAGCTTCCGTTGGATAATGCTTTGTTCGTGATCGCACTTGCATCCACACCGTCACGGAAATTCGCCAAAGCTACCTTCGATGTCGGTCCGAGAATGTTATTTTCAAATGCATTTTCCTTCTCTGCCCACTCCAACATACGCTTTGCAATGTCTGCCGCATCTGGTTTATAATCTGTAGCTTTTAATGAATCCAGAAGTACCAGAGCCTGGCCTGTATCATCTGTAAACTGCGCTTTGTCGTAGTTAAATGCCACGTCATTTTCCTTCGGTCCGTCGATAAATCCTGTAATCTTTCCCCCGAAAAATTTTCTTGCTCTTTCACGTCCCCACAACTCTGCCGGCATGCCCATCGCATCACCTAGTGCCATCCCATATAATGCTCCTGCTATCTTGTCTCTTAATTCCATTTGCTGCTTCCTCCAAATACATCTTGATAGTACAACTTGTATTGTTTCTTGTTGAGTTCATTCTAGCTGTGTTGGTGCTTTTTGTCAACGACGTTTTCTATATTTACATTTTTTAGTAAAGTCGTCAAGAATCTGAGTGGATTTATTTGTAAATGAGATAATATTTTTGTTAAAATTGCCAATAACAGCTTTTTCGAACGTATGGAAAAAAATCCCTGAAATCACAGTCATTTGTCGTTTTACTGTGATTTCAGGGATTCATTTCTGATTTCAGACTATAGCTTCCAGACTATTTTTACTATTTTATCAGTCATCTAACAGTACATCATTAACCACATCGTATGCATCTTCCAATGCATCCAACGCTTCCGTCAGAGTGTCTGCTTTATCCACTTCACCGGCTTCTTCATATTCATCCAGTATATTTACCAGAGAATCTTTTACTTGTTGGATGGATGTTATCAGGTCTTTTAACTGTTCTTCTTTTGTTGATGTGGTATTTATATTTACTATTTTTCTCACGCTAATAACCTCCTGTGTTCTTGTCTATTTATTCTCTTGCTGATACATTTTCTTCCAGTGTTCTAATTCTTCCTGCATTTTTTTTAATTGTAATTTATTTTCTTTTAATTGCTGATCTTTCTCCTCTATTTCCATCTTTGATTCTTCCAGTTCTTCTCTTGTCTTATCCAGATCCTTCTGCATCTCATCTACCATCAGTTCTACACTATTCCGGTCCAGTTCCTGTAATTCTTTTGAAAACATTCCCATCACCTCATCTAAATCACGGCAGATCACATAGATTTGTTCATACATTTCTTTAAAATCCGAATATTTTTCTATGATACTCAGAATATCATCCGGCTCATCCATACACATAAACGCAAGCCATGCTTCCAGCCGATTATTTATAATCATCTTACTACTTTTATTGTGCTTAATACTACGAAAGTTGTCAAGCGTTACAAATAAATATTTCTGTAGAAGATTCATTTCCGCTCCTGTATCTGATTTCTGTTCAAAATGATGTAAATATACATCTCTAAATTTGTGTAACTGTGATGGACTTGTTTCAAACAAGACAATCGTGTATACATCTTTTATATCTCTATAACATGATTTTGTTTTCTTTCCTTCTTGTTTATTCTTTTTGCGTACTCTTCTGTATTGACGCAATAACAAATCTGCTGAATAACATGCACTTCGTTCTCCCGGAAACATGTAACCATTCTTTTGTATCTCCAGATTGACAATACTTCCGTTTTCTAATTCTACCACGATATCCATAATCAGAATAGAATACCCATCCGAAAGTCCCGTCTCTTCATTCGGCAGTACTTCAAGTATTTTCACTTTCTGTTGAAGCAACAACGATAAAAATTCTTCTACTCTTTCTTCATAAATTTCTGGATTCAAAATAGCTTTACTAATGAAATCATACATCATTTTTACACCTTTTGTTCCTGTTACAAAAGCCAGAAATTCTTCTCTTTCATCTTCTTGCCAATTTTCATAGATTTCTTTCAGCTTTGAATTATTCTCAATTTCTTTTAAAACTTCTTCTTTTGTCCGAATCATCGGAAAATACTGTTGCAGCTTATTCATCATAGACAGCTCCTCCTTGTATCCCAGCAATATAAAATTATTAGTTACTATGTCTTCATATCGGATAATTGTTTCGAATTTGAAATACCGAAATGAGATGCCCTCGGGCTTAGAATTTTTAGGAATATGAAACTTTTCTTTAAAGTTAATTTACAATAACACAAAAGGAAAGATTCTGCAATACTTCTGCAAAATCTTTCCCTTTGATTCTTCCAAGTGCTTCGGTAATTAAATTCTTACACTCATCTCATGCCATTCTTCCCCGCCCCAGGTTGACTGCGCGATTCCTTTATCTTTAAATCCGAATTTCTCATACATCGCTACCTTCGATTCCAGGCAGGTAAGGATAATCTCTTTTCTTCCCCTTCCCCATTCTCTTTCGAGATACCGGCGTACCAGTTCTCTTGCAAGCCCCTGACTGCGGTATTCCGGCAGTACATCCAGACCCAGCAGCATGATATTCTTTCCTTCCGGATTATGCAGACCTGCATCCGTAAAAAATTCATCCTTTAATACGACCTCGTCTGTTGCAAGTCCATTTAAAAAACCTGCCATCTTTCCATTTTCTTTATCAATCACTACCAGAAATAAATCCGCAATTCCGGCAACACGGTCTTTCATATGCTTCTTAGAACAGGCTTCATTCGGCGGAAAACAGATCCTTTCGATCTCTGCTGCTTCTTCTGCTTCGTTCTGTTTTATGTTTCTAAATTCATATCTTTCTGAAATATGTGTATCTGTCATTTGCTTTTCTCCAATCCCATTACCGTATAAAATGTGTCGCAATTCGTTCTTCCTTTTCCGGTAATCCGAACTGTTCTTTTCCAAGCGCAATACTCTTCATCAAGAATGTCATATTTCTTGCAAGTGTACGCATCGTCTGTTTTCCTTCTCCGTCCTGCTCTGACTCACCCGGCATACGTCCATGAATGCTGTTCCAATACTGGCTTGATGCAACCGGCATTCCGGAGATTGTAAAATACTTGTTCAATTCATCAAATGTTGCCGAACAACCACCGCGTCTCGCACATACAACACTTGCTCCGACTTTCATCGTCTTGTCAAAATGACTGCTGTAGAACAAACGATCAAGACAGGCAATCAGTGTCGCATTTGCTGACGCATAATATACCGGGCTTGCAACGACAAGTCCATCGGCTTCTTCAAACTTTAGTGCCAGTTCATTTACCATATCGTTGAATACACATTTGCCTTTCTCATAGCAGGAACCACAGGCGATACAGCCTCGAATATCTTTATTGCCGACCAGTATGATCTCTGTCTCGATTCCGTTATCTTTAAATACCTGTTCCATTTCTTTTAATGCAACAGATGTATTGCCATTAGCCCGTGGGCTTCCATTTAACATTAACACTTTTAACTTTTGCTGCATTGATTTGTTCCCCTTTCAATGATTCTCTTCCTGACAGATATTTCTTTCAGGATTCGCAAGTTTTTATGCTCATATCTTTGGCGTTCTGAATTCCACCGCATGCTTCCTCTTCCAGATTGGGAACAAATTCCGCTGACACACATAATTCTCCCTCTCTTTGATCGCAACCGCCTGAAAAAACGTCTTCCACATCTTTGTATATTCATCTTCATACTGTTCTGTTTTACGAAGTGACTCAAATTCGTCATCCGTCAGATAACGCAGATAGTTTGTTCCGTCTTTTGGATGTACGCATGCTGTTTTCCGGTTATCATCTATGATCATCCAATGTTCTGATGGCATCCGGTCCGCAAAATGTCTGCCAACCAGCATGACCACATCACTTTTGGGTTCCAGATGACTGACATAGACCTTTCTGTCCAGCGACTGGAATCGTGCAAATTCATTAAAATGATGGCTTTCATTACCGACTTTCCGCCGAAGTTCCAACATGCGCATCACATGAGGATTCGAATACTGTTCCAGTACCTTACTTCCCACTGCAAATCCGACACGCAGGAAATTATAGATTGCCTGTAACGCATCTTCCTCCGCAGAAAGGGTTGCATAATATACATCCAGATATGCTTCATCGGAAATATCCCTGCGAACAGAACGGATTACTTTTTCTGCTTTCACATTATCCCCGTCTACATGGACATATTCATCAAACATTGTCTGCTGTAATATCGGTTCTTTCTTTAATTGTATCTGATCATGACCGATTCGTAAAGCTTCCGACCAGGCATCATAGATGCAGGTCATAATGTCCTCCAGACGATCCTTACAAGTATATATCTTCATAATTTCCTACCCTATTCCAAAGTCTGCCAACGACAATTGCACATAAGATTCATTGGAATGTTCTATATTCCATACATCTTTCTTATCTACACTCACCAGTTGTCTCATAATATACGATGCTTCAACCGGTGTATGATACATCTGTTTTCCCCCACAGGTAATAAAATAATGCGCCCGCTTAAGTACCACACCCATCTTCTTTAAGCTTGCAAAATCCAGTCTTCCATACCGTCTTGCATGTGTGATCCGACTGGCGGATTTGGGACCGATTCCAGGTACCCGAAGCAGTCTTGCATAACTTGCAGTCTCTATTTCCACAGGAAATTGTTCGAGATGTCGTAATGCCCAGTCACACTTTGGATCGACCAGTTCATTGAAATCCGGCTTTTCTTCCGACAATAATTCACCTGCCTGGAATCCATAAAATCTAAGCAGCCAATCTGCCTGATAGAGACGGTGTTCACGCAAAAGCGGTGTCGGTGTTCCAAGCCCCGGCAGTGCATCATCCTCATTCAGCGGAATATATGCTGAGTAAAACACTCGCTTCAGATCAAAGCCCTGATACAACTGCTGGGTCGTCTGCAATAATGTATAGTCACTTTCCCCCGTCGCACCGATGATCATCTGTGTACTCTGCCCGGCAGGTGCAAAACGACGCTTTAAACCAGACATATCATGGGGTGCTAACTGATATGCATTGTCCCATGTAAGGAGTCCATCCACTCTCCCCATTTCTTTTTGAGAAGGCAAAGTTCCGTCCTTTCCATCCGACAGTCTGTCTGTCTTCTTTTTTTCTTCCAGGCTTTCCCGATAATTCCTTTTGGATATTTCCGAAAAAATGCTGTTATTTAACAGTTGATTTCCCCTGCTTCTTTCCATATATGCTGTCTTTCCGATGGCCATCCGGTGTGCAGCAATTGTATTCTGAACCTTTCCCATAGGATTAAGGATTGTCTTCATTGTCTTATTCGGTGCAAGAGTCCGAAGACTCTCTTCCGTCGGAAGTTCCAGATTCACACTGATACGGTCGGCCAGATATCCCGCTGCAGCAAGAAGTTCATCCGAAGCTCCCGGAATCGTCTTCACATGGATATATCCGTTAAAATGATATTTTGTGCGAAGCAGCAGTAAAGTCTCACACATCTTTTCCATCGTGTATGTCGGATTTTTCAAAACTCCGGAGCTTAAGAAAAGGCCTTCTATATAGTTACGCCTATAAAACTCAATCGTCAGTTCACAGATCTCTTCGGGTGTAAATGTTGCCCGTTTCACATCGTTGCTTGCACGATTAATGCAATATTTACAATCATAGGCACAATGATTTGTCATCAGAATCTTTAATAAAGAAATACATCTTCCGTCCGCTGCAAAACTGTGACAGATGCCGCATGCCTCTGTATTGCCGAGTTCTCCTTTCTTTCCACGGCGGCTGGAACCACTTGACGTACATGCCACATCATATTTTGCCGCATCAGCGAGAATCTGTAATTTCTCCTGTGTTGTATAATTACTGTTTTTGATTTCTATATTCATAGTTTTATTATACAAACAAGCGTTCTTGTTTTCAAGTGTTTTTCGAACATTTGTTCTTTTTATCTGCTATACATGCCTGCTATCTTTATTTTTTCAGGAAATGTTCCCTGTTCGGATATACCTGCCTGAAAGCCTCAAGCGCCGCCTCCTGTAACAGCGCAAACTCTTTCTCCATATGAAGCAGATGCGGTGCACGAAAAGCGATCATACTAATCTGCTGCGCAATCTTTTTTGTCACTCCTTCTTCTGACATCTGTCCCATTCCAAATACAAGTGACGTAAATGCTCTTCCTCCCCTGCTGACTTCAATGAATTTCAGAAAGACATTCTGAAGCTCCTGCAAAAGAATTTCCTTATATACTTTTTCCTGAAGCAGTGATTCTGACAGCCCCAAAGTGGCAGCTATCTTCGCTCCCTGCTTTCTCCGTTTTCCTCCCAGATCCACTGTCGTACCCTCTGCCAGATATTTCATTTCCATAAGACATCTCATAAATTCATCTTTTACGGGTGTTCGTTTTCCATATCTTGCAATCCATAACTGTTTCCGGTATTTGTCTTCCTCCGACTCTCCCGCACCGGTATTCTCTTTTAATAATTCCAGCCTTTTTATAGGATCTGTTTCTTTGTAAAATGCAATTATCCATGCGTTATCCATTTTCTATTTCCTCATTATTATTTCAAAAAATGATCTACATTACTGCTATCCACACGGCAATATTCGGAGACATAATATCTGCCTTCCTTTAAATGTTTCCGATTTGTGTCTTTTCCACAGACAATCTCTACCGATAATTTCGCCAATTCCATTGCCTGATCCTCTTTATCATTATAGACGGTTCCCTTCATTTTTCCAGTCTTGATTGCCTCCAGCGCATCGTCCAGACCGTCAATTCCAAATATGACAGGCCAGTTCCGGCAGTCATATCCGGCCTTCTGCCAGGCTGCCACTGCTCCCAGTGCCATCTCATCATTATTGGAAATAACCAGTTCTATCTCATCTCCATATTGTTCAATAAGACGACTCATCCTGTTTTCAGCCTGTCCACGGTTCCAGTCTGCAAACTGATAACTCAATTTTTCAAGATCAATCCCCTGTTCAAGCAAGGTCTTAACCGAATAGTCTGTTCTGCTGATGGCATCCTGATGTCCGGCCTCTCCTTCCAGAAGTATATACTGAATCTTCCCATCCTGATTCTTATCAACCTCCGGATGATTCTTAATATAATCCGCCACAATTTCTCCCTGCATGATCCCGGACTGCTCTGCGTTACATCCTATATAATACAGCTTCTCCCATTGCATCAGATCCTCCCTGACCGGCTCCCTGTTAAAAAAGAGAACCGGGATATCTTCTTGTTTTGCCATCCTGATAATACGGGATGGTGCCGTTCTGTCAACCAGATTCACACACAATACATCACAGCCGGCGTCAATCATCTCCTCAACGATCTCATTTTGATCCTGCTGATTATCATCGCCGTTTTTTACCGTTGTGATGATTTTCATATGATCTGTTTCCATTTTTTTCAGATTCTCTTTTAACTGATCCGTCATAGCATTGATAAATGGATCATCCTGCGTATAGGTTACAACTCCTATCCGGATGATATGATCTCTCTTTACACTCTTGTCTTCACATCCGGTAATCAGAAAAGCAATCAGCAGGATAACTGCTATCATACTTCTTCTTTTTCTGTTTTTTTTACTCATAAGAATATAAGAACCTTTCCAAATTATCATTTAATGAAAATTCATCTCTGTCAAACACCTTTATCTCTGTCTTATGGCCTTTTAGCCTGTAGAATCTGTGTTCCAGCCTTTGTGCCATTTCCCCGACACTTTTATATCCGATCTCATAGGCATCCGGAACCACCAGTCCCTGGATATTTCCGTTATCCAATAACACTACCGCTTTTACACTGCTCCCAATGCCATATATGTCCGCTCCCTGATATGAATCTTCATCAGACTGCTCGCCTAGTTCTTCCAATGCATGTGGATCCAGAACCACTATTGCATCTACTTTATCTTTTTTACTTACTTTTTCATAGATATTCTGATCTTTTTTCCGGTAACAATACCAGTCGATCTCACTTTTGGTATCTTTCAGTGAATCCCTTAATCCCCGGATCGCATCCTGATCTGACTTTGATTCTTTCCAGTTTGCGACAACTCCGATTTTCTGCCGCTTCTTTCCCAGCTGCTTTCCAAGTTCAGAACCTATCTTATAATAATCCGGTCCGATTACCGGATTACCGGAATTCCCGCCTTCTTTGGAATATACATTCTCCATGATCAGTGTGTATGGCGTCTTGGCACACTGTTTTTTTAACATGTCTTTCGTATCACTTCCCGGTGCCGGACATATGATAAATGCATCTATATTGTTGCGCTTCTGCTCTTTTATAATTTCTTTTTCCATCTCTGCATTTTCAATTTCATCTGTATTACAGATAATCATATGAAGATTGTTTATTTTCGCCGACTGCTTCATCCCTTTAATCAATGAATTCCACCTGTTATCTCCTGATTCCGGTAAGATCACCGCCACTCGTTTTTCCGGCACATCCCGGTCAAAAATCTTCCATGCAAAAAATAATGTCAGTATCAGGAAAATACACTCCAGTATCAGGAATGTAATTTTATTCTTTTTCATCTACATCCCTCCCCTGTATATATTTCTGCATCTCCAATTGTTCCGCATTCTCCTTTGTATATGGAATTGCCGGTATATGGATAACAACCCTGGTCCCCTCATCCGGTTCACTATATATCTCCAGGCCATATTGCTCACCAAACATCAGCTGAATTCTGGAATGCACATTGATCACGCCAACACCCGAACCATGTTTTGGAACTTTATTGTTATCTTTCAGGATATTTTCCAGAACTTCTTTTCGCATTCCCATTCCATTATCTTCTATAATAATGTAAATATCGTCTTCTTTCTTTTCTCCCCGGACTGTGATTTTTCCTTCATCGTCCTCATCCATATTTCCCACGCCGTAATAAATTGCATTTTCGAGAATCGGCTGAATGACTAATTTTACAATACAATAATCTTCTATCTCTTTATCCGTCTGAAATTCCATTTGAAAACGTTCTTTATAACGCATAAGCTGGATATTCATATAGCTTCTGCTGTGCTGAAGTTCATCTTTAACCGGAATGATCGTCTTTCCGCGGGATAAACTGACTCTTAAAAGCTTTGCCAGTTCGGAGATCATAATAACTGCTTCTTCATTTTTCTGTGCTTCGACCATCCAGGTAATAGATTCCAGTGTATTATACAGAAAATGCGGATTAATCTGACTTTGCAATGCATCCAGTTCACTTTTTCTCCGTTCATTCTGCTGACGGATAATTTCCTCCATAAGCGTCTCAATCCGTTCATATGATCTTTGAACGGAATAACCCAAATGTCGTATTTCTGAAGAGCCTCCTATGTAAATATCCGGTTTTCCTCCTGCTTCATATGTTTTAACCGATTCATCCAGTTTCCGGATCGGTTTGGATATTTTTCTGGAAATCAGCCTGTTTCCTTCCAGAAGCATCATCATAAGAACCATGATCGTTGTAAAAATATAATATCTGAAATTGTTAATTCTTGCAGTCTGCACGCTCTCCGGTACAACTCCGATCAGTTTCCATCCTGTATAGGCAATGTTGCCAACCACTACACTTTCCTTGTGTCCATTTGTTGTAATCTCATAAGTGCCCTCCTCATACCCGGAAGCCTTCAGACTATTCTCTTCAAACAGTCCCCTGGCCATCTCTGTTTTTCTCGGATGATAGATCATCTGTCCGTCACGGCTGATCATATAATAATAGATTCCTTCCGAAGAATCATTAATCTGCTTTAAGACATCTTCGATCACCGAATATTTCATATCTACAAGAAGGACTCCGCTTCCCGGAATCTCCCCATCGTTTATATCCACATAACGGCTCAGTGAAACAACCCAATGATAACGATACAGACCATCTTCATACAAATTCTGAATATGCGGAACGGAAAAATGTACATTTTCAATTGCACTCTCAGCATTCTTATACCAGTCCTGTCCCGTTACATCTATATTTTCTTTTTCAACAGCAACCGGTTCCGAAGCAATCAGCCGGCCTTCATTCCCATATAATGCCAGACTCTCGATTTTATCCGAATTCACCTCGTATAATAAGCTGAACTGTTCAGCAAATTTTTCACTGGATATATCAAATTCCTGTACGATATTATAATTCGCTGCATTAAAAATCTGCCTGATATCTAACAGGTCCGAATTCACCCTGTCTACCGTGCTTTCCACCGTCGCCTCTGTATTTGATACTGCCATCTTATCAATCGCAAGCTTAAATCTTTGATACAAAAGGAATCCCATAGTTACAATCGTAACAAGTGTAATCGCCATAAGAACAGACATGATGATCGACTGTATATTAAATACAACATTTTCTTTTAAATCCGAATCTCTTTTTCCTTTTTTCACGCTTTTTCCTGTTCCCTTCATACGGATTACTGTTCTACTTTACAGATGCTCTATACTTCGAAGGAGAAACTCCAAACTTCTTTTTAAATACATAACTAAAATAATTGGCATCGAGATACCCTACTTTTTCTGCTATTGTATAACTTTTCTCATCTGTATTTAATATCATCTCTGCCGCAATATCCATTCTGTAATCTGTCAAATAAGAGATAAACGATTTTCCCGCTTCTTTTTTAAATACAGAAGAAAAATAAGAATTCGATACACCGAGAACCGCACATACCTCGTCCAATGATATATCCGCCTCCATATACCTTTCTTTCACAATGTTCTGTGCTTCCACAATGAGCCGTCTGGCAGAACTGTTTCTTGCACATTTCAGCTTTTCACTGATTGTTTCCGACATCTGCACAATCCATGCTGTCAGTGAACTCTCATCCATCTGCGATACTTTTTCGTAAATATTCTGCATATTACCGGATATTTTATTGAAATCCAGCGAATTATCTGTACAGAACTTAAAAAATCCACTGACGATCTCCATTGTAGCAAGATTATACTGACTCATGGTTTCTGTATTTTTATGAAGCTTTTCCATCTCTCCATGTGCTGCCCGCTCTATCTCTGCCGAATCTCCTATACGAATTGCACGAAATAGCATCTGCATCCTTGACTCTTCTGACTGAACCGGTTTGATCTGTTCCTTCGGAACAATCTCTCCAATATTAATTGCCCGTTTTGTTCCGTATAAAACCCTGTAAGAAACTGCTTCTCTTGCCCTCTCATAGGAAAGACTGATCTCATACAGGCTGTCACACACGGTTCCGATTCCCGCTGTAACAACTGCACCCATGATGCGGTACGCCCACCGACAGAATCTGTCACAGGCATCTGTTATCTGGGTAATCTTATCTTCCGCATCCAGTTCCAGAATCAGCAGTGTATTTCCCATATATATAAATTCTCGACAGTTCCACTGATCCATCAGTCTCTGCTTGATCTCTCTTTCTACCGACATGGATAAAAGCAGTGGGTTCATGCCTTCGGGCACATGGTTCTCCGATGTGTGGAAGATTACACAGCCAAAGAGAGGTCCTTTCATATCTACCTGATACGCCTGTAAAAATCTTTCATAATCCTTTTTTTCTACTCTTCCTTCAATTAATGAAATAAAAAAATTGGACTGTAATTTCGGAAGTACTTCCTGAAAATAATCATTTAATTTTTTTACATTTAATTTTTCTTCTCTTTCCCTGTCCAGCGTATGTTTCAGATTGGTCAGGCTTTCTGACAATTCTGTTGCATTGACCGGTTTAAGCATATATTCCTTGATTTCCAGATGCACTGCTTCTTTCGCATATTCAAACTCATCAAAACCTGTAAAAAGTACGATCTTCATCGCCGGATACTCTCTTCTGATATGACTGCACAGCTCCATGCCGTCCATATACGGCATTTTAATATCTGTCATAACAACATCCGGCTGACTCTCCTCTATCATTTCCAGCGCCTTGATTCCATTATCGGCATATCCGACTACAGAAAATCCCAACTCTTCCCAATTAATTTTTCGGATAATAGCCTGTATTACTTCCTCTTCATCATCAACCAAAAGTATTGTATATTTATCCATCTTGTCTCCATATATATTATTCCGTTTTATTTTTCCTCATTATAACAAAGACATACATGCCTGTAAATACGACCTCATATTTTATCCGTCGTCTGTTCTTTCTGTCTTTTTAAACCGGCTCAGAATCACCGAGAACACCAAAGAGCACATTCCGGAATTATAAGCGATCGCCGGGATCTCAGGCAGACTCCGGCTTTGGCTCATCACCTATCCTAAAGCAGAAAGAGCCGACATAATGTCGGCTCTTTCCTTGATTTATCTTTATTTTTTCTGTACATATTTCAGACAATCCAGCGCTACCGCAACAAGAATGATAATACCTGAGAATACAAACTGAAGGTTTGTGTCAATTCCGAGGATCGTAAGGGAATATGTAAGCGCTGTGAAAATAAACACACCGACTACTACTCCCGAGATTTTTCCGATACCTCCGGTAAATGACACGCCGCCTACTACGCAGGCTGCAATCGCATCCATTTCCCATCCTTGTCCGTATGCGGCAGAACCTGAACCGACCATTCTTATACATTCCAGCCAGGAGCCGAATCCGTAAAGAATACCTGCCAGAATAAATGCTCCTACCGTAACGGCAAATACTGAAATACCTGACACCGACGCCGCTTCTGCATTTCCGCCGACCGCATACAAATTCTTACCAAAAGTTGTTTTATTCCAAATAAACCACACAATAAAGACTGCGGCTGCTGCCCATATGATAATTGTAGGGAATCCGTTTATCTTTGGAATAATCATATTCGGAATCGTCGGTTCGATAGCTCCGAAAGATACTCCTTTTGTAGCATATGTAACAAGTCCGAAGATCACGAGCATGTTTGCCATTGTCGAGATAAACGGGTGCATCTTAAACTTGGCAGTAAAAAATCCGGCGATCATTGTAAAGAATGTACACAAAAGTATACATATAACCAATGACAAGATTACACGCACAATGATAGGTGTTGACGTGAAATCAAATATATGTCCAAAAACTCCACCCGTATTAATTCCCTGATGCATAATAATCGTTGCCGTCGTCATTCCCATACCTACCATTCGCCCGATTGAAAGGTCTGTGCCTGCAAGAAGAATCAAACCTGCAACACCTAATGCAAGGAACATCTTCGGAGATGCCTGCTGAAGTACGTTCAGCACGTTATTATAAGTGAGCAAAGGCGCTCCCTTAATCATCGGCGTAATAATACAAAGCACAATAAATATCAAGAGAATAGCGATATATAATCCGTTCTGAAGGAAGAAATTTCTTTTACTGAACGTATATTTATAATTCTCCCATTTCTGCGCCCGCGTTTCAAGAAAAGTAAATTTTGACATACGCAGCAAATCAATCAGATGATACTTATAAGAATACGCCGCATGCCGTCTGTCCTTTATAGTCTGATAATCTTTTTGCAGTTCCATTTTCGCATCGAACAGCCTGTTCTTATAAACATATTTTTCATCCTTTATTTCCTGATGTTCTG
>ERZ773185.1307-NODE-1307-length-18998-cov-3.863749_pt1 | contig 18998 bp, 18 predicted proteins | sample MGYA00580531_ERZ773185 | MGnify/ENA primary metagenome ERZ773185 (study PRJEB29015, sample SAMEA2737799) | human gut metagenome | biome: human gut; feature: human-associated habitat; material: faeces | place: China | collected 2012 ...
TCACCTCTGTTACAGCTTCAAGCTGTGCCTGTGCGGAATGGACTGTACGAGTAGAACCGATAATAATTTCGCCATATGTATAATTGTATTTATCAAATAATTCTCTTATAAGTCCCATACCACTTGAATATGTAAGTATATAGAATTCATCAAAACCCTCAAACAACTGCATAGGTACCATATTACGTACTTCAACAACCTTGCAGAAGTTGACATTAACCATTGGTGATGTATAACCATTTCTGACAGATATCGACTCCTCAGATTTTTCAGTATCATCATCCATATCAAAACTTAGCTGTTCATATTCCTTCACTTCAGCCATCTCCTTTAGTCTATTTTTATACTTCTATTTATAGACTAATTATAATCCGCAAATCACCACTTTTCAATGTAAAGTAATCTTTTACGTATTCAGGAGGATTGTTCTCTGCACTAGCACAATGTTAATAACAGGTTTTTCGATTATATCCGTAGAGGCCAGAACCTGTGAAGCATCCTGACATACCTGTCTATTCTGTCTTGACGTAGTTCTCGTAGAACTTAGGCTGAACAACAGACTATTGAGTGATTTTAAGTTTTCTTCTGTATTTTACAGGTCTTATTTCCTTATGTGATGATTTCTTCATTATTGGCTTTTCAAAAGGTATAAATCTTTCTTTTGACTCATCATTTTGTTTATCCTCTAAAGGATGAATGGGATAAAATTTTATTCTTTCCATTTTTAGTCACCTCCGCTATTCTACCATTATTAAATTCATCATGACTTAGTTCCTTAATAAATTCAGTTGATAATGATTCAAAGAACAAATCATATAATTGATTATTTATTTTTTATACTCTTTTCTAAATTATCTTCATCTAACTCATCTACAATTGGCATAAATCCTTCAATATCTAATAGTATTTGATAGCCTATCCCGTTGTCTTTAAAACTTCCAACTCTTCCAATTGCAGCTCTTTTAACATGTACTATTATTGGTAGTACAACAGCAATCAATAACATGGAAGTATATGCAATAAGTTCGAGTGAAAAAGAAGAAGTTGTTTATATTATGACAAATAGTAATGGTGATGTAGATTCTGTTAATGTGGTTAATATATTTGGTAAAGGAAATGTGACTGATTATGGAAACTATAGTTCTGTAAAAATGCTGACATCAACTGCACCTATTAAACAGAATGGAGATATGATTACATGTACTACAAATGATGATAGAGTATATTATCAGGGAACTATGAATCAGGCAGAAATACCATGGAATATCTGCATTAAATATACACTTGATGGAAAAGAGATACAACCAGAGAAACTAAGTGGTCAAAGCAGTAAGCTAGAAATACATATTTCTATTACTCAAAACAATAAGTGTCAAAATGATTATTATAGTGATTATACCTTACAGGCAACTGCGCTTCTTGATACTGAGTTATGTAAGAATATAAGGGCTGATAATGCGACGATTGCGAATGTGGGAGCTAATAAACAGATCAGTTATACTATTCTTCCTGGTAAGGGTTTAGATGCATCAATATAGTCTAAATAATGGTATAAATGCACTAAGTCAAGGTATAGATAATCTATATAACGGAGCTACGAATTTAAAGAAGTCTTTATCTTATGAATCATATAAAGCGACACTCAATAGCAAAGGAATCAGCATAGATGATCTACAATTAAAAAATATGACTGCGATTCTTCAATCTGCTGTGATAACGATTGAATTGCAGTCATTACTTGATAGTATTACATCTATACCTGGATATGAAAATAATGAGAATTATGTGAATCAAGTTGAGTAGTTCAATAAGCAGATAGAGAATCTTTACGATTCCTTTTTTGTGTTTAGAGGCTCTTATAGACTTCAATCCTCTATTAGCAATAATAAAAAGGTAGTCATGGTTTCTCATAATTAAGAAATCCATACTACCTAAGTTGCACATTATTTTAAAACTGACTGCAGGTTATTACATTTTACCTTTGCTAATTCTTTTGGCTCGATTTTTTTTAAGCCTCCACCATATACTCTGCCTTCGCCTTCCATATCACTAATTGGGATATTTCGTAAAGCATCCCAAACCTCTCGATATGCCTGCTTTTCACTCAGAAATTTCTGTAGGTTTTCTTTCGGATATAATAACAAATATGAATTTGAAGCTATTGCATTCGAATGATTAAGTATAAATCTAAATGGCATTCTTTCAGCATTTCCTCGTCCCATGTAAGAACATAAAAATGCCGTTGGTTCTCTTCTTTCTTGAAAATACCATTTTTTTCTATTTTTGCATAAATACTTTGTTGCAGTTGTTTCAAGTCCACTACATAGATACTCCCACAACGACGGATAAAACTTCTTAATCTCGTCCTCAGATAGATTACAGTCAAGAAGAAATAATTGCTCGTCAATCTCAGGGTTTCCATCATCATCAGCCATAACTTCATCCAATTTCATCTTTCTTGGACTTGGTAAAATTGGTTTAAAGAATTTCATTTCAAGATGATTATCAATGATCTGCTTTCGGTTCATAATAAAGAAACCATTATCTCCAGTTGCTAGACCACGTTTTATATCAAAAAAATCCCCAATAACAGCATCCTTAACACTATCTGAAGGACCCTTTTTTGATATTTCATCTGTAATATGTGTCCACTTTTTGATTTGTTCAGCCTGTGATTTTTTCAGTTTCCTGATTTTAGCCGGATTGTTATGTGTTCCGCCATATGAAAAAGTAATATCATAATCATCAGTAGTACTCTCTTTTTTAAACCAAACTACACACGACGAAACTATAGCATCATCAAATTGGCAATCTTCTGGGTTATAACGATGAATTCGTAGTAGATGAACTTTGTTAATCAAATAACCCTTTATCACTGATCCATAATTAACATCCATAAATTCGCTTGGTAGAAGCCAACCACAAACAGCCCCCTCTTCCAACCATTTATCAGCTAATAACATGAAATAACAATATAATCCAGCCAACCCAGAAATATTAATTCCTAGCTCATTTTTTACACGTTTCTTAAGTATTGGCTTCAGCTCTTTCTGAATTAGATGATGTCTGACATATGGTGGATTTGTCAGCACCAAATTATACTTTGATAAAGGTTTTTCAATTGATAAAAAATCCTCATTATATAGATCAATATTATAATCATCCCAAATATCTTTAGATGCATTATAATAGTCTTTATCAATTTCAAAACCACTCGCTGAGATTTCTATATTCTCGTGATTAACCAATTCATTTAATGCTGAGTAAAATACACCTGTTCCAATAGCTGGCTCCAAGAATTTAATTTTGTTATTATCTATTAACGAAAGACCAAACTTCGTAATCTCTTGTGCTAGACTGTATGATGTACTGTACTGCCCAAGCTTCCTTCTATCATCTACATTCTTTTTGGAATCTATCATCTGTTGATATGAATATCTGAATGATTCTATATCCCCAAAAGATCCATATCGCTTATTCTGTGTTCTCATATCCAATCTATTCCTTCCGCAGCTTCATATCCAAGATAAGCTGAATCAAAATAGCCACACAAAAGCAAATCAAATACAACATTTTCGCCAAATGTATTTTTTAACTGCTGCATTTTAGTGGCTTCTTCTTTTCTCCTTTTATTGACATTAGCAAAATCATCAGCAGATTTACATTCAATCATGATTGGTAAATCGCTTTTTTTGCACCTTCAGGATTAATTAAAACATCTACCGGAATATTTGCGATTTGCTCAGAATCTGCAGATACCTTTACTTGCACATTAGTTCTAAGTGAACTACCCATCACCTAAAGGTAATGGGCTTCTAAGGGGCTGTGCCCCTATTTAAGAAGTTTGGTATTTAAGTTTCCACCCGAATACTCAGGCAACCCTTATTCTTACAGGCGTGTCCACATCGCCTCTACTGTATAGGACCTTAAGATCCACAACACTACTTTTACGTAGAATATATAATTTCCTGTCGCTTATATTCCATCACCTAAAGGTAATGGGTTTTACGCTCATCTCCTATAAATATTGTCAATCTGAGTTTGTTCATTAAATTCAAGAGATATAGCATCATCTGAAGCTAGATGCAATGCTTTTTCGGTAAAAAATTTAGATATATCATCTTTTTCATGAATTATCGACTTCGTTTTAGCTCGGCAGCAAAGCGATTTGTCCCATATTCTTCTGACGGCTTGCTTCGAGTTACAATGCCAGGACTTCCCTTAACTGGTCTAGTGCTTGCTTCTGGAGCAGTCTTCGTGCGACTCAAACGGTCTTCAGTAGCTTTCGTTTTCTGACGCCCTCCGTTGCCGGATACTCTCATTCTTGGACCATAGCGCTGATCAGGAGCAGCAGCTTGTACCTTGATTGGCTTTCCGTTTTGTCTGACTTTGTCCATACTTCTTATGCCGTTACCATTATCTGAGACAACAGGGCCTGTTCTTCTGCTGCCATCAACTCTAAACATTTTGTTATGTTCTTCTCTATATTTATCCTGGTTTACGGTAGCTCTCCTTTTAATTTCCTTATCTACTTCAGTCTCTGTTTTATGGATTCCCGTAAATGCTCCAACAAAAGAAGATACTTTTTTCTTCGCGACTTTCTTCTGAATTTCTACATTTCCCTTATCAATATCGAGAGTTATATTTTTCTTGAGATTTTCTAATAATGACGCCATAATGCACCTCCTAATTAACCAAATTTATCCTTTAAGAAAGATGACAATGAGTAATAACAGATAAAAATACCACAGATATGAACGATAGATGCCTCCGTTCTTGATGGAAAGAATAAAGCAATAGTTCCCGTGAGTGTAAAAATGACAGCACTATAGACCTTAATCATCTCTTTTGCGCCAATTATATCAGAAATACCCCAGACAATCATAAGAAGACTTCCTATAACGCAGATAGCGGCTCCGCCAGCCTCGTTGTTTATGAAGAGTATTACTCCTGCTGCAACAAATGCGGCAACAAGCACAAAGCTAACGAGCTTTTCTTTTATCCCGACACTTTTTTCATTACCAAACTCTCCATGTAACATAACAAGTGCGAAAAGTATAATGCCAATTCCTAAAAATCGATTGATTACGATTGCCCACGATGCGGGGACTGCAAGCATTAATGCACCACAGAAGCATGTAATCATCATCTTAGCCTGTTTTTTAGTAAATGGACTATCTTTCAATTCTTGTCACCTCCTCTTTTATATATGTCAGATTCTTTCGGCGATTTACAGAGAAATTGCAAACAATGTAGACTACCCTTTTAGTTTCTTTAGGTTTATGCTTCTGGCATCCACAATTTTATAATCTGCTCCTATAGAATCCAGAAAAGTTGCTTCATCAAGTGGCTTTTCCGTTTCCTTTTCCCAGCTTTTTAAAACTGAATTATATTTGTAGCCATGTTTCTGAAGATTTTTCCGGATCTCGTAAGCGCGGAAAACCTGGATGAGTTTCATATCTTTTTTGTAATCAATAGGATGTGGTCGGTATTCCTCTAGCATCCTTTTTACCTTTCGGCTGTCGCCGGCGTCTGCTGTGGCATTTATAAACTGCCATTTATTGAATAATCCCATGTCCAAGGCGGTAAAGAGTAGCTTCTTATACACCTTATAGAATTCCTGACCATGTGGCTCAAACGAATGGGATGTGTCGTTGACAAAATTAATATGATGCGCCAGCTCATGAATAGATGTTACGACCAGCTGGTCTTCAGTACGGGAAAGATTGAATATCCTGATATGCTTATTTTTCGTGTTGTAATCCCCGTGTTTTGACTTAAATTCTTTATCTATATACTCAACATAAAAGGCTTTGTAAGCTTTCTGCTTTGGGGAATGCGGATACGCATACTCCACTAGGTCATTAAGCAATATTTTTACTCGATACAATTGTTCTTCACCTCCAAAACAATGTTTTCACTCCTTGGATTTCTCCTTATATTTTCCATATGAATTCCTCCCGACAAGACTTTCTACAATATATATGTCAGATAATCAAGCCTGGATGCAAACGGTACGACAATGGACAGCCAGATTTCTAATAACAAATTGGTAGACTATTTAAAAAGACACTCCATTAAAGGGAGTGTCTTTCGTTGTTGGTACTATATTATTTACTAAGTTTTGCTTTGACTGTGGCTAATTTAGCATCTAATTTATGACAGCTTATTCAAATTTTGTCCCTGCTGAAGGTAGTCCGCGGTATCTAAACTTACCGACATCATCACCGAGCCCGGAATCTTCTTTCATGCAGAATTCTGTAGCCTTTGCGGTTTTTGCTAAACGAATTGTTTGAACTCCCTGTGTCGTCTTAGTAGCTTTAAGCGGGATATCTTTTGAATCAAATACAAGGACATGTCCTGACGAGCTCTTAAAGACAAATAATGTATCTTCCGGAACAAGATAAATGCCAAGAGCTTTCTCTTTTCCATAGAAAGCATTCACAAGTTTTTTTCTATTTAATTTCGTTTCATATACAGAAACCGGGAATTTTGCAGTTTTTCCATTTTCGAATCCGATAACGACATACCCTTCTTCACCAGGCTTCAACATACTCATACAAATCAGATTTTCGCTATCTTCTATTCCGGCAAGGTTGTTTACATATTCCCCAAGATCTGATGGTTTACAATCAGAAATATCGTTAAGAACAGCCTTATAGACGTTTGCTTTATCTGTGAAAATCAACAATTCATCACGATTAGAAACATTTTCGAAAATACGAACAATCTCATCGCCATCTTTTGTTTTGATTTCTGGATTTCCACGGAGAGATGTAAGTGGAATCTTCTTGACATAGCCTTCTTTTGTGATATACACATTAGACTCATAATCCGGGATTTCGTTTACAACGATATTTTCCGCTACAAATTGAGTAATCTCTGTTTTCCTGTCCTGCCCATATTTTTTAGCAACGTCAGTAAGAACCTTAACAATAATCTTATCAATGGATTTTGGGTTTGCCAATGTCTTTTTAATATCCATGATTTCTTTTTCAAGCTTGGAAATTTCCTTTATCTTATTAAGAATGTAATTCTTATTGAGATTACGAAGCTTGATTTCCGCAATGGCAGCGGCTTGTTCTTCGTCTATCTTAAACCCTTTCATAAGAGCTGGAATAACAGCGCTATCATTTTCTGCACCACGGATCAGGCTGATAGCTTTGTCGATATCAAGAAGAAGCTTTTGAAATCCATAAAGTTCGTTTAGATCATGCCCTTTCTTGTTTAAATCAAATGTCAGCTCACGAACAATGCATTCTCTTCTCCATTTAATCCACTCATCAAGAATCTGAGTTACTCCAAGTACTCGCGGAGTCCCGTCGATAAGAAGATTCATATTACAAGAGTAAGTATCCTGAAGCTTTGTTATTTTAAATAATTTTTTCATTAAGATATCAGGGTCTACGCCACGTTTATAATCGATAGCAATTTTAAGACCCTGCTTATCAGTTTCATCACGAACGTCATTTACTTCTTTAATTTTTCCTTTTTTTACACAATCAACAATCCCCTCAATAATAACTTCTGAGTTTGTAGAAAATGGAATTTCGTAGACTTCGATAATACGATTTTTTTTATCCACGCGGTACTTAGAGCGAAGTTTGATGCTGCCCAAACCAGTATTATAGATCTTATCCATGACGTCATCTTCCATAAGCATATAGCCACCAGTCGTAAAATCCGGTCCCGGCATTACAGTTCGGATATCCTTGGTTGGATACATAATACGAAGGACTGTGGCTGCGCAAAGTTCTTTAAGATTAAAGCTAGGGATTCTGGACGCCATGCCAACAGCGATTCCATCCGTAGGATTTGCAAGTATATTTGGAAAAGTAACAGGAAGCAAAGCCGGCTCTTTGCGGGTAGAGTCATAGTTATCTACCATATCTACCGTATTTTTGTTTAACGACTTAAACAGTTCTGCGGCAGCGCCAGTAAGCTTCGCCTCTGTGTAACGGGAAGCAGCGCATTGCATATCACGAGAATAATGTTTCCCGAAACTTCCCTTTCCATCTACCCACGGAGTAAGCAACGTTTCATTCTGTATTGTCATTCTGACCATGGTTTCATAGTTTGCGGAATCCCCGTGAGGATTTAAAAGCATTGTTCTTGCTGCAATATTTGCAGACTTTGTTCTAATACCAGTAAGAAGTCCCATTTGATACATTGTATAAAGGACTTTTCTCTGAGATGGTTTAAAGCCGTCAATAGCAGGAAGCGAACGAGATACGATAACGGACATAGAATAAGGCATAAATCTATCACGTACAACTTCCCCTACGCTTTCTTTTTTAAAGTGCTCAACCACTTTTACTTGTTTTTCTTTCTTTTTTGCCATTTATTCATCACTTCCTTCTAAAATACGTCAAGATCATCCATATAAAGGTGACCATTTTCTTCAATATATTTATATCTTGGAGCTACATCTCCGCCCATAAACAATTCAATTGTTTCTGCCATTTCCACTGCATCTTTTGCCTGAACCTGAGTAAGGTGTCGTGTTCCTGGAGACATGAAAAGAGACATTGTTTCTGTGTCGTTTTCACCAAGTCCTTTAGAACGTTGGATTTTTACTTTCTTAGGATCTTTCCCTTTTAAGATTTTATCTCTTTCTCCATCACTAAACGCATAGAAAGTTTGTTTTTTATTACCCGCAGTATAAGTGATTTCGTGTAATGGGGTTTCGGCTACATACACGTGACCTGTTTCAATCAACATTGGACAAAGCTTATAGAATAAAGTAATAAGCAGACACACGATATGGAATCCATCCACGTCCTGGTCAGTCATAATAATAACCTTATCGTAGTTTAATTTATCAATGTCGAAAGCCGGGATATCTTTAGGAGCTTTCTTGTCTCTTAGTTCAATCCCGCACCCAACAACGCGCATTAAATCCATGATAATATCACTTGCAAAGATCTGAGCGAGTGATGCTTTCTCAAGGTTAAGCACTTTACCGCGGACACAGATGACAGCTTGATTTTCAGCATTGCGGCCAAGCTTGACACTTCCAAGTGCGGACTGCCCTTCTACAATAAAGACTTCTCGTTTTGCCGGGTCTTTTTCACGACATTCAACAAGATTTCTTACTTTGTTTGTAACATCAATTTTGCCTTGAAGCTTTTTCTTAACCTGAATACGGGTTTCTTCGGAACGCTCGCGACTGCGTTTATTAACTAAAATCTGATCAATAGCTCTATCTCCATCTGCCTTGTTTTCGATGAACCAGATTTCAAGCTGTTCCTTTAACATGTCCGTCATAAAAGACTGATAGAATTTATTCTTAATGGACTTCTTTGTCTGATTTTCATAGCTTGTCCTTGAAGATGCAGAGTTCACAATCAGAATCAGAGAATCTTGAATATCATCAAAATTGACTTTCTTTTCTCCTTTGTTGTATTTTCCACGTTTCTTAAGTTCTGCATCGATTGCGCTGACAAGAGCGCTTCTCACAGCCTTATCTGGGGAGCCACCATGTTCCAGCCAGCTTGAGTTGTGATAATACTTAAGAAGGTTCTGCTTATTGCTGAAACAAAACGCTACATCTATAGAAACTTCATATTCCGGCTTATCATCACGATCGCGGCCGCGCCCATCTCCATGCAAGAGTACCGGAGTTGTTATACCCTCGTCATTATCAAGCTCTCTTACATATCCAAGAATTCCATCCGGGTAAATATATACCTCATCGATCTTTGATTCTTCATCAATAAAATGATAGGAGATGCCTGCATTAACAATCGCCTGCTCTTTTAGCATTACCTGGAAGGTTTCGACTGGGATGTCGACCTCGGTAAAAACTTCTAAGTCAGGCTTCCATCGCTGAATGGTGCCAGTTGCTTTGTCTTTAGCAGGGGTCTTAGTCATTTCTCCAACAATATTTCCTTTTTCAAAATGAACTTTATATGTATAGCCATCTCTTGTAGACTCTACATCAAACCATTCAGAAGCATACTGCGTAGCACAGGCTCCAAGCCCGTTTAATCCAAGAACCCCGGATTCGTCATCACCATTGTCGTAGTTTCCGCCGGCATAAAGTTCGCAGTATACCAGATCCCAGTTCCAGCGTTCTTCCGCCTTGTTCCAGTCAAGAGGGACTCCACGACCGTTATCTCGTACCTCAATGGAACCATCGCAGTAGCGAGTTACATAGATGTCCTTTCCAAATCCTTTTTTAGCTTCATCTCTACTATTTGATATAATTTCAAACACTCCATGAATGCATCCTGAAAGATCGTCAGAACCAAAAATAACACCTGGTCTGCGACGAACGCGGTCCGGCCCTTTTAACGCACGGATACTTTCATTGGAATATTCTTTCTTTTTATTCTTTTGTCCCATATTTATTCTCCTTTGCAGAAGCTTTCTTCAGAGCCCTTTTCATTCTTTTGTATTCGAGTGTAGCCATTTCATCCACCATCTTGCTGACAGATTTGCCTTTATACTTGGACAGTTCATCTAACATCTCTCGAACCTCTTTTGTAACAGTCAGTGTAAGCTTTATTTTACGCATATGCGTTATACCTCCTTTGTGTACGTATTGATTTTCATATTTATATATGTCAGAAAACTATGTTTAAAGCTTTTTTACATACAGCATGATACGTATATTATTATAACATTGCGATACGTATGAAAAATAAGCAATAAAAAAGATAACAATAATGTTATCCTTTTTATTTTACGTTATAATTTTAGTGCTTTATTTAAACCTAAATATATCCCTATATTTAGATATATATTTGTATCTAAGCTATTAAAACCCTTGCGATTCCTAAAATGAGTATATGTGCTGGATAAAAAATATAAAAAGGATATTTCAAACTTAATTTCCCTCTTTTCCCATTATAGAACATTAAGATAAGCGGAGAGAATATTACAGCTAATTCCCCGGATCCCATGCTTGCCAAAACGATAGACTCTGCAATTCCTGCAACAAGGGGAAATTCACGGAATATATAGCAAAGATAGATGGCAGTAATCCCAAAAGCTCCATAATCAAAATGAAGAAGCTGTGCTATAGCAGCAAAAATCGCTACGCAGGCACATTCAAAAAACAGCATCATTAGTTCTTTGTCTCTTGTCCTCTCTTCTATTTTCCCTATGAAGACACACATAATCAGTCCAAGAGCAAGCGTAAAGTAGACATTTTGATGTGTCAGGTCAGACATCTTTCCTGACATCATTAAATTATACGGGAACTCAGATACAAGAGCAAATAGACACATTCTTCCAATATACTTTTTTCTATCTCTCGTATAGTATAACCCTTCGGCAAGTAAATATACGAATATCGGGAAAGCTAATCTGCCTATAACGCAGCTGAGCCACAGATACGAGCTGCTGTTATGGTTCTGGATAAAAGTATGTCCTATGTGATCAAGAAGCATTGCAAGGCATGCAATGATTTTCAGCATATTTCCATTTAGACAGCCAATAGATTTATCGTTCAAGAAAGCAGCCTCCTTTTTAATATCTGTTTTTAATATGTCAGATTTTTGGAAAATATCAAGCGGCAGGAACCAAATATTTTATAATTTATTGATTTAAAATAAAAAAAGCTGAGACATAATTAAAGTGTCTCAGCTTTTCCTTTTTTACTTGTCAATATTTAGATCATTTCTTTTTGGGACTCTTTCCTGGGTATTTTCTTTTTTTAACGTTCCTTGCTGTCTTTCTGCTGTCCTTGCGGCTTTTTCTTCTTTTCTCTTTGCTTCTTCTTCCCTGCCACGCCTGATAGCAGATTCAACGTCAAACGTCATTGTTCTCGTCCTGCGCGGAGTTGTTTTCTGCCCGGCTTTTTTAAGGATGTTTTCCGCTCCAGGGAAGTGCTTTGCACCTGGTTTTACGAAAACCTCTGTAAGGCCTTCTCCCATTCTTGACAGGAAGGTACTTTTATCTTCCGGCAGCTTCCCTGTCCCAACCGCTTTCTGCACTTCATCTTTTGTATACGGCGTAAATTCTGTACCTTTTTTTTCATACTCTCGCCTTTTAGCATCATTGATAATAATGGTAGCTTTTGTAATGAACGCATCATCTTTTGCGAGTTCTTTACCAATAAAGCCAAGCGCTTCAATATTCTCTCTTAGCGCTGCAAGTGCGACAACGGAAGTATTCCTTGCCTGTTCTCCTGCAAACTGGATAGTCAATCCGTTTTGTTTTACTGCAGCAAAGGCAATTTCTACTTCATTTCGAAGATCTGGAGTTGCAAATTGTAACGCTTCCCCGTTTTGTTTCACGGCTTCCAGTACGACATCATAGTCTCCACGTCTATTCGCCCCGAGGTCAGCAAGAACCATGCCGTCTTCTTTCACTAATTCAAGAGCCATTTCCTTGTTGTTTCGTACCTGTTCGGACGCATATCTGATAGAGCTAGGGTCTTTTGTTACAGCATATTTAACAACATCTACCATCCCTTTGATCGCGTATTTAAAGAAACGAAGTGAAGCAGGAATAATGCCTACTGCTTTTTTAGCCCAGGAAGGATTATTTACATACTCATTTCCCGCTCTATGTAAGGATTCTCCATTCGTGTTCTTCATAGCTTCTTCAACAATAGCGCGGTCATGTCTAATACTGGAGTTAAAATACTGAATAGCCAATCCGTTCTGTTGAACGGCGAATAATGCAAATTCTTTATCATTAAGAAGCTGTCCCCTTGCAAACATAGCTACAGAAGAAGGGTCTTCTTTAATGATATCTTTAACAAAATCCATATGCCCGATAAAAAAACTTTTGCCAGCATATCTAAGGATGCTGGAATCTTTTTCATACGCGCGAAAGATAATATCCGGATTATTAACCGTTTTACTGTCTGCAAATTTAAGCATTGTAGGTTCAGCCTCGATTACAGGTCCGGAAATTTCCTTATCTTCTCTCGCTCTTGGGCTTAGATATTCAAACGTTTTTGGATTAACAACGGTATATTTCTTTGTAATACATTCTCGTCCACCGTCTCCGGGAGTTTCCGTGTCTCTTTCTGTAATAGCCTGTCCAGCATACTGGATTAACATGCTATCTTTTTCCATATTGGCTGGTTTGTTATTCATGATGTCATTAAGCTCATCATTCAAGATTTTGAGCTCTTTTTTTAGTGCCGCAAACTTTGCTGGATCGCTCGCAGTAGCAATTGCGGCTTTCTTCGTTTCAACAGCTTTCTTCTTTTCATTATATTCTTTTGCCCATTGGTAGTGTTTATCTATAATGGCATTAAACAAACGCTCATCGTTGCGTCCATAGCAGGTATTATCAATTGTCGCCTTATCCTGTAAATAAGGGACCTCCGGAAAATTACGGATGTATTCAGGATTACGAAGAATCAATGCTTTTGCATGTGCAAATGAAACTTCGCTCAAATCCGGGATAAGATCAAAGTCGACAGCCCCATCATTTGGGTTTCGATATTGGTCCCACCATTTAAAATCTTCCTGAGTTATTCGCATATTATCGTTTGCGGCCCACATTTCCGCAGATGGCGCGGGGTATACATACAAATTTCTATAACTTTCTCTTTTTGTCTTTTGGCTGTTTTTCGAATCTGCACCTGGTCCAGGTCCATCGTTTTCTTCATGTTCGATGTCTTGGCTGTTATCTTCTTTCTCCTTTGGATTAGCTTCGATTTCATCGTCCATATATTCACTTAAGTCAATCCCATGGTCCGAGTCTTGATTATCGTCAAAATACTGAGCCATTATTTCTTCATCAGATAATTCTTCAGGCGGGTCTTGAACGGGCGCACTTCCATGCCCTTCCTCCCCATAAGAAGGGATTACATCTCGTTCCATATATTCTTCCTGATCTTGCTGTTTTGAATCATCTTTCGAATTAAAAGAACTATTTGCAAAATACCATTTTTTAAATTCCGGATCTTCTGGGAAGTATTTATTAGTAAGATCTGCAAAAGTTCTTTCAGAAGCCTCGTATTCGTCGCAGCCATTTCTTTGGTGTTCTGTATAGATTGTAGCAATAAGCTCACCATATGTACGATCTCTTTCTGCTTCCATTTGTGCAGCAACAATATAAGGAGCTTCTTTCTGACCTTCCCAAAGAGCATCATCTTCTCTTGTGTATTCCCCTGGCTCAAAAGGAGGGGTAATTGGTGAATTTTTATCTTGCGCTCCAATAAGCTCTCGTTTTAAGTAATTATATGAGCCAATGCCAATTGTCTTATTGTATTCAAAATGAGCAATAGCTAAGCGCAGATCTTCCAGATGCCTAGAATCTCCGTTCGCTTCTCGAATTGCACGTTTAACTGCATAGTTTATAAGACTTTCATCATTATACTTTCTAGCGATATCACCAACACCTTCTAAAAACTTAAGATTTTGGCATGTTTCCGAACTTAACATATCAATCGTAGCTGTAGATGGGATTGTCTGAACAGCAAGAATAGCTACTTCTGGCTCGTGCCCAAAATCCCCGGCATAGACAATAGTGTTTGGGTTTTTGGTTACCGCGGCTTTTACAGTCGCAAAAGCTTCTTTATAGCTCATATCCTCAATACGGACGTATCGCAGCATGTTTGGATCCTTTTTGACAGCAATCATTGCAATATCAAAATTTGATCGCATCTCTGGCGCTGCGAATTTAATAGAAGCCGGGAAAGCCATTACAGCAGTAGAGACAACATTAAAATCTTTTTTCATTTCTTCAGAACAAAATTCCAAGTTAAGAGCTTTTTGTCTAATAGCTGCCATTGCTTCGTCTTTTGTTTCATATCTGATTGCAGGATAGCTGTTTGCACTTTTTCTTTGTTTTGCCATAAAATTTACCTCTCTTTCTATATTTTTGGCAGAGTTCCTTTCGTTGGGCAATGCCTTTATTTTTCTTTTTTTGATCGCGGATGTACCGCTCTACTACTTCTTTCGGATGCTTGCAGACACGGCCAATGGAAAAACTGAGGCCTCAGAAATATTGTTTCAATTAAAAATTTAAGCAGGAATCTCCTGACTTCAGTCAGGAGAGGAATGCTCTTTTTCTTTTTTTCTGCCAGTTACTTGGTGTACTGGTTCCTGATGTATTGTTCCACAACTTCCTTGCTCATGTTTCCCAGGGTGCTCATGTAGTAGCTGTGGCTCCACAGATGACCGCCCCAGAAGTCGTGGTTCTTGATTTCTGGATGTGTTGCAAGGAACATCTTTGCACTGTGTCCTTTCAGGTACTTCACGATATCTGCAGGGGCATGCTTTGGCTTGAAGCTTATCAGCAGATGGATATGATCCGGCATAACTTCCATTTCCTCGATGCTGATTTCTTTCATCTCGGCCAGCTGCAGCAGGATATCTTTCATCTCATCTGCCAGCTCCGGTGTTGTAAAAGCCGGGTTTCGGTACTTCGTTACCCAGATCAGATGGTAATGGAAATTATAAATATAATTACGCTCATAAACAGCTCCGTCAATTCGTTCTTTCTTTTGCATATGCTATCACTCCTTTGCCTTGATTATACTATGTTTTTGGCTTGATATCAAGGTGCATATGTATTATAATAAAAGCATGGAAAGGAGGAGTATTTTATGCGTAAGTCAAAGGATATGCCATACCATATCGGCTTAAAAGTAAAGCTTTATCTGTCCTATCAGCAGAAGCATATCGTTGCCGTAAACGACGGGGCAAAACGCTCTGTTTACAACCTGCTCGTAAGTGCCAGCAATGAAAGGTATCGTCTGTCTAAGACTGCCCCATACTGTCCGACAGACCGCAATCGTCTGGACTACATTTCCTCCGTGACTTCCACAACTGCCGGGATCAAAAACGCCCTTCCTTATCTTAACGAAGATGACGTGGATTCTCTGGCAGTCGACAATGCAGTAAGGAACTACCGTACTGCCTGGAAGAACCAGAAGGAACGGCATACAGGAGTTCCTACTTTTAAGAAAAAATCTTACGAGCAGTCCTATCAGACAAATGCCCATTACTATAAAAACAGTCTTGGGCACGAAGTGTCAAATGTCCGATTTGAGGATGCCCGTCATGTAATGCTGCCAAAACTTGGCAGAGTGCGTATCGGCGGTTCTCCAAGGCTTATCAGGTCTCTTATGAGTCGTGACGCAGACACAAGAATCGGCACAATCACGATCTCCCGTGATTCCGCAGGAGAATACTGGGCTTCATTTCAGATTGCCTCAGAAAAGCCGTTTCGCGATAAGCTTCCAAAGACAGGCTCTAGGATTGGTATCGATCTGAACCTGCTTGATCTCATCAACGATTCCAACGGAGATTCTGCAGCGAATATGCAATACTGCAAAAACAGCATGGGCAGACTTGCAAAAGCGCAGCATAAGCTTTCCAGAATGCAGGAACACGCCAAAAAGGATGGTCGTTCTTTGCGTGACTCAAAGAACTACCAGAAACAGAGGCTTAAGGTAGCCAAAGTTCATCGAACAGTATCCCGTCAGAGGGAAGACTATCTTCATAATCTTTCCAGGCAGAAAGTCGAGAGTCAAGACTTTATTGCCGCCGAAGACCTGAAGGTAAGAAATCTTCTGAAGAATCACTGTCTGGCAGGAGCCATTGCGGATGCAGGCTGGAGGAAGTTTCTGACCATGCTTCAGTATAAGGCAGAGCTTTACGGCAAGACTGTCGTTCTGGTTCCTCCGAGAAATACAACACAGACCTGCAGTGTCTGCGGCTACACCTTAAAAGGCGATGAGAAGCTGACTCTTTCAGACAGGGAATGGACCTGTCCATCCTGCGGTAGTCATCACGACCGTGACACAAATGCTGCAAAAAACATACTTGAACGAGGATTGCAGATTACATCGCAGTCTTAATCATATAGTAACTGATGAAATACACCCCCTGGTATGGCAACTCACCAGGATAACCGTCCGGTCATTGGCGGACCTCCACCTGTCATTCTACGGAAGACAGGCGAGTCTGCTGTATCCGGATAAGTCTGCCCTGTGTTTTGCGGGATAATTGCCCGCCTTCGCACGGCAGGCTCCTGACTTTAGTCAGGAGTAGTTGACGTAGTATGGTTTCAGAACCGCGAGGTTTTAAGCGTTCAGACGCGTTGACACGTATAACTACCAACAGACATGGTAGATTATGAACACCTCTAATCTTATATATGTCGGAAAATTGTGAAAGAAACAAGAAATTAAATAAAAAGCCAATATTCAGTCTGTTTGATGTTGATTCTGAATATCCCTTAAAATATCCCTCAAAATGTCTTCAAATATGTTCTCTAGGATGTCTCCAGGGACGTCCCCAAAAAAGGTCTGGCAATCCGCGTATTTTCATTCGTTTTTTCTATATCTATATCGGATTTTGCATATTTAAATCTCGATACTATCTCGTTAAGTGTTTTTGTCAATAAGATTATATTGAGATTGGTAAAATACATGGAAGCAAAAAGACCCTGCAGCCGCAATTGGTTACAGGGTCTTTTTATTTATCAAACTATTATGATTCCATCCATTCGATGTACTGTCTTCCTATTTCAGTAAGCTCAAGCCAATAATCAAATTCATAATCGAAAGATGGTTCGCGCTCGTATAGATTTGGATGCTCATCATAAGCTTTTCTATCTAAACGATATTGTTCTTTTTCTGCAAGGTAAACAGGATCAGAATGTTCTTTTTTAATGATTGTAAAACATCGATTGCTTATTTTATCCAGTTTTAGTTCGTAAGTGTGCTCATCTCTACTATAATAAGGATGATTTTTTTCAGGTAGAGTTACTATTGCAGCTATTGATATACTTCTTCGTTTATCCCAGCTATCGTTGTACTTCCCATCTAATCTGACCGGCTCTTTTACAAGTTTGCATTGCTCGTATAAATTGCGTACATCTACGTCTGCAAGATTGCAAAGATTTCCTATTTCTTCGATTATTACTTTCTTTGGTAGTTCTGCAAAAGAGAAGCCTTTCCCAGGGTTGTTTACTCCAAATTCATGCACAGCTTCACAAATTCCTTCTTTTTTCTCTGAATAATAATCATCTTTGTTTACTTTTGTGCAGTCCCCAATTTTTTCTTTGATGTTTTTAATCGCTTTTTGAGTTGCAAAATAGCCGCCATATTTTTCAAATACGGCATATTCAATCGGCCAATGCTTGGGACCATACCCATATTCGCCACCGCAGCAATGCCACATATAATACGCGTACCCAAATAGTTCCATTTCCTCAGCGGAAAGCACTGCATTTCTAACCGTGGCTACAACGTCTGGTCTGTCTGCGAATAAAAATTCCGGGAAATTGTCTACCGCATTTTCTTTTTCAACTTCTCTATCATCTCCGAATATTGTCAGTACTACCCCATCTCTTTTTGAGCTGCTCACTTTATACAGATCAAGAAGCTGGTGAAGCGATTCTTTTGTAATCCTTCCAGTACGCTCCCAGTTTTGGACTGTATTTACTGAAACGCTGAGTTCTGCAGCAACAGCCTCCTGTGTTAGGTTTGCTTCATCACGAAGCTTTTTTAAAATATCCATGAAATATTCTCCTTTCTTTTTCTGCCTTTATTTTATCAACATGGTTAGAATTACACCACTAAAGCATTTCAATTTTTATACTTAAATATTTCTTCTGTAATTTTAAGTCCATAGAAAATAATAGTAATAGCCCAAAACTATATTGTGGGTAGACCAAAAATATTAGCAATTAATTTTTCTTACTTGTGTAATCGCTAGTCGATCCCATGCTGCAACTTTTCATGTTCTATCATTTCCTGAGGAGTTAAGACATTTTCTAAGCCGCAATCTTTACAGATGCATTCGTAAAGAGTTCTTCCTTCATCTATAAAGCCTCGTTTACAGATAAAACCGTGGAAGTCTTTGGAACCGTGTATTAAGCTGATTAACCGATGAGTGATTCCGCCTTTTTTTAAATTTCCTATACAATTTGTGTTCTACTACAGCCCCATCTTCAAAACGAACATCTATGTCATCTGCTTTTCCATATCGAATGATTGTCGCTTTCATTCCACAATTCATCATACGCGTTTCACCAAGTCTATTTGTCTTTGTTGCCATAAGTTACCCCTCGCT
>ERZ773185.1321-NODE-1321-length-18862-cov-3.769182_pt1 | contig 18862 bp, 16 predicted proteins | sample MGYA00580531_ERZ773185 | MGnify/ENA primary metagenome ERZ773185 (study PRJEB29015, sample SAMEA2737799) | human gut metagenome | biome: human gut; feature: human-associated habitat; material: faeces | place: China | collected 2012 ...
GCTGCGGGCCACTCTCTGACGCGCCTGCCCGGCGGGCAGCAGCTCTAGCAGCGGCGTTTCGCAAGGCGAGAAGGACCCGCGGCCCCGGGCCCTTCTCGCCTTCCTTGTGCCTGGCGGCGGTTTTTGCGCCGTCTTTATACGGTCGGACACATCTTTTGCTCCCCTTTATGCCTGCCGCCGTTTAATGCGAGCGTCGAAAGGCGGCAGGCGACAACGCAGCCGTCGGGAGGGAGCACGTCATGAGAATCAGCAGGGAGGCCGCGAGCAAGCTGGCCGACGAGCGTCAGTTTGAGCAGGACGAGGACCAGTTCTGTGCCAGCAGGCGTATAACGGAGAGGTTAGACCTCGTATTCATCATCCTGGGCGCAGCCGTCCTGGTGGCCTGCGTCTGGGGCGCCCTCGTGGGGGCGTTTGCCTAAAGGAGAGAGATGGGCGCACGAGAAGGGCAGGACGCCATCCGCACCGACGGACCCTTTGCCTGGTCGGACACCCCGACCCCCGGCAGGGACCTCAGCGACCTGGCCTTTGTCTGCTGCGCCCTCTTTGTCGCCACCCTGGTGGGCCTGGGCTTTGACGCCCTGGGCCTGGGCACGTGCGTGGTCATCGTCTATGTGGTGGCCGTGCAGGTCACGGCGCTGGTCACCATCAGGCGCCTCCACTGCCTGCTGGGCTCGGCCCTGGGCGTCGCGCTCTACAACTACTTCTTCACCTCGCCGCGCCACTCCCTCACGGCAGTAGGCGCGGCCTACCCCGGCACCTTTGCCATCATGTTCGTCACGGCGCTCATCTCCAGCTACGCGGCCATGGCCCTGCGACGAGAGGTGCACCGCTCCCACGAGGCCCAGCGCAGGAGCTCCGTCATGCTCGAGACCAACCGCCTGCTGCAGGGCTGCGCGGACCGCGGGGCCATCGTCAACACCGCGGGCGCCCAACTGGCCCGCATGACGCATCACGCCTGCGTCTGGTACCAGGCCCAGGAAGACGGCAGCATGGCCGCGACGAGCGCCTACCTGCCCTCTGGCGAGAAGGGCCTGGCGCAGGAGTTTGCCCCGGCGCTGCCCCCGCTGCTGGACGGCAGCGCCTACGTGGGGACGCCTCTGGGCCGCGAGGCCGTGCCGGAGCTCTCCCGCGGCATCTACCTCACCGTCTACGACAAGACGGCCGAGCCCGCAGACGCAGGAGCCTCCCAGGGCGGCGCCCCTTCGGAGCCCGTGGTGGCAGGAGTGCTGGCCATCGACGTCGACGAGGCGGCCCTCGGCCACGACGAGGCCAACATAGCCGCGTCCATCGCCGGCGAGGCGTCGCTTGCCCTCGCGCGCAGCTCCGCCCTCGAGCAGCGCGAGCACGCGGCCGTCACGGCCAAGAACGAGCAGCTCAGGGCCAACCTCCTGCGTTCGATCTCCCACGACCTGCGCACGCCGCTCACCGCCATCGCCGGCAACGCGGACGTGCTTCTCTCCGACGCGGCCGTTCTCACGGAGGGGCAACGCGCAAAGCTTGCCGCGGACATCCGCTCGGACGCCACCTGGCTCACCTCCACGGTGGAGAACCTGCTGGCCATCACCAAGCTGGAGAACGGCGGCATGAGTCTCAACGCCACCGTCGAGCTCATGGACGACATCATCGAGGAGGCCCTGCGCCACGTGGACCCCGCCGTCTCGGAACACTCCCTCGTGGTGGAACCCAGCCCCGACGCGACCCTGGTCAGCGTGGACGCCCGCCTCATGGTGCAGGTCATCGTCAACCTGGTGAACAACGCCGTCGCGCACACGCCCGCCGGCTCTCGCATTGCCATCCGCACGTGGGTTGAAGGGGCACGCGTGCGCTGCAGCGTGGTCGACGACGGCCCCGGCATCCCGGAGGCCGACCGCGCGCGCATCTTCGAGTCCTTCTACACCGTCAACCACGGCCTGACAGACGGCCACAGGAGCGTCGGCCTGGGTCTCTCGCTGTGCAGCTCCATCATGGCGGCCCATGGCGGCGCCATAGGCGTCAGCGCCGTGGAGCCGCATGGCTGCCGCTTTGATCTCGACCTTCCCGCCTACCGCATCCCGGAGGGAGAAACCGTTGGATAGCATTGCCACGGAGGGCGCCTCTCGCCCCGCGCTGCTCGTCGTCGAGGACGACGCCGGCGTGCGCAACCTCATTGCCACCACCCTTGAGGCCCACGGCTACCGCCACGTCTGCGCGGCCACCGGACGGGCCGCCATTGCCGCGGCGACCTCACAGGCGCCCGACATCGTCCTGCTTGACCTGGGCCTTCCCGACATAGACGGCGTCGAGGTGGTGAAGTCCATCCGCAGCTGGTCGCAGATGCCCATCATCGTGGTCTCCGCCCGCACAGAGGACGCCGACAAGATCCGCGCGCTGGACGCCGGCGCCGACGACTACCTGACCAAGCCCTTCTCTGTGGGCGAGCTCCTCGCGCGCATCAGGACCACGCTGCGCCGCCTCTCCCACCAGGCGGCCCAGGGCCCGGTCCCGGCGCCCGCCTTTGACAACGGGGGGCTCCACGTGGACTTTGCGACGGAAACGGCGTCTCTGGCCGGGCGCGAGCTGCACCTCACTCCCATGGAGTACAAGCTGCTCTGCCTTCTGGCCAGAAACGTTGGCAAGGTGCTCACCCACCAATTCATCCTGCGCGAGGTCTGGGACACCACCAGCAAGAGCGACCTGGCCTCCCTGCGCGTCATCATGGGGACGCTCCGCAAGAAGATCGAGGAGGACCCGGCCCACCCCCGCTACATCCAGACGCACGTGGGCGTGGGCTACCGCATGCTGCGCGTCTAGGGAAGCAGCGGGCCGCGCTTGCCCGGTGTCGGGCTCGCGCAGATAGCGCATCCACTGGAAGGCAAAGGTGGGCAATGGCTCTTCTCGCCCGTCATTTGCCGAGAAGAGCGTTCCAGTGGAAGGCCATTCTGCGCGCTCGGGGCGCTTGCACAGAAACGCCATCCAGCGGAGCGCGTTTTTGCGCGACCCACGGAGAGGGCCAATCCCAGCGCGTTCCGCAGCCAGAGCTTTTTTCGAGGGGAGACAGGCAGCAAGCCTATACTGGTGCCCGTTGTCTAGCGCTCGGGAGGGCACCTTGAACTACGCGGAGATCAAGTACTGCGACATCGCAAACGGCGTGGGCGTGAGGACCACCCTCTTTGTCTCTGGGTGCCGCCTACACTGCCCGGGCTGCTTCAACGACGTGGCCTGGGACTTCTCCTCGGGCAAGCCCTTCACGCGCGAGGTCGAGGACGCCATCATGGACTCCCTGCGCACGCCCTATGTGGCCGGCCTCTCCGTCCTGGGCGGCGAGCCCATGGAGCCCGAGAACCAGCAGGGCCTCGTGGGCTTCCTGGAGCGCGTGCGCGAGGCCTTCCCGCGCGGCGGCCAGTCGGGCGCCGCGGGCACGGACGGCGGAAAGACCATCTGGATGTACTCCGGCCACACCTGGGAGCAGCTTGCGCCCGGCGGCGCCTGGAACCTCGGCGAGGTCACCGACCGCATCCTGGACACCCTGGACGTCCTGGTGGACGGTCCCTTCATGCAGGAGAACCACGACATCACCCTGCGCTTCCGCGGGTCCACCAACCAGCGGCTCATTGACGTGCCCGCCACGCTTGGGTCTGCCGACGGCATCGTGACCTGGCAGGACGACCCGGTCTTCTCCACGCACAGCATGTAGGCGCGCCCCACCCTTACGGCAGGAACCGCGCGGTGCGCTCGACCTCAAAGTCGTAGCTGGTGAGGCCGCGGCCATCGACGCACATCTCGCCCAGCTGGCTGTCAAACGGGTCGTTGCGCAGGGCCTCGTCCGCAGGCGTCAGCGGCGAGAAGAACGCGCTGTTGGCCGGCATGCGCCAGGGCCCCAGGTTGCCAAAGTAGAAGCGGCGGCGAGCCTCGTCCCCCTCGCGGCGGGCGGCCGAGCCAAAGGAACAGTCGGCCCAGAGCCAGCCCAGTCCCTCAACGTAGAACATGGCCCAGTCATGGCTGCCCACGCGCTCCGGCGTGACGTAGAGGCCGCTCTGCCAGCGGGCGGGCACGCCTCCCAGGCGGCAGAGCGCGATGAAGGTGAGGGCAAAGACGCCGCAGTCGGCGCGCAGGCTGTGGGCGCAGCCGTCGGCGATGCTGTCGAGCAGCAGGTAGGCGGGCTGGAAGCGGTAGTCCACGTTGCGCGTAACCCAGTCGTAGGCCGCCCGTGCGCGAGCCAGGGCGTCCTTTTCTGGAATGCCGTCAAAGACGCGGCTCGCAAGCCGGCGCAGGTACGGCGTGAAGGCCAGGTGCGGCTCCTCTTCCGCCAGGTCCGCCGCGCACGGCGCGGGAGCCGGGCGGAAGCGCGCGTCCAGAGCCGCGGGCACGGGTTCCGGCACCCAGAGGTCGACGTAGGGCGCCCGGATGAGGTACTCGTACTCCACAAAGAACTCCCGAACGCCCCCAGTCTCCCAGAAGGCCGTCCGCTGGGGCGCGTCCTCGGGGGCAGCCACCATGCCCGGCGTGACGTCGACGATGCGCACGTCGGCAACCTGCGGGCCAGACGGCAGCGGCAGCCACGCGCGCACCGTAGACCCCGCCGCCACCTCGACGCCCGCGCCCGCGCGGATGAGGTGACGCAGACGGATCCGCCTCTCGGCGGCGCCCTCGCGGCGCATCTCCTCGATGACGGCCAGCTGGGCCGTGCGGTCGGCCGGCGGACACGCAAGGCCCGGTACCTCGGTCGGATACAGGCGCAGCGAGTCCACGCAGCTCCTCAGAAAGCGCTGCTCGCCGTCAACCAGGCGCCAGTCAAGCCGCCCACGCCCGACAAGCGCATCGAGCTCGGCCGGGCCAAACTCCGGCCACTCGGCGCGCACCAGCCCCATGACGTCCTCGCGCGTGAGGCAGAAGTCGCGCCGCAGCCGGGCCTCCCGCGCACGGGCAGTGCGCTCCGGAAGGCCGCTCCTCAGGAGCCTGAAGTCCTCGTTTCTCGCCTGGTCCTGTGCCATGTCCCCTCCTCCGTGAGAAAAGGGACAGTCCCTTTTTCTCATCGTCCTAGCCGTTGAGCCATTTGTAGCATTACAAGGACCCGACTTCCCAAGCCGAGAAGTTCTGCTAACATTCCTGCGATTGCAAGTTGCGGGGCCACGCCCCGGACTCCAAGGAGGTGCGTCATGCCTGACGGCCAAAGTCACAGTCTCAGTCTCACAAGGTCCATGGAGAAGACGCACACCCTCGGGAAGGTGGGCGTCCGCCGCGCCTAGCCGCAAGCCGGCCGCGCGGTCGCGCATGAAGCGTCTCCTGGGCCGTTCCGCCACGTGCGGGACGGTCCTTTCTCGTTCCCGGGATTGCGAGGTGCGCCATGACGCTGCGTACCCTCTCCCCTCGTGTGCCCACGCATGCCAACAAGCAGACAAACGCCCAGCTCAGCCAGCAGGAGTGGCTGCGTCACGCCGCTGCCGCCACGCCCGCCGAGCTCTTCTGTGAGCTCAACTCCGGCGAGGAGGGCCTGCGCGCGGGGCAGGTCGACGAGGCCCGCGCCTTCTGGGGCGCCAACGCCACCGCGCAGGCAGCCAAGAGGCCGGCCCCGCTGCGCCTGCTGGCCGCCTTCGCGGACCCCTTCACCTACATCCTCGTGTTCATCGCCCTTGTCTCCGTGCTCACCGACTGGGTCTTTGCCGATGCCGGCAGCCGCGACGTCACCACGCCCCTCATCATCGGCGTCATGGTGCTGGTTTCCGGCGTGCTGCGCTTTGTCCAGGACGAGAAGAGCACCGTGGCCGCGGAGTCCCTGGCCGAGATGATTGAGACCCTCGCTAACGTGGAGCGAGACGGCGACGGCGGCAACCCCATCCCCCTGGACGAGGTCGTCGTGGGCGACGTGGTCCACCTCTCGTCCGGAGACGTCGTCCCTGCCGACCTGCGCATCTTTGCCGCGCGAGACCTCTTTGTGAGCCAGTCCTCCCTCACCGGAGAGTCCGAGCCCGTCGAGAAGCGCGCGTCCCTGGCCAACCCCGGCGCCCAGGGCTGCGCCACCGCCGACGGCGACGGCGCCTGCGCCCTCACGGACCTGGCCGACCTGGCCTTCATGGGCTCCACCGTCATCTCGGGCAACGCCCGCGGCGTGGTCGTTGCCACCGGCGCCCGCACCATGTTCGGCGAGGCCACCGGCACGCTTGCCGGCCGCAAGCGCCAGACCGCCTTTGACGAGGGCATTCGCTCCACGAGCCGCCTGCTCATGCGCCTCATGGCCATCATGCTGCCCATCGTGCTCGTGACCTGCGGCATCACCAAGGGAGACTGGCTTGCCGCGCTGCTCTTCTCGCTGTCCGTGGCCGTGGGCCTCACGCCCGAGATGCTGCCCATGCTGGTGACCTGCTGCCTGGGCAAGGGCTCCGTCGACCTCAGCCGGGACCACGTCATCGTCAAGCGCCTGGACGCCATCCAGGACCTGGGCGCAATCGACGTACTGTGCACCGACAAGACCGGGACCCTCACCGAGGACCGCGTGGTCCTGGAGCGCCACCTTGACCTCAACGGAAACGACGATCCGCGCGTGCTGCGCTACGCCTTCCTCAACAGCTACTTCTCCACGGGCGTGAAGAACCTCATCGACCGCGCCATCATCGAGCGCGCCCTTGCGGAGGGCACCGACGAGACGCCCGTCGCCCCCGGGCTCAGCGCAGAGGAGCTGGCCGAGCGCTGGCACGCCGTGGACGAGCTACCGTTTGACTTTGAGCGCCGCCGCCTCTCCGTAGTGGTGGGAGACGCCGACGGCCAGACGCGCATGATCTGCAAGGGAGCCATCGAGGAGGTCCTGGCCGTCTGCGCGGACGTCGAGGTCGACGGGTGCGTCCGGCCGCTCACGGACGAGGAGCGCAGCCGCGTGACCTCGCGCGCAGAGGCCCTGGCCAACGAGGGCATGCGCGTGCTGGGCGTGGCCCGCAAGGCCAACCCGGCCGGCACCGACTCCCTGACCGTGGAGGACGAGCGCGAGATGACCCTCATCGGCTACCTGGCGTTTCTCGACCCGCCCAAGGCCAGCTCGGCCGAGGCCATCCGGGCGCTCGCGGCGCACGGCGTGACCACCAAGGTCCTGACCGGCGACTCCGCCCGCGTGGCCGAGCACGTCTGCCGCAGCATCGGCATCCCCGTGGACGGCGTGCTCACCGGCGAGGAGGTCGAGCGCCTCGGGGACGAGGAACTTGCCGCCCGGGTGCAGGAGGCCAGCGTCTTTGCCAAGCTCTCCCCCGCTCAGAAGGCCCGCATCGTGCGGATTCTGCGCGGCCTGGGCCACGCCGTGGGCTTCATGGGCGACGGCGTGAACGACGCCGCTGCCATGCGCGAGAGCGACTGCGGCATCTCCGTGGACTCCGCCGTCGACGTCGCCCGCGAGGCCGCCGACATCATCCTGCTGGAGAAGGACCTCATGGTGCTCGAGCGCGGCATCCTGTGCGGCCGCCGCACCTACGCCAACATGATCAAGTACGTGAAGATGACCGTGAGCTCAAACTTCGGCAACATCTTCTCCGTGCTGGTGGCCTCGCTCTTCCTGCCGTTCCTTCCCATGACGGCCGTGCAGCTGCTCCTGCTCAACCTCGTCTACGACCTCACCTGCACCGCCGTGCCCTGGGACAACGTCGACGAGGAGATGACTCGCACGCCGCGCCGTTGGGACACGCTCGGCATCCGTGGCTTCATGACCACCTTTGGCCCCCTGAGCTCGGTCTTTGACGTCATCACGTTTGCCGCGCTGTTCTTCTGGGTGTGCCCGGCCGTGGCCGGGGGCGCCTGGGGGACGCTCGATGCGGCGGGGCAGGCCCTCTTTGCGGGTACCTTCCAGGCCGGCTGGTTCATCGAGAGCATGTGGACGCAGACGCTGGTCGTACACCTTATCCGCACCACGCGCGTGCCCTTCGTCCAGAGCCGCGCGTGCGGGCCGCTGCTGGGCCTGGGAGCCGTGGGCGTGGCATCCGTGACGGCACTGCCCTTCTCGCCCATTGGCGCGGCGCTGGACTTCCGCCCGCTGCCGGCGGGGTACTTTGTGCTGCTGGCCTGCGTGGTCGCAGGGTACGGCGCAAGCGTGCTTCTTGCCCGCAGGCGCTATGTCCGTCGTCACGGGGAGCTGCTCTAGGGCCTCCTGCACGTTTTGGGTTCGTGCTCCGAGCCCCCACACTCATAGCGTGGAAGAAATCCGCAGGTCAGAAGCTTGAGCATCCGACTTGCGACTCCAACTGCCCCTGACCCCGAACCCAATTCGATATCCGATTTGGGTTCGGGTCCCGTGAGGCTCGGATCCAATTAAGGGTTTCATTGTTTATATTCGCAGGTCAGGAGTCTGGGTCTTCTCTCGCCGTGCCCCGCTCCCCCAAATCCTCGAACCCAAAACGTGATTTGGGGCCCGGCGGGGCGGCCTCGGAGACTACCGTCGCGTATCGTCTGCGTTAATCCGCACGGATGGCAGGCGCTTCTCGCCCGGGTTCGGGCAGGATGGAGGGCGGAGAACCGCTACGCCCCACGGGGCGGAGAAGGAGGCCACCATAGCCGAGACAAGAGAGATCTACCTGGCAGGCGGCTGCTTCTGGGGCATGCAAGCGTACCTAGACAAGCTCCCCGGCGTCATCGAGACCGTGGTGGGCTACGCCAACGGCACCACCGAGGCCCCCACCTACGAGGAGGTCTGCTCGGGCACCACGCATCACGCCGAGACGGTCCACGTGACCTACGACCCCAAGGTAATCGGCCTGCCGCTGCTTCTGGCCGCCTACCTGGACGTCATTGACCCCACGAGCGTCAACAAGCAGGGAGAGGACGAGGGCGAGCAGTACCGCACCGGCATCTGGTGGACCGACGACGCCGACGAGGCCGTGGTCACCGCCGCGCTGGAGCAGGCCGCGTCCGCCCTGGGCGAGGATGCCGGCCCCCGTGGTCGTGCAGGTCGGCAACGTCCAGGGCTTCTGGCCCGCGGAGGAGTACCACCAGAAGTACCTGGCCAAGGACCCCTGTGGCTACTGCCACGTCGACCTGGGCGACGCCGACCGCTTTGTGGCCGAGCACCAGGCGGAGTTCGGCCCGGCAGAGCAGCCCGCTAGCCGATGAGCCCAAAGCGGCGGAGCGCCTTGGGGATGCCATCCTTGTCCACGTCATCGGTCACGTAGTCCGCCGCGCGCTTGGCCTCGGGGTTTCCGTTGCCCATGGCCACGCCGATGTGGGCGTACTGCAGCATGGTGACGTCGTTGCCGCCGTCGCCGAAGGCGATGGTCTCTTCCTGGCGAAGGCCGTAGTGCTCGAGCGCGGCCCTGATGCCCGCCGGCTTGCTGCTGTTTGAGGGCACAATGTCGCAGAAGGCGCCGCACCAGCGGGTGACAAAGCAGTCCGGCATGGCCTGGCGTAGCTCCTCGTCGCGCTCAGGCGGCACGAAGGCGCAGAACTGGTAGACGGGCTTCCTCGCGAGCTCGTGTATGTCCGCCTCCGGGTAGTGGAAGGCCACCATGTCCTCAAGCTCCAGCATGCGCGGGCCGTGGCCGCTGGCGAAGGAGCCCTCGCGGTTGAGGATGAGAATGTCAAAGCCCTCGCGGTCCACCAGGTCGATGAAGCGGGCGGAGACCTCGGGGGAGATGGGCGTGTCCGCGTAGACGCCGTCCGCGTCGTAGCAGAGCGAGCCCATCATGGTGATGTAGGAGTCAAAGCCGCCCTCAAAGCCCGGGAAGCCGTCGGTGATGCACCACGGCAGCTGGACCTTGGGCCTGCCGGTGCAGAGGATGCATTTGACGCCGCGCCGCCTCAGCTCGACCAGCGCGTCCTTGGTGCTTTGCGGAATGAGCCGGTCCGTCGCCGGGCTGAGCAGCGTACCGTCGATGTCAAAGAATGCCGCCTTGATCACGCACTTCTCCCCTCGCTTGTTCTACCCGCAGAAGGATAGCGCGTCAGAGGCCTCGCGTCCCCGCACAAAGGGGCGCCCCGCACGCCGAGAAGGGCATGCGGGGCACCGCGGGACATCCAACCTGTCCCAAGTTTGCGCAAAAACGAACACGTCCCCAATTTGAGGGGCTAGGCGTCCTTGCGGCGCTTGGCGCTCATCAGGGCAACGATGAGGGCAGCGCAGACCAGCGAGCCGACGAGCAGGCAGACCAGGAACCCGCCGATGTTGTTGATAACGTTGGGAATCAGCAGCAGGAACAGGCCACCGTGGGGAGCCGTGCACTCGACGCCCATCATGAGGGACATGACCGCCGCGACGGCGCCGCCGATCATGCAGGACGGAATGACCTGCAGCGGATAGCTGGTGGCAAACGGAATAGCGCCCTCGGTGATGTAGGAGCAGCCCAGCAGCACCGCGGCCTTGCCCGAGTCACGCTCCTCCTGGCTCCACAGGCTCTTCTTGGCAAAGGTCGCAATGGAGACGCCAATGGGAGGGACCATTCCGCAGAGCATGACGGCGGCCATGGGGCCATAGACCCCGGCGTCCAGCATGCCGATGGCAAAAGCGTAGAGGACCTTGGAGACGGCGCCGCCCATGTCAAAGTAGAGAAGGCCGCACACAATGCCGAGCGCGATGTTGCCCGCGCCGGAAAGGCCGGACAGGAAGTCCGTGATGGCAGCGGTCAGCATGGCCACAGGCGTACCCACGATGTAGTACATGACCAGACCGACGATGGCAGTCGAGAGCAGCGGCAGGATGAGGATGGGTTTCAGGCCGTTGAACGCCGGCGGCAGCTTGATGCCCTTGTTGAGGTAGTAGGTCAGGTAGCCGGCGAGCAGGCCTGCGACGATGCCGCCAATGAAGCCGCTCTTGATCTCGACGGCAATGAGGCCGCCAATGAGGCCGGGCACAAAGCCGGGACGGTCCGCCACGGAGTCCGCGATGAACGCCGCGAGGACGGGGATCATCATGCCCAGGCCGTAGGTGGCACCAATCTGGCTGATGTAGAAGGCGAGAGAACCCTCGGTCTCAAACGCCCAGGTGATTCCCGCGTCGCCGACGACGGAACCAAAGGCGTAGCGCAGCGCAGTGAGTATGCCGCCGGCAACGACGATGGGCAGCATGTGAGAAACGCCGCTCATGACGTGCCTGAAGACGGCGGACGCACCGGATGCCGCCTTGCCCGGGGCTGACGGGGCCGTGGCGGCAGGCTCCTCACCGCCGATGCGGACCGTGCCATTCTTTGCCACGGCGTGCTCGATGGCTCCCCTTGCGTTCTTGATTCCCTCGTCGCAGGCAATCTCGACGACGTCCTTGCCGGCGAAGCGGCCCTCGTTGTCGACCGCCTTGTCCGTCGCGAAGACGACGGCGTCTGCCTCGGCAATCTGCTCGGCTGTGAGCGCGTCCTCGACACCCGCGGCTCCCTGCTTCTCGACATGGATCTCATACCCGAGCTCCGCGGCGGCGCTCTCCAGCGCCGTGGCGCACATGTAGGTATGCGCGACTCCCGTGATGCAGGACGTGACGGCAACTACCTTCTTGCTCATCTTCTCTCCCATCGGTTGCCCCGACAGGGCCCATGCGAGGCCCCGCCTCTTTCTATGGCTGTATTCTCGGTTCTACATACTTATTTATCAATACTAATTAGAGCGTGTTTATTTTCTCTCCGAGAAAGAAGGGCGGCCCCGGGGAGGTCCCCCGAGGCCGCGGATGCCCATGCGCCCTGCTTCATCGAACCGACGTGATTGAGACGCCGTCGTCGAGCGTTATCTCCTCCGTGAACTGCACCATTACGCTGCGGAGCAGGTAGACGGAGTGGTCGACCTCAAGGAGCGGCCTTCCCCGCGAGACGTCGAGCAGGCCCGCCACTTCCTTCGTCGCGGCGACGGCCCTCACCCTCTTGTTGACGTGGCTAATCGAGTAGCCGCAGTCCTCCTCGATGTAGTGGATGACCGAGCCGAGCAGGGCCTTCTCGGTAAAGTCCGGGAAGAGGTAGGAGGGCATGTAGGTGTTCTCGAGCGCGTGGGGCTTGCCGCCCACCAGCCTGAGGCGCCGGTAGTGTATCAGCGGGTCCTTCTCGGCAATCTGGAACGCGTCGGCAAAGGCGCCCGCAGGCACCGTCTCGCAGAGAAGGACCTTGCTGGAGACTCCCACGCGCTGGCCGGCAAAGCGCTCGGAGAGCGTGGTGAGGTTGTTCTCGGCAAAGAACTCCGGCGGGTTGACGAAGATGCCCGCCCCCTGGCGGCTGTGGACAAGACCGTCCTGCTTCAGGGCGTCCAGCGCCTTTCTGAGCGTCGGGCGGCTGACCTTGTAGCGCTTGCACAGCACCTCCTCGCTCTCGAGCGCGCTTCTCGACGCGTAGGTGCCGTTCAGGATCTTCTTCCTGAGGTCGTGGTAGATTGCCTCGTGCTTGCTCATTGCGTCCGCCTCAACATAAATGGGTGCATACAAGTTTGTATGCACCCATTATGACTGACTAGGACTCCGATATGTTTCTTCCACCCAGAGACTCTATGGTCTCTATCCAGGCCCCGACCGCCTCCGCCGAGGGCACGCTCACTCCCCGAAGGTACTGCTCCGAGCCGATGCTCTTGGCCTTTCCCACGCCAAAGTCATGGTATGGCAGTAGCTCAACGCGCCTGACCTGGGGAAGGCGGCTCAGCTCCGCGATCCTCCCAAAGTGCTCGGGGTCGTCGGAGTAGCCGGGGATGATGGGACAGCGCAGCACAACCGTGGCCCCGGCCCTTCCCAAGGCATCGAGGTTTGACAGCACCATGCTCTCTGGCATGCCAATGACCTCCTGGTAGCGGGCCTCCCCCGACACCTTGTAGTCCAGGAGGAAGAGGTCCACGTAGCGGGAGACCTCCTTAAAGTGCTCCGCAGGCCCAAGCCCGCTCGTCTCAAGGCAGAGGTGCCAGCCGCGCGCCTTCACCGCCTGCGCGATCTGGAGCGTCTCCGCGTAGCGGCTCATGGCCTCGCCGCCAGAGATCGTGACGCCGCCGCCGGAGTTGGCGTAGTAGTCCGCGTCCCGCTCCAGCACCGAGAGGATCTCGTCGACCGTCATCTGGCGGCCGTAGATGCGCAGGGCGCCGTTTGGGCAGGCGGCCACGCACCGCCCGCAGGCAACGCAGCGCGAGTAGTCGACCACATGCCTGCCGTCCGAGAGGGCGTGGACCCCGTGGGGACACGCCTCGGCGCAGCGGCCGCAACCAGTGCAGTGCTCCCGCTCAAAGGCAAGCTGCGGGCGGCCCAGGTTGGACTCCGGGTTGTGGCACCAGGGGCACCTCAGCGGGCAGCCCTTGAGGTAGACCGTCGACCTGATTCCCGGGCCGTCATTCACGCAGAACCGCTGGATGTCAAAGACGAGGGGCATGGACGGCTCCTACTCGTTGAGGGTCCTGGCGAGGACCTCCTGCTGGACGTCCTTCTCCAGAGCGACAAAGCGCGCGGAGAACCCACCGACGCGGACGAGGAGGTTCTGGTGGAGCTCCGGGTGGGCGATGGCGTCCTCGAGCTCGCCGGGGTCTACGACCGAGGCCATGATCTGGCAGCCCCCTCGGCCAAAGTAGGTGTCGATCAGGCTGCGGACGACGGGCATCTTCCTCTTGAACATGCCCTTTGAGAACTTGATGTTCTGGACCGAGCCCGCGTGGTCGCTGACGTCAAGCTTCACCAGGGAGTTGAGCATTGCCGTCGGGCCGTTCTTGTCGGCGCCGGACTGGGGGTTGTTTCCATTGTTCATGAAGGTCCCCGCAAGGCGGCCGTCCGGACTGGCAGCGGTCTTGCGACCCCACTCGGTGTTGACCTGGTTGTTTATGAGCACGGTGCCATAGCTGTAGAAGCCTGCGACCTCGCCCGTGGCCTTCACTGTCTTGCAGATGAACTCGTGGAGGCGCACCGCCATCGCGTCCGCCTCGTCATCGTCGTTGCCGTACTTGGGCGCGTCGAGAAGCGCCCTGCGGAGCTCCTCGGCCCCCTCGAAGTTTGCGTTGGCCGCGTCGACGACCTGTCTGAGCGAGTACCTGCCCTCGTCGAACACCAGCCTCTTGATGGCGGTCAGGGAGTCCGAGGCGTTGATGTTGCCGTAGGTCTCGTCGGTGCCCCCAAGGAAGCGGACGCCGCCCTTGAGGATAGGCCTGCCCACCTCAAGACAGTCGTTGGTCAGAAGGGACGTGAGCAGGAAGTCGCACTGCTCGCCCATCGCCTCGTAGGAGCGGCGGTGAATGCGCGCGCAGTCGGCAAAGTACTTCTTCAGAAGCGCCGCGTACTGGTCAAAGACCTCTTCAAAGGTCCCAAGCTCCTCGACGGGGCGCAGGTCAACGCCGTTTGAGCGATTGACGCCGTCGTAGGGGTCCACGCCCTCGTTGAGCGCAACGGTGAGCAGCTTAAGCACGTTGATGAGGGCGTTTGGAGTTCCCACGCTTGCGTGGTTGATGACGAGCTCGCCGCAGCCAAAGGGGACGTAGTCCTCCGCATTCCTCTCGTCGACGTGCAGCGAGCTCATGACCTGAGGCACGACCACGTCGTCGTTGAGCAGCATGGGGTACGTGCAGCCCGTCGCAATGCAGTCGAGCGCCTGGGCGTAGATCTTCTCGCTCATGCCCTTGTAGCAGCGCAGCGTGAACTGCGGCTCCACGGTCCGGTTCTGCCTGACCGCCTCGATGGCCAGCTCTATGAAGCGGTCGGCCTCCGCCTCGTGAGCCCTTCCGCGGCCTCCGACGATGATGCGGCCATTGACGTTGGAGTGCCGCGCGTCGATGAGAAGGAACCAGGACTTGATGATCTCCAGGGCCTCATCCCGCGTCAGGACGCCCTCGTCGAGGTCATGCGCCAGGAGCTGCCCGAGGTAGACGTCGGCGCGCCCGTAGTTGACCACGCCCGCGATGAGCGTGTAGAGCCAGCAGGCCTCTATGCCCTCGACGAGCGTCTGCGGCCTGCGGACCAGGATGGCCCGCAGCGCGTCCTGGACGCGGTCCAGCTGGGTCACGCGCTCCGCTGCCTTGCCCTCCTTGGCCTGCTCGCACAGGCCTATGTGATGGCGGACCACGTCGCAGAAGAGGTCGATGCAGCCACGCATGACGTCGTAGAACTCCCCCGCGCCCGGATTCTGCGCGCGGCAGCGCTCCACCTTCTTGTGCAGGCCGGGGATGCCCAGCGTGACCAGGGACTCGTAGTCAAGCATGGTGCCCGAGAGGCGCGCGGTCACCACGGCGCCGTACTTGCCGTCGACGAACTTGCCAAAGGTGTCCTCGGTCAGCACCTCCTCGTAGAAGACCGACCTGGTGTCGTGCTTGTCCCAATACGCCTCGATGGCGTCAATGCGGTCGAGGTCGGCGGGGTTGTCGACCTCCCCGCGAAGGGCCGCGAGCTTAGAGAAGGTGCAGTAGTGGCCCACTCCGCCCACGGAGGTCACGCACCCAAAGCCCACGGGGAGGACGTCGGTCCTGCCAACGACGAGATCCCCGTCCTCGACGTGGCGAAACGTCACGGGGTAGATGGTCTTCAGGCACTCGAGCTCGCGACGGGCGGTACCCGCGCCGGAGTACTTGCGGTGCGCGAGCGTGTACGCCTCCATGATGTCGATCTGCTGGGCAACCGGCTTCTCGCACGGGGCCTTCTTGTTGATCTCGACAATCTCGGCGACGCTCTTGTCGTTCTTCATGCCTGCCTCCTCGGTAGTTCCCTCGTTGGTGAAAACATAGCATGACTAATTTGTACTTACAAGTAAATTAGACCGGATGCGCACAAAAGGGCACCCCGCACGCCGAGAAGGGCATGCGGGGCACCGCTAGACATCCAACCTGTCCCGTTTTTGCGCAAAAACGAACACGTCCCCAATTTGAGGGGCTACAGGGCGGCCACGACCTTGTCGCCCATGGCAGAGGTGCCGAGGACGTGGTCGGCGGGGGTGTTCTCGTCGGCGATGTCGCGGGTACGCCAACCCTCGTTGAGGACACGCTCCACGGCCGCCTCGATCCAGCCGGCCTCCTCGACCATGCCAAAGGCGTACGTGAGCATCATGCCCACGGAGAGGATCTGCGCCAGCGGGTTGGCAATGCCCTGGCCGGCGATGTCGGGGGCGGAGCCGGCGGAGGGCTCGAAGAGCGAGACGCCGTCGCCCAGGCTCGCGGAGGCAAGCATGCCCAGGGAGCCCGTGATCTGCGCGGCCTCGTCGGAGAGGATGTCGCCGAACATGTTCTCGGTCACCACCACGTCAAAGTCCGCAGGGCGATTGATGAGCTGCATGGCCGTGTTGTCGACGAGAAGGTCCTCCAGCTCCACGTCCGGGTACTCCTCGTCGTGGACGCGGTGGACGACCTCGCGCCACATGCGGGAGGTCTCCAGCACGTTGCGCTTGTCCACGCTCGTGACCTTGCCGCGACGCTTGCGGGCGGCCTCGAAGGCCTGGCGGGCGATGCGCTCCACCTCGTACTCGCGGTACTCCAGGGTGTCGTAGGCACGCTGGCCGCGGCCGCCGTTGGAGCCGGCGCCCTCCTCGTCGTAGAAGCGCTCGCGGCGGCCAAAGTAGAGGCCGCCCGTGAGCTCGCGGACAATGACCAGGTCAACGCCCTTGATGACCTCCGGACGCAGCGTGGAGGCCCCGGCCAGGGCGTCGTAGATCTTCACCGGGCGCAGGTTGGTGTAGAGGCCCAGCCCCTTGCGGATGCGAAGCAGGCCCTGCTCAGGGCGGGGGGCGTTGGGGTCGGTGGAGTCCCACTTGGGGCCGCCGACGGAGGCCAGCAGCACCGCGTCGGAGGCCTTGGCCGCCTCCAGCGTGGCATCGGGCAGCGGGTCACCCGTGGCGTCGATGGCGGCGCCACCGATGAGCGCGTCCTCGCAGGCAAACTCTACGCCGGCCTTGGCGCCCACGGCCGCCAGAACCTTCTTGCCCTCGGCAATGATCTCCGGGCCGATGCCGTCTCCCGGCAGGCAGCAGACCTTGTAGCTCTTCTTCACGTTGCAGCTCCAATCAAGTGACGACGGCCCGCTCGCAAACGGGTTGCCGAGCGCCATCTACGCGTTGCCCTTCTCGGCGAGCTTCTTCTTGGTGCGGGCGACGAGGCCGCCCTCGTTGATGATCTCCTGGATGAACGGCGGGAACGGCTGGGCGTGGAAGGCCGCGCCGGTGGTCTCGTCGGTGATGGTGCCGGTGTCGGCGTCGACGCTCACCACGTCGCCGTCGGAGATGGCGTCGCAGGCCTCGGGGCACTCCAGGATGGGCAGGCCCATGTTGATGGAGTTGCGGTAGAAGATGCGGGCAAAGCTCTTGGCGATGACGCAGGAGACGCCGGCGGCCTTGATGGCCACGGGAGCGTGCTCGCGCGAGGAGCCGCAGCCAAAGTTCTCGTCGGCGACCACGATGTCGCCGGGCGTGACGCGCTCCACGAAGGTCTTGTCCAGGTCCTCCAGGCAGTGCTTGGCCAGCTCTGCCGGGTCGGAGGTGTTGAGGTAGCGCGCGGGGATGATGACGTCGGTGTCGATGTCGCGCCCGTACCTGAAGACGGTTCCCTTGAACTGCATGGGACTTCCTTTCCTGATGTGGGACGGCGGCTTGCGGCAGTCCGTCCCGACGGGGTTGCTAGTCGAGGTCGGACGGCAGGGCAATGTGGCCGGCGACCGCGGAGGCGGCGCAGACGGCCGGGCTTGCCAGGTAGACCTCGGAGGTCGGGTCGCCCATGCGGCCGACGAAGTTGCGGTTGGTGGAGCTCACGCACCTCTCGCCCGCGGCGAGGATGCCCATGTAGCCGCCCAGGCAAGGGCCGCAGGTGGGCGTGGAGACCACGCAGTGAGCGTTGATGAAGACGTCCATGAGGCCCTCGTGGACGCACTGGAGCCAGACGCCCTGGGTGGCCGGGATGACGATGCAGCGCACGTTGTCGGCCACCACGCGACCGCGCAGGACCTCCGCCGCGGCACGCATGTCCTCGATGCGCCCGTTGGTGCAGGAGCCAATGACGGCCTGGTCAATGGTGATGTCGCGGCTCTCCGCGACGGGGTGGGTGTTGGAGGGCAGGTGAGGCCAGGAGACGCATGGCACGATCTTAGAGGCGTCGATCTTGATGAGCTGCTTGTAGGTGGCGTCGGCGTCCGGGTGGTACTCGCGGATGGGGCGCTTGGCGCGGCGCTCGACGTACTCGCGGCACTTGTCGTCCACCTCAAAGAGGCCGGCCTTGCCGCCCGCCTCGATGGCCATGTTGGCAATGGTCAGGCGACCCTCGACGGAGAGCGCCTCGATGGCGGAGCCACCAAACTCCATGGCGCAGTAGAGCGCGCCGTCGACGCCGATCTTGCCAATGATGTGCAGGATGATGTCCTTGGCAGAGGCGCCCTCGGGCAGCTTGCCGTCAATCTCGAAGCGGATGGTCTCGGGCACCTTGAACCAGGCACGGCCAGTGGCCATGCCAACGCCGGCGTCCGTGGAGCCCACGCCGGTGGAGAACGCGCCGATGCCGCCGTAGGTGCAGGTGTGGGAGTCCGCGCCGATCATGAGGTCGCCCGGCACCACAATGCCCTGCTCGGGGAGAAGGGCGTGCTCGATGCCCATGCAGCCCTGCTCGAAGTAGTTGGTGATCTGGTGCTCGTGGGCAAAGTCGCGCGTCACCTTGGTCTGCTCGGCGCTCTTGATGTCCTTGTTGGGGCTGTAGTGGTCGGGGACCAGGCAGATGCGGTCGCGGTCAAAGACGCCCGCGCCAATCTCGCGCACGGTCTTGATGGCGATGGGCGCCGTAATGTCGTTGGCCAGCACGAGGTCCAGGTCGCACTCCACGAGCTGCCCGGGAACGACCTCCTCGAGCCCCGCGTGGTCCGCCAGGATCTTCTCCGCCATAGTCATGGGACGTGCCATGCTGTCTCTCTTTCTCTCTGATTTAGAGGCTCTACCAGCCCGCGAGGGCTCACGTGCATCAACCGCCCGCCCGGGCAAGTCAACCGCAGGTCCCTGCCGCCCGCCCTTCTCGCCAACCTCGGCGCTCACTGCGT
>ERZ773185.1324-NODE-1324-length-18850-cov-5.047034_pt1 | contig 18850 bp, 11 predicted proteins | sample MGYA00580531_ERZ773185 | MGnify/ENA primary metagenome ERZ773185 (study PRJEB29015, sample SAMEA2737799) | human gut metagenome | biome: human gut; feature: human-associated habitat; material: faeces | place: China | collected 2012 ...
GCAGACGAGGAGTACGGATATGAGGACGACGGAGACTACTGAGAAACCATCCGTCAAGTCCCGCCTGGAGGCCCTGCGGGCGGCGTCGGAAGGGATGCGGGAGCCCGGCAGGGCCCCGCAGGCCAAGGGAAAAACCGTACCAAAATCAAGATGAATATATCTTAGGAGGAACATCATTATGGCAAATCTGGAAGCGATCATCGCGGAAAAGTCCCAGCAGGACAACCAATGGAGGGCGGAAATGCAGGCGGACCGGGAGAACACCATCGCCATGCAAGACGCCGGAGTGGAGGAGATCACCAGCAGCCCGGAACTGTATGTGAAGTACCTGGATATGCAGGGGGATAACCCCACATACAGCGCGGGCAATATCGCCCTGGTCATGTTTCAGGACCCGGAGGCCACCGTATTCGGTACGGCGGAACGGTGGAAAACCCTGAATCGGGGCGTGATAGACCAGGAGCGAAGCAAGGGAGTCAAAATTTTTGCCCGGAATACCCTGGGCCGGGGGTATCGCCTCACGGACGCCTATGACATCCGCCAGACCCAGGGGCGTGACCTGAAAAAGGTCCAGTTGAAGGATGACAGCAAGGAAATGAGCATCGCCCTGCGCGCCATCCTCAATTACTCCGTTGTTCCCGTGGCCACCGACCACGACCTGCCCGTGGCCGCCTACTATGACAGCAAAAATATGGAGCTGGCCGTCAATCCCGCTTTCTCAGACAGCGAGGCATTTGCGGCCATCGCCGCTGAGGTGGCCCACTCCCGCATCCACGCCAAGGGGGCCAACCCAAACTATGACCATGAGGAGGTGGACCTGGACGCCCAGAGCATTTCCTATATCCTGTGCCGCCAGTTTGGCATCAAGCGGGACACGCCGGACCTGTCCCGCCTGGAGGAGCTGTACGAGGGCTGGGACCCCCAGCAGCGGCGGCAAGCCCTGGACAACATTCAGGACATGAGCAAGCAGTTTGGCCGTTCCATCGACAAGAGCCTGGAAGCGGACAAGCAACGGGGCCGCGCCCCTGTCCGCCCTGTTCGCCGCCCTGTCCGTTAAGCCCCTGCGGGGGTGTTTTTCCCCTGCGGGAGTGTAATCCGCCGCCCGTCCCCCGTCAAGGCCGCACGATTGCTGGCGCAATCGTGCGCGAGCCGACCAGTCTGCGGACTGGTCGGGCCTTGACAGGGGCCGTCCGGCGGATTTTAAGGTTATCAAGGGGAAAACACCCCAAAGCCGCCAGTTGGCGGCTTTGCTATACTGGGAGAGCGCGGCGGCCTGACGGGAGCGCCAGCGTGACCCCACGCGCCCCGCCGCAAGCCGTCGGCGGGGCAGCCAGCCCGGAAATGCGTCTCGAATTGAGACGCATTTCGACATTTTACACGAAATGAGGTAATGACTATGAAACGAGCAGCGCCCGTCCTGTTTGCGGCGCTCCTGATCTGTACCCTGACCTGCCCGGCTCTGGCCGCCGAGCCTGCGGAGGGAACGCCGCCCCCCAAGCAGACGGCGGCGTTCTACCCGGCAGAGGTCAGGGAAACCGCCGAGGGAGACGCCCGCAGGCTGGAAAAAATCTATCTTCTCTCCGCCAGTGACGACCCGGCAGGCATACCCACTGCCGACTTTGACCGGGAGGGCTGGCACTATACCCTGCTGGATGTGACCCGGCAGGACAACAGCGAGACCGACACCAGGGACTACACCGAAACCGTCACCTTGGACAGCAAGAGCAAGGACATGGACGCCATCATGCCCCAGCTTGCCGCCACGATGGAAGTCACCACCGAGGACGGCTATACCGGCGTCCTCACCCTGGACACCGCCAGTATCAAGGTGGAGGCGGCGGGCTATAAGAGCAGCAGCCGCACCGTCACCGCCACCCGGAGTTATCCCAACCTCTCCGACGCCGACACATCCCTCATTCCCAAGACTATTGAGGACAGCGGGCGGACAATGACCCTGGCTGATGTTCAGTGGCAGGAGGCAGGGGGCTTTTTCCACGCCACCGCCAGCTACACCGGGACGGCCACCAGCAAATACGCCACCGGCTATACCGTCACCGCCGAATACGCCGGGGAGGTGGTCAAGACCATCGCCGGGGAGACGGTCTACACCGCCGTTTTCAGCGGCACCCCCATCACGCCCGCCCCCTCCGGGGAGGCCCCAGAGAAACCCGCGCCTGCCAGCCCGGACACCCCAGCGCCTACGGAAAGCCCCGCCCCATCCAGCGGCGGCAGTTGGAAATGGCTTTTGCTTCTGCCCGTTGGAGGGGCGGCGGCAGGTCTGGCCTTCCTGGGGAAGTTCCTGCTGAAACAATATAAGGCGAAAAAAGAATGGAAGGAGTACACAAAATGAAGTGGAAAAGCATGATCCTCTCCGCCGCCCTGCTGACGGCCCTGACCGTCACCCCGGCCAACGCCCTGGACTATACCATCGACAGCCCCAACCCTGGGGACTTTGGTACGCCCACCAGTGACGATACGGTGTATGTGGGGACGGAGGCCACCGCCAACGTGGACAGGAGCAAGAACGCCGCCCTGATCCCGCCCAACTTCGGCAGCCCCACCAGCTACCTTCCCAGCAGCGGGGAGCCGCTGACCCCCAACCTGACCGGGAGCGGCGGGGCCGTCACCGCCGTCAATCCCAGCGGCGGCGGGAGTGCCGTCACTGGCGGGGTCATGGTCTATCCCGGCGCTGTCACCACACCCGGCGCCGCCTATCCTGTCACCGCCTACACCGACGTGACCGATGATCTCTATTACAGCGGCGGCTACCTGGGGACGCTGAAAATCCCCAGCCTTGATGTGAATGTCAAGGTCTACCAGGGGACAGGCAGCGCCACCCTCGCCAAAGGCGCGGGCCACTTCCCGGATACGTCTATCTGGGCCGGAAATGTCTGCGTCGCGGGCCATAACCGGGGGACTAACTGCTACTTCGGAGAGATCCACACGCTGGACATTGGAGGCACCATCAAGCTGACTACCAAGCTGGGGACGAGGACATACGCCGTCACCAGCGTGGAGAAGATCAGCGAGACGGATAACTCCATGCTGGCGGCGACCTCGGAGAACTGCATCACCCTCTTTACCTGCGTTCGCAACCAAAGCGCCTACCGCTGGTGCGTCCGGGCCGTGGAGGTTTAGACCCGATTTTTTGACCTTTTTCCCTATTTTTGATACAATATAGTTAGGTAATACCCCTTAAAAATCCTGATTGGAGGTATCGAAAATGAAGGGAAAGCACATCGAGTTTGTAGTCGGGATCGCCGTTGGAGCCGCCTTGTTCGGCGGCGGCACAGCCTACGCCGCCGGGCTTCTGGCGGAGCCGTCCAGCCAGACCTTTTATGTGGACGGCCAGCAAGTCCAGTTGCAGGCATACGCCATCGGCGGCAACAACTATGTGAAACTCCGGGACGTGGGGCAGGCGGTCAACTTCAACGTCACCTACGACGCCGCCACCAACAGCGTCCAAATCGCCACCAACGAGCCGTACAGTGAGGACGCCCCCGCCCCGGCAGTCACGGCCCCAGCGCCATCGGCCCCGGCACAGTCCAGCTACACCATCAGCACCGACCATTGGAGCCGGGAGGACTTTTCCCAGCAGGCCAACCCCGCCGTGTTCACCAGCGTCTATGACCGGGAGCTATACAACGCCATACGGCAGACGCTTGTGGATGTAGGGACGGAGAACAGCGCGGGAGACCGCTGTGCCTACACGATGGTATCAAAGGATGATTACGGCGAGGTCAAGCGGATGGTGGGCCGCATGGACGGGCTTTTACGGTATGAGCATTACGTCCCCCAAAATTTAACCAACTACTATGAATACCTGGACTACTACGCTCTCTCCGCGCAAATGCCCGAAACGTATCAAGCGGCCTATGACTTTATCCAGCCCGTCATTGACACGGTGAACCGGATGGACACGGACAGCGAGAAAGTGAAGTATCTGAACGACTACCTATGCTCTCTGCTGACCTATGACAAGAAATCCGTTGCTGGGATCATTCGGACGTTTGCCCCGCACAGCGAGGAATTGAAAGGGGCTTGCGGTGACTACGCCCACGATTTCAAGTTCTTGTGCGGGGCGGCAGGCATCCCCTGTTTTACCATCAGCACCACAAACCACGCCTGGAACATGGTCTATGCGGACGGACAATGGCTCCATGTGGACGTTGCCGCCAATGACCTGTACCGGCAGAATTACATCCTGCTTGCGAAAACGGTATCAGACCGTACCGACGAAGCGCCGGAGGCCACGGCTTTTCTGAAAGAACTGCTGGCGCCTGGCTCCACAAAATAAGACCCGGACATATCAGAGAAAGCGGACTGCGTAAGCGGCCCGCTTTTTCTTTACCCTGTCCGGCCACCCGGAAATGCGTCTCAAATTGAGACGCATTTCGACACCACTATCTAATGTATGCGAAAGGAGCATTTTCCATGAAACACAAGCGTTTTGCCCGCCTGCTGTCTATGCTGCTTGTCGTGGTGACGATGTTCGGCGTAATGTCGCTCCCGGCAAACGCCGCATCCCTCAACGACAGCGGCACCGTCACCATCCAGCAGGCCGGATACGGCAAGTACCTCACCAAGTCCAGCGGCGGCACCATCGGCGGCGGTTACTGGAAGTACACCAGCAACAATGGATTGACCGGCACCGCCTACTGCGTCAATCATGGATTGAAAGGGGTGTCCCCCTCCAAGGCCCTGACCGTCCAAGAGTATAACCGTGAACCCAAGACAATGGGAGCCTTTGCCAACGGCTACCCCAACCGCACGTTGGCACAGTTTAAGGAACTTCACGCAGGCGATGTGCGGGGGATCAGCGGTCTGACCGAGGACGAATATAAGTATGCCACGCAGTTGGCAGTCTGGGCCACCTGCGGCCAGCTTGCCGTCCCCGGTACATCCTTTACGGCGGGCCGTGACACTCTCACAGTACCCACCTCGGACGCGCAGAAAATCCGCATTTTTGATAGCGTCAAAGCCATCCTGACCCTTGCCAACGGCTGGTCGAAACACCTCTACACGGGGATGTACCTCCGGGCCGAGGAAAACAAGGACGTGCGCGGCGTGGAGGTCATCCATGAGCGCGGTTTGGAGGGCGCTGCCGAGACTAACACAGACGGCATCAAAAAGGAAACCATCAACGGGAAAGAATATTACACCCATGTGATGTATGTGGCCTCCGCAACCTCCACCTGGATCGACGACAGAAAAACCAAAGTCTACTCCACCGACGCCCCCTCCGGCACCATTTTTGTGGCGGAGAACAATTCGCCCCTGGAAACGGTGCAGGAGAACGGGGCCACCTGCTACAAGGTGGACACCAGCAAGCAGCGCACCACCAACCTCAACGCCAACGGCAGCGAGTATTACGGCGCGTTCAAGGTCTGTATCCCCGTGGACACCGCCGCCGATGAAGGCTCCTTTACCATCAAGGCCACGGGCGGCGTGGCGCAGTTCAACCTGTTCCTGGCCTACAACCCCGCATCCAAGGAGCAGTCCTATATCATTTCCGACCCAGGCTATACCACCTGTGACGCCAGCGCCACCTTTAAGTGGAGCAGCGACGAGGACTTGTCCGAAACCGCCAGCCTTCAGGTAGTCAAGGCGGGGGCGGGCGGCTCTCCGTTGGAGGGCGCGGAGTTTACTCTGACCGGCGATAAGGGAACCACTGTCACCGGCACCACCGACCGCAACGGCCAAATCATCTGGAAAGACCTTCCCGCCGATGAAAAATTCACCCTGGCGGAAACCAAGGCCCCGGAGGGCTACCAGATCGTCGCCCCCATGAGCGTGACCCTTACCCCTGGCCGCACCGCCTACCTGACCGTGGCAGACGATACGGAAAAGGGCTTCACCATCAAGAAGGTGGACGGGCAGAACAAGGCCAGCTTGCAGGGGGCCGTGTTCCGTTTTGAACAGATCGACGGCAGCTACACGACCACAGGCACCACCGGCTTTGACGGCACTATCTCCTTTGAGGGGGACGAGCTGCCCTACGGCTCCTACCGCATTTCGGAGCAGTCACCCCCGGACGGTTATGTGAAGTCCTCCCGCGTGGAAACGGTGGAGTGGGACGGCACCGAGGATGTGACCATCACCTGGGAGAATGACCGGGACATTGGCTTGACCATCGTGAAGGTGGACGAGCAAACCGGCGTATCCCTGCCCAACGCCACCTTTGACGTGTATGCGGACGGGCAGCTTATCACCTCCGTCACCACCAACGACGATGGCGAGGCCCATGTGAGCGGTATCAAGAAGGAAGCCTATATCGAGGTGGTGGAAACCGCCGCCCCCGCCGGTTACGTTCTGGACAAGACCCCTCACGGCATCCACATCGATCCCTATGACCCCACCACCGAGGACGACCCGGTGCTGACCGTGACCAACCGGGCGCGGCCCGCCCTGCGTATCCTCAAGTACGACCTGACCAGCAACTCCCCCATGCCTGACGTGACCTTTGAGGTCTGGCATGACGGCGACCTGTTTGGAGAGTACACCACCAACGCCAGCGGCGAGATTTTTCTGTATGAGCTTGACCCCGGCACCTATCTGGTGAAGGAGATCGCCACGGACGACGCCCATGTGGTGAACAGCACCCCCCAGCAGATCGAATTAAATGCGGGCGACACGCAGACGCGGGAGCTGGTCTTTTTCAACTCTCTGAAACCGGGCATCCACTTGATTAAGGTGGACAGCATCACCATGAGATCCCTGCCCAACGTCAGATTTGAGTTCAAGCTGGTGGGCGGCTCTTATCGCCAGGAATTTACCACCGATCTGAACGGAGAAATCGACCTGTCTAAGCTGGCCCCCGGCGCTTATGAAGTGCGGGAGCTGGAGGCCCCGGACGGCTACCTCATGGATGACGCTGTGCGGGTGGTGCAGATCAACCCGGACGAGAACGCCAACTTTGTTTTCACCAACACCCCCAAGCCCGCCCTGCGGCTTATCAAGACCAGTTCGGACGGCTCCCGGCTGGGCGGGGTGCATTTTAGGATCGCTAAAATCGAGGACGGCACCCACTATCTTGACCGCATCACCGATGATACCGGCGAGATTAACATTCCCAACCTGGAACCGGGTGTGTACTCCGTCAAGGAGACCGCCACGGTAGCCGACCACATCCTCGACCTTCAGGAATACCACGTTGAGTTATTCCCCGGCCAGACCAGCACCATCACCATTGAGAATCAGGTACGCCCTAACCTCACCATTTACAAGAAGGACGCAGACACGGGAAAGCCCATCCCCGACACGGTATTTCTGGTGAAGGCGGCGGACGGCCACTCCGTTGACGAAATCAGGACGGACAGCGAGGGCAAGGCCACCCTTGCCAACCTCCTGCCCGGTGTCTATGAAGTGTCGGAGAAGTCCGTCCCGGCCCCCTGGCTCATGGACGCAGACCCCCAGCTTATCACCCTCTATCCCAACCGTGACCACACCGTGTATTTCCAGAACCACAAAAAGCCGACTTTGACGGTGAACAAGGTGGACAGCATAACGGGCAGCCCCATCAAGGGGGCCAAGTTTGAAGTCTGGTATGGGAGCAACAGCACGACCACGGGCGAATTGAACAGCCTCGGCACCTTCTACTCCGACGCCAAAGGCCAGTTTTTCGTTGACCTGCTGCGGGATGGCTGGTACAAGGTGACGGAGCTGGAACCCGCCGCAGGTTTCACCATCAAGGAACCCGCCACCCAGGAATTTTATATCAAGGGCGGCGAGAGCAAAGTTATCACTTTTGAGAATGTGCCGAAAAACGCCATAATTTGCGAGAAATATGATTCCGTCACCGGGGAGGCCCTGCCCGGATGCACGTTCCAACTGCGGTATTTGGGCGGGACTTCCGGCACAGGCGGTACAGTGATCGGTACAAAAGTGACGGGTAAGAACGGCACCGCCATGTGGACGGGGCTGAACCCCGGCGCGTATGTGTTGGAAGAAGTGGACGCCGCGGACGGCTATAACATCATCCAGTCCTCCGAAACCATCATGCTGGCTGACAGCGGGGAGCAGAGCGTTGTCACGGTGCGTTTTACCAATGCCCCGGACGGACAGCTTTTGATTAGAAAGGTATGCTCTGTCAATCCCTCCGTCACCCTCCAGAACGCGGAGTTCAAGGTCATGTACGCGGACGGCACCCTGATCGGGGACGGGAACGGCATTTTCAGAACAGATGAAAACGGGGAAATCCGCATCACCGGGCTGAAACCGGGAAAGAGCGTGGTGGTGACGGAAACCCGCGCCCCCGCTGGATTTATCCTGGATACGCAGTCGCAGACCGTCCAGATCAAAGAGGGCCGCACCGTTTCCCTCACGTTCAAAAACCAGCCGAAAGGGGCCATTATCATCCAGAAGCGGGATAGCGCCACAGGCCAGCCCCTTGCCGGGGCCGAGTTCCGCGTGACCACGGCGGCGGGCTGTGAGGTGGGGCTGGACGGTGTGATCGGCACGTCCAGCTTGACCCAAAACGGCATTTTCACCACGGACGCACAGGGCGAAATCCGCATTTCCAACCTCGCCCCCGGCGCTTATGTACTGAATGAGATCAAGGCTCCGACCGGCTATGTGATGGACACCGCCAGCACCAATGTCGTCATCGGGCAGGGCGGCGATACGCAAACGGTCATCGTGAAAAACTCCAAGGCCGGTACGCTGGTCATTGACAAGCGGGACTCCCTCACCGGGAAACCGCTGGCAGGCGTGACGTTCAAGGTCACGACCTCCACCGGCGAGTATGTCCCCGACGCCAGCGGCCATATCAGCTCTAACGGCCTGTATTTTACAGACAAAAACGGCAAGATCACCATCAACGGCGTGGTGGGTACACTGGTGGTCACGGAGGTCAAGACCCTCCCCGGCTATTCCATCGACGAGGCCACCCGGACGCAGACCGTGGACGTGCGGCCCAACGATACGCAGACCCTCCACTTCACCAACACCCCCAGCACCACCCTTGTCATTGAGAAGTATATCGAGGGGACGACCACCCCGCTGAAAGGGGTAACTTTCCTTGTCACCGACAGCTCCGGCGCGGTGGTGGGCCAGTCCAACGGTGAGTTTATCACCGACGAGAATGGCCGCATCGTCATTGAGGGGCTGGAGCCTGGAACCACCGTCACCGCCAAGGAGGTCAAGACGCTGGAGGGTTACGTCCTCGACACCAGCCCCAAAAGCATCAAAATCAAGGAGGGCGAGGTACAGACCCTCCGCTTTTACAACCAGAAGCAGGGGGCCATCGTGATCCGCAAGCTGGATAAGCAGACCGGCGAACCCCTGGCGGGCGTGGAATTTGAAATCACCTACTCGGACGGCAGCTACCTTGACGACGACTACGGCCACCTGTCCAGCAAGGGCCTCTACAAGACGGACGCCAACGGTGAGATACGCATTTCCGGCGTAGTGGGTACACTGGTCATCACGGAAACCAAGCCCCTGCCTGGGTACGTCATGGACGAGGGGACCAAGACGCAGACCGTCAAGGTGAACCCTACCGATACGCAGACCATCACGGTCTACAATACCAAGGCCGGGGGCCTTACCATCATCAAGAAGGACGAGGAAACCGGAAAGCGTATCAAGGGCGTCCAGTTTGAGGTACGCAAGCTGAACGGGGAAATTATCGGCACCTACACCACCGACACCAACGGCGTTATCAGTCTGCCACAGGCTGAAAAGGGCTGGTATCAGGTGGTGGAACTGAAAGCCGCCGAGGGCTACAAGCTGGACGATACGCCCCACCAGATCGAGGTGAAGGACGGCGGCACCGCCATCCTGGAGATCACCAACCGGCAGACTGGCAGCGCCCTCATTCACAAGATCGACAGTGTGACCGGCAAGGGCATTTTCGGGGTAAAGTTCCTGCTGTCCGACGCAAAGGGCAACCCCATCGGCACCTACGAGAGCGACAACGAGGGGTATGTTTATATCGACCATGAGCTTGCCGATGGCCGGTACACCATCCGGGAGATCGAGTGCGCGGACGGCTATATTCTGGACACCCAGCCCAAGACTATCTATGTGGAGTATGGCGGCTGCACCACCATCACATGGCCCAACGCCGCCCTCCGGGGACAGATCCAGATCATTAAAAAGTCCGCCGAGTACAACAGCGTCAACGGCCTGCCTGCCGGGACGCTCCTGGAAGGGGCCACCTTTGAAATCTACAACGAGCGCAACGGCGCTCTGGTGGATACCATCGTCAGCGATAACCGGGGGCTGGCGGTGTCCAAGCCCCTCCCCCTGGGCCGCTATACCATCCGGGAGACCAAGGCCCCGGCCAACTACTCCGCCAACGGCGCGGATATTACCGCCGTTTTGGAGTACAGCGGCCAAATCGTGAAATTCGAGGTCACGAACAAGAGCGCCAACACCGGCATATCCATTTCCAAGACCGGCCCCAAGGAGGCAGTAGGCGGCCAGCCTGTGCGCTATGTGTTCTCCAAAATCGGCAACACGGGCAACGTCACTCTGCAAAGTTTTTATTGGAGGGACACCCTGCCCGCCGCCGTTACGCTGGATAAGGTTGTCACCGGCACCTACAACCGCCCCGGCAATTATAAGATCGTCTACAAGGTGAACAACACCGGGGACTACCGTACTCTGGCCGACAACCTCTCCACCAGCCAGAACTACACGCTGGCCGCATCCCCCGTGGCCCTGGGCCTCGCGGCTAATGAGCGCGTGACCGAGATCATGTTTATCTTTGGTCAGGCCCCCGGAGGCTTCGGGCAGGTGGAGGCCCCCATGCTCTACTGTACCGCTGTCAAAGGACTGACCGCAGGCTCCAGCTTCGTCAACGTGGCCGACGTGGGCGGCGTCTACAATGGGGCCTGGGTGCAGGCTGTGACCCGCTGGGTGACGACTGTTTACGGCAAGCCCACCCCGCTTCCCCGCACCGGCTATTAAGCCCAGGTAGGATATTGTCGAAATGCGTCTCAAATTGAGACGCATTTCCGGGGCCGTCTCCGGCTGGGGACGGCCCCATTTTTGTAAAGAAGGGAGGCCGCAAACGGCTTTATGAAACGGCAAACAGACGGCAATCCCATATTGCCCTGGGCGCTGCTGGCGATCCCCGTCCTCTGGCTCTCGGCGCTCCTGGCTACCGGCTATGAGGACGGAATGACCCTCTTTGACCTGATGGGGCGCTTCAATCTTCTGATGGAACGCCCCTTCGCACTCCACTGGACGCCCCACACCTTGAAATTCCTGCTGGTGGGGCTGGCCCTCTATGGCTGCGCCGCCGCGCTCTATTTCTCCACGAAAGAGAACCGGCGGCCCGGCGAGGAACACGGCTCGGCCAGATGGGGCAGCGTCCGTCAGCTCTGCGCCAAGTACCGGGACAAAGACCCCTTTCAAAATACGCTCCTGACCCAAAACCTACGCATGGGCCTCAACGGAAAGAAGCACCGGCGCAACCTCCTGCAAATCGTGATCGGCGGCTCCGGGGCGGGCAAGACCCGCTTTTTCTGCAAGCCTAATCTCATGCAGGCAAATTGCAGTTTTCTTGTGACAGATCCCAAGGGAGAAATGCTCCGGGCCGTCGCCCCGCTGCTCATTCAGAAGGGCTATGTAATCAAGGTGTTCGACCTGATTGACCCGGCCCACTCCGATTCCTTCAATCCGTTCCCCTACATCAAGGACGACAAGGACGCTATGAAGCTGGTGAATAATCTTATCAAAAACACCACACCCAAGAACGCCAGCAGCAATGACCCCTTTTGGGAGAAGTCCGAGATAGCCCTGGACACGGCGCTCATTCTGTACCTGCTCCATGAAGCTCCCCCGGAGGAGCAAAACCTTGAAATGGTCATGTATATGATCGAGAACGGCGGGGCCAGGGAGGACAGCGACGATTTTCAATCCCCCCTTGACCTGCTCTTTGAGGCGCTGGAGGAGGAGGACCCGGATCACATCGCCGTCCGGGAGTACAAAATCTTCAAGCAGGCGGCGGGCAAAACGGCGAAAAGTATCTTAATTTCCGCCGCCGTCCGCCTGTCCGCCTTTATCCTCCCGCAGATCGTAGGCATCACCAGCCGGGACGATATGGAACTGGGACAGATGGGGGACCGCAAACAAGCCGTCTTTGCCATCATCCCGGACAATGACGGCACATTTAACTACCTTGTAGGTATGCTCTACACCTGCGCCTTTCAAGCCCTCTACTATCAGGCGGACAAGGTACACCAGGGGGCGCTGCCAGTCCCCGTCCGTCTGATGATGGACGAGTTTTGCAACGTGTCCCTGCCGGACGACTTCGGCAAACTGCAAGCCACCATGCGCTCCCGCAACATCATGTCCACCATCGTCCTGCAAAACATATCGGCTCTAAAGGCCCTGTTCAAAGACGATTGGGAGGGCCTGATGGGTAATGCAGATACGCTGGTATATCTCGGCGGGAATGAGCAAAGTACGCACAAATACATTTCCGAAATGCTGGGGAAAGAAACCATCGGAACCCGGAACCAGAGCATTTCCAAAGGCTCCCACGGCTCCACATCCACCAGCCACCAGCAGACCGGCCGCGAACTTTTGACTCCCGATGAAGTCCGGGCGATGGATAACGACTATGCCATCGTCTTTATCCGGGGCGAGAGGCCGGTCATTGACCGCAAATATGACATTCTCAAGCACCCCCATATCAAGCTTACCGAGGACGGCGGGGCCGCCCCCTACATCCATTATCCCGGCCTGACCTTTGAGCAGGAGGACCTGTCCCTGCCCTTCGACGGCCTGGACAATATTGAAATCATTGACGAGGAGGACTTTCACCATGAAAAAGACCGTTGACACCATTTCCGCCAGCCGCCAGCGCAAGGCCAAGCGCCGCTACTTCGGGGCTGTCCTGGCCCTGACCCTCTGCGCGGCCCTGACCTGTCCGGCCCTGGCTGCCGGGAGCGACCCGCTGACCATTGTAAATAATCTTTCTGATTTCATTTTCAATATCATCAAGGCCGTGGGCGTGATCGTTCTGGGCTGGGGCATCGTCCAGGTGGGTATGTCCATCCAGTCCCATGACGCCAGCCAGCGCACCCAGGGCTTCCTGTGCCTGTTCGGCGGCTTGATGATCGCTTTTGCCAAGGAGATTTTGACCGCCATCGGCGCGATCTGACCCATCCGGGGGCGGGCCGTCCGGCCTGCTCCCTACATTATCATATATTGTCGAAAAATGCGTCTCGAATTGAGACGCATTTGGGGAGGTGACTATGCTTTGAGCGATAACTGGATCGTCGGCAACCTGCAATCGGCCTTTGAAACCTGGAACGGCAAAATTTCCGAGATATGGAGCCTTATCACCACCACGCCCCAGGCGTTCCACGGCGGGGCCATCTGGACGACCATCGTGACCATCAATGAGGCGCTGAAAGCCGTGGGTTACGGCCTGCTGGTGCTGTTCTTCGCCATGAGCGTGTTCCAGTCCGCCGTCTCCTTCCGGGACTTCCAGCGCCCGGAATTTGTACTGCGGCACTTTATCCGCTTTCTGCTGGCAAAACTGGCCGTCGGCTCCGCGATGGACATTATGACGGGCATTTTCTCCGTGTGCGGGAGCGTGGTACAGACCGTGATGAACAGCATCGGCGGTATGGCCTCGGCCAGTGTCAGCGTCCCCCAGGAGATCGTTGACGCCATCGAGGGGGTGGGCTTTCTGGCCAGCATCCCGTTGTGGCTGGTCTCCCTGCTGGGCAGCCTGTTCATCACCATCATGTCCTTTATCCTGATCCTCACCGTGTATGGGCGCTTTTTCCGTCTGTACTTCTACACCGCCCTGGCCCCGATCCCGCTGGCGTCCTTCGCCGGGGAAGGCACCAGCTTCGCCGGGAAAGCCTTTTTGAAAAGCTATATCGGCGTTTGCATGGAGGGTGCGGTCATTGTCCTGGCCTGCCTCATTTTCTCCGCTTTTATGTCCAGCGGGACGCCGGTGGTAGATACGACCCTCTCCGCCGTCACCATGAGCTGGCAGTACATCGGGGAAACGATCTTCAATATGCTTGTCCTCGTTGGACTGGTGAAGGGCGCCGAGCGCATTGTCAGGGAGATGTTCGGACTGTAAGAATTTGTCGAAATGCGTCTCAATTTGAGACGCATTAAGGAGGAATTACAACATGGAAATCAAAATCCCCAAGGAAGTGCGGGCGCACAAGGAGACCATATTCTTCGGCCTGTCCGCCCGGCAGTTCATTTGCGCGGTGCTGGCCGTGGCGGTGGCCGTGGGCGTGTACTTCCTTATCAAACACGTTGTCGGCCCGGAGACGGCAAGCTGGGCCTGCATCGTGGCGGCGGCTCCCGTGGCCGTCACCGGCTTTTTCCAGTACAACGGCCTGACCTTTGAGCAATTCGCCTGGGCCTGGCTCAAATCTCAGATCCTCTGCGCCGGGCCGCGCACCTTCCAGTCGGAAAATATCTACTGCAAGGCGCTGACAAGGAAGGGAGTGCATGACTATGATTAAGACGTTAGCCGCCGCCAACAAGAGCGAGAGAGAGCATTTCAAAATCCCCCGCAGCGTCCAGCAGTCCATACCCATCCAGCGCATCTATCGGGACGGGATATGGATGGTGAACGGAAAATACAGCCGGACGTGGCGCTTCGCGGACATTAACTACTCCGTAGCGTCCCATGAGGATCAACAGGAAATGTTTTTGTCCTACTGCGGCGTCCTCAACAGCCTGCCTACCGGGGCCACGGCGAAAATCACCATCAACAACCGCCGTCTCAACGGCACCGACTTCCAGCACAGCGTCCTCATGCGGCTGAAAGGGGACGGCCTGGACAAGTACCGGCAGGAGTACAACGGCATCCTCATGGAGAAGGCCGTGGAGAGCAACAACCTCATTCAAGATAAATACATCACCATTTCCGTTGAGCGGAAGAACATCGAGGAGGCCCGCACCTTCTTCAAGCGGGTGGACATTGACCTGGGAAAGAGCTTCGGCAAGCTGGACAGCGGGGCCAAGGCCCTGGACAACCATGAACGGCTCCGCATTTTCCATGACTTTTTCCGCCCCGGCGAGGAACAGGACTTCCGCATCGACTTGTCCGAGGCTATGAAGCGGGGACACAGCTTCAAGGACGCCATCGCCCCGGATGGGATGCAGTTCAAGGCCGACCACTTCGAGATCGGCGGGAAGGTGGGCCGGGTGCTGTTCCTCCGGGAGTACGCCAGCTACATCAAAGACCGCATGATAACCGACCTGTCCGACTTCTCCCGGAACCTCATGCTATCCATCGACATTCTCCCCGTTCCCACCAACGAGGCCATCAAGGAAATGCAGGCCCGGATTTTGGGAGTGGAGAGCGACATTACCCGCTGGCAGCAGAAGCAGAACGCCAACAACAACTTTACCGCCACCGTCCCCTATGAGCTGGAGCAGCTTCGGGCGGAAAACAAGGAGTTTCTGGATGACCTCTCCACCCGCGACCAGCGGATGATCTTCGCCAACGTCACGTTGGTACACATGGCCGACACGCTGGAGCAGTTGGACGCCGATACCGAGACCCTGCAATCCATCGGCAACGAGAGCCTTTGCCAGTTCTCCGTCCTCCGCTATCAACAGGAGGACGGCTTAAACACGGCCCTGCCCTATGGCCTGCGCCGTGTCAAGACCACCCGCACCCTCACCACCGAAAGCACCGCTGTCCTTATGCCCTTTAGAGTGCAGGAGATCCAGGACGCGGGCGGTATTTATTATGGTGTAAACGCCGTAAGCCGCAACCTTCTAATCTGCAACCGAAAGCGGCTCCTGAACCCCCACGGCTTTATCCTGGGCGTGTCCGGCTCCGGCAAATCCTTCAGCATGAAGGAGGCCATCACCTTTATCGCCCTTTCTACCAACGATGATATTATCATCATTGACGCAGAAAGAGAATACGGCGACCTGATCCGCGCCCTGGGCGGGGTGGTCATTGAGATTTCCCCCAGCAGCCCCCACCACATCAATCCGCTGGAAATTGCCAGGGGCTACGGCACCGGCGAGAACCCGGTGGCGATGAAGTCCGAGCTGATGATGAGCATTTGCGAGCAGCAGATGGGCGCGGGCCAGTTGGGGGCCTTCCACAAGTCCATCATTGACCGCTGTACCGCCAATGTGTACCACGACCTAATCAAGAGCGGCGGCAAGGCCCGTCAGCCGATCCTGTCCGACTGGCGAAACGAGGTCAAGCGGCAGGAGGAACGGGAGGCCCAGGAGCTGGCCCTCGCGTCGGAGCTTTTCGTGGAGGGCAGCTTGAATATGTTTGCCCATGAGACCAACGTGGATATTGCCAACCGCATCGTATCCTTTGACTTGTATGAAATGGGAGAACAGTTGAAACCGACGGCTCTCAACGTCACTCTGGAGACCATTCAAAACCGTGTGGCGGCTAACCGGCTGGCCGGGAAGTACACATGGGTATTCGTGGATGAGGTGTATCTGTTCTTCCGCTACCACTATTCGGCGCAGTTCCTCTATAAGTGCTGGAAGCGGTTTCGCAAGTATGCCGCCGCCATGACCGCCGCCACGCAGAACGTAGAGGAATGTCTGCGCTCCGACACCGCCCGGCTCATGTTCGCCAACAGTGAGTTTCTGGTGCTTCTCAACCAGGCCGCCACAGACCGGGCGGAGCTGGCGAAACTGCTCAATATCTCGGAAAACCAGATGGGCTATGTCACCAACGCGGAGGCCGGTCACGGCCTGCTCCGTGTCGGCGGCGCTATTGTCCCGTTTGCCAACGAGTTTCCCCGGACCGGGGCCCTGTATCAACTGTGGAACACCACTCCCACAGACAAGTGAAGCCATGTCAAAACTCCCCTCAAATTGAGGGGAGTTCTTTTTTAATGTATCGAGTAAGGAGGAACCATGCCGGAGATCAAGGAAAAGCCCAAGGCGGGCAAGCCGAAGGGCAGACGAAAAAGCGCCGGTCCGCCCAGACAGGCCGGACGGCTGATGAAAGAGAAGCTGGTCCGGGAAGTGGACCAGCGGAAAGAGCGGGAGGCCGAAAACGGCTCCTATGCTGTGGACCAGGTGGAACAGGCCGGAGTTCAGGGCGCGGATGAATTTATACAGGCCCTCCGGCCAAACCACAAGAGGAAATCCGGTGCCGGGAATACGCAGAGCGCAAAGGAAAATAGAGACGGCCGGCCGGAACGGGAGGTCCCGCCCCAGGGACAGCCGACAAGCGCCCCCAAGGAGCGGAGGCCGGTGGAAGGTCAGAGGCCCCAGCGGCAAGGGACAGTCCCCAGGGAGCGGAGCCCAGGCGGACAGCAGGCGGTCCCCATCCGGGAGCGCCCCCGGATGGCGGCAAAAGAGCGCGGGCGGGGCAAGGCCCTCCAGGGACAGGCGCGCCCGGATGCCTTGCCGACGGAAGCACCTTCCGCAAAGGCGGGGCGGGAGCCAGCCCGCGGGCCCAGGTCCGCCGCATATCGCGGCGAGGCCCGCCCCAGCGAGGGGCGGCGGTCCGGTCCGGGTGTCTGGAGGCCAGGGGAGGATGTTCGCCGCCCTGTCATGGGCGGGGCAACCCCCAAGACCGGAGCCCCAGGTACGAAGGGACGCGCCGCGCCCTTGCCGGGAGGCAAGGCGCCTCTGGGGCCCAAGGTCCGGGGAGCCGAGAAGCCTGCCCGGCGATTTGTCCAAGCGTTCCAAAAACCTGCCCAGGCCGCCCGGCAGTCCGCCCAGCGCCGCCTGGCCCAGCAGGCGGCCCGCACCGCAAAGGGAGCCGCCGAGCTGGGCCGGAGGCTGACGGCAGCGGTGGTCCGGGCCGTGGCCGCTATGATGGGGAGTTTGATCGGGCTGGCAGGCGGCGCTGTTGTTTTGATCGTTCTCGTTGTCGTGGTGCTGATCGCCGCCATCGCCATGGCCATCACCAACCTGTCCACTGACGCCCTGTTGAAGCGGATGAAGCCCCAGACCCTCATGACCGTGGGTATGATCCTCTGCGGCGTGTGCTATGTGCTGATGGGCGCAGCGCCCTGCCAGGCCACCTATTTCCTGGGCGGCGTCGGCTATGGCGCGTCCATGGGCTTCTCCTACCCCGTCCTGACCGTTATGGCGGTGAACGGTGTGCCGGAGCGCCGCCGCGGTGCGGCCACCAGCACCATGCTTATGGCCGGTGACGTGGGTGTCGGCGTGGGCACCTTCCTGTGGGGCGCGATTATCGACGGCGCGGGCTTCACCGTGTCCTTCCTGCTGGCCGGCATCAGCGTGGTGCTGGGCGGCGTGTTCTCCTGCCTGTTCTATCTGGGCAGGAAAAAGTAATTCTATCCGCCTGATCCGACCGGTTCGGCGGAAATAACTGCAATGAACGGAAGTTTTTATTATGACGGATTATATTCCAAACGGCGGCCAGACCGGTCTGCCCATCCATGACAACATCCACGTCCGCCTGCCCGCGTTTACCCCGGCGCCCCGGCCCCGGCCGGAGCTGGCCGCCCCGGTGATCGCCCCCGCCTTCGCGGAGCGGGGATTCGTGCTGGGCGCGTGGAGCCAGCATTTTCTCGCCGGTGTGACCGCTGAGATGATGGATTGGTGGTGGGCCAACATGGAAAAGGGCTACTACCTCTGGGCCCCCGGCGCGCACAAGCGGTTCAGCTGGGTCAAGGCCCCCGGCCAGGTGGGTTTTCTGAACAGCGCCCACTGCATCTCCGAGGCCATGGTGGAAGGTAAGCCGGTATTCGGCGGCGACGGCGTCATCATCCACCGGCTGGGGCTGGACTGGTTCCCCTTCACCGAGAGCCTGAGCCACATCATCGTGGAGGGCGTGTTCAATGACAAGGATGAGTTCTGCGACTGCACGGTCCATATGTGGGAGGACGTCCCCGGCGGCGTGAACCATCTGACCGCCTCCGTGCTGAACAGCCGGTGCTCAATGCCC
>ERZ773185.1330-NODE-1330-length-18761-cov-33.584999_pt1 | contig 18761 bp, 15 predicted proteins | sample MGYA00580531_ERZ773185 | MGnify/ENA primary metagenome ERZ773185 (study PRJEB29015, sample SAMEA2737799) | human gut metagenome | biome: human gut; feature: human-associated habitat; material: faeces | place: China | collected 2012 ...
GCAATTCATCTCACCGCCTAAAGAGGCGGGAGACTTCTTGCAGAATCAGGTTAAAGTCGTCGAATTTTCCGACTATATTACGCCAGACAAGGCTTTGGCCGATGGCGACATCGATTTGGTCAGCTACCAGCACAAGCCGTTCCTGGATAATTTCAATGACCCGACCAATGGCGGCCGCGGTTTGGCACTCCTCCAGCGGGCAGGCCTCTTAAAGCTCAAGGACGGCGTCGGTTTCAAGGCTACGCCGGCTGATGTCGTAGATAATCCGAAGAATTTCCAGTTCAAGGAAATCGAAGCCGCCCAGCTGCCGCGCAGCCTCGGTGACGTCGATGCCGCCGTCATCACCATGAACTACGTCATGAGCGCCGGCCTCAACGTCAAAGACCAGGGCATCTTCCTGGAACCGAAAGACGAACCGCTGGCCGTCATGGTCCTGGCTGTCCGGGCTCAGGACAAGGACAACCCGACGTACAAGAAGATTGCTGAAATCTTCCATTCCGATGCTGTCAAGAAGTTCATTGCCGATAAATACAACGGCACCATCGAACCGGCTGAATAGGCGGGTCTAAGGCTTGACAATAGGCGCGTTACAAGTATATAATAAAGCAAAATCTAAATGGATTTGTCGATGAACGAAACGAGTATATCCGATTGTGGCAGTTCCAGCGAGCCGATGGCAGTGGGAGTTCGGCACGGACCGGCGGATAGAATGGATTCGGGAGATGCGGCCTGAACGGTGACCAGTAGGGTGCGACGGTGTATTTCCACCGCTATCAAAGAAACGTGTATCGCTTATGCCGTACATGTAGAGCTGGACTCACTGAGTCAATCTGGGTGGCACCGCGGAAGAAATCAAACCTTTCGTCCCTGTATAGGGACGGAAGGTTTTTTTGTGTCTTCAAATAGAAGGGGAGAGAAAGATGCTGGAAATGAAAGATGTTAGTTTCAACTACGGCAATGGCGTGCCCGTATTGGAACATGTAAATGTACAGATCGGTGAGGGCGAATTCATCGGTCTCGGCGGCCGCAACGGCTGCGGCAAGACGACGGTGACGCGCCTGCTCATGGGGCTGGAAAAGCCCGTATCCGGGGAAATCCTGTATGACGGCAAGGTCATCAACGATGACGATGCTTCTGTGCGCAGCCATTTCATGGGTTACGTCTTCCAGCGGCCGGAACGGCAGATGTTCCGGCCGACGGTCCGTGAAGAAGTGGCCTACGGGCCGCAGCAGCTGGGCATGAGCCGCGACGAGATCCGTCAGGCCGTCGACGAAGCCCTGGCTGCGACGGAACTGACGGAACTGGCTGAAGCCTATCCGCCCAACTTGAACCGCGGTGAAAAACAGCGCGTCGCCATTGCTTCGGCCATCGCCATGCATACGAAATACATCGTCCTCGATGAACCGACGAGCGGCCAGGACAGTGAAGACAAGGACCAGCTCATGGCCTTGCTGACGGACCTCAATAAAAAGGGCATGACCATCCTCATCATCAGTCATGACATGGATATTTTCGCCGAATACTGTCAGCGAGTCCTGGTCATCGGCAACCATACCAAGGCTTTCGACGGGACGCCGCAGGAACTGTTCACCCAGCGCGATGATTTATATGACCTGGGCCTGAGCCGGCCCGATGCCGTCACTTTATCCATGGCGGTCCCCGATTTTCCCTATTGTAAATCGATGAAAGAATTTACGACAGCCATGCTGGAACGGATTGGAGGTACGAAAAAATGATGAAGAATTTGGTCCCTGTTACGAAATTGATCGGCACCTTTGCCTTCTCCTTCTGGGCCCTGGTCATGCATACGACGCTGCCCCTGGTCGTCTTAGTCGTCATCGAACTCATCCTCTTGGGCTTATGCGGCAGCCTGTCGCGCAACCTCAAGGCCGTCTTCAGCCTGGCCGTCTTCGCCGTCTTCCTGGCTGTCGTCCAGCTCCTGGGCGGCGGGTCCCTGGAATCGGCTTATGTCACGGGCCTGCGCATGCTGGCCATGACCATCGTTTTCATTATCTTGCTGACGACGACGCGCCTGCAGGATTTGACGGCTGCCCTGGTCAAGCAGATCAAGATCCCTTATGAATATGCCTTCATGTTCACGGCGGCCCTGCGCTTCGTGCCCGATTTCATCGCCGAAAGCAAGGCCGTCCAGGAAGCCCAGGCCTGCCGGGGTCTGTCGACGAAGGGCAATGTCTTTAAGAAAGTCATCAATTATATGAGTGTCGTCCAGCCGCTGATGCTCAAGTCCCTGGGCCGGTCGGAAACGATGGCCCTCAGTCTGGAATTACGCGGTTTCGACAGCAACGAACACAGCTTCATGAGCAATGTCCGCCCGAAAGGCCGCGACTATGTGGGCATCGTCATCATGCTGGCCCTGAGCTGTTTTGTCGTTTACTTGCGCCTGCAAGACTTGGTTTAGGAGGGAAGAAAGATGAAAACTGTTGCAGATATTGCTAAATTAGAATTTCATCATCGTCAGGGCGGCCAGTTCCGCTGGATCACCATTACGACGCTCATGCTGGCCATCGGCACAATCCTGCACCTGGTCTCACCGAGCGTTGGCGGCGTCACGCCGAACTGGACCATCGCCACGTATTGTGTTGCCATCTGCCTGACCAAGCCGAGTTACAAGCAGGCCTTGGGCATCGGCCTGGTCGCTGCCCTGGTCAACGTCCTGACGTCGAAGTCGGGCTTCCCTTATGGCAACCTCATCAGTGAACCGCTCGGCGCCCTGACCTGTACGTTCATCGTCAAGAACCTGGCATTCATCAAATTCAAAGGTCATTCGTGCCTGCCCGTCCTGACCGGCTTTGCAGCGACCTGCATGAGTGGCGGCGCTTTCGTCACGATCCTGAAGTTCGTCATGAATCTGCCGAATGTCGTCTATTTTACGGCCATGCTGCCCTTGGTCGTTGTCATCGGCGCCTTGAATGCCATCGTTACACCGCTCATGTATTTCCCAGCCTTACGCCTTTTCGTATCCCGGGGCATCCTCGATTCCCTGGAAGAACGGGAAGTCACGTCGGACCACAGCATGTATGATTTGAAGCCGACCCAGGAAGGCCTCATTTCCATGGAACATTTGTCGTACATCTATAACAAGCAGAAGACGCCCGTCCTGGACGATGTCACCATGACCGTGAATAAAGGCGACTTCCTGGTCATTACCGGTGAAAGCGGCAGTGGCAAGAGCTCGCTGTGCATGGCTATGACCGGCGCTATCCCGCATTATTTCGGCGGCGTCATGAAAGGCATGGTCTACGTCGACGGTCAGGCGACGACGCAGACGACGATTTCCCAGCTGGCAACCCGTGTCGGCGCCATGCTCGATGATTACGACAGCCAGCTCGTCGCCATGACTGTCGAAGAAGAAATCGCCTTCAGCCTGGAAAATCAGGGCGTCGCACCGGATAAGATCGGCCAGGCTATTTCAGAAGCCCTGGAAAAGGTCAATATGACGCCGTACCGCAACCGCCAGGTCACCAAGCTGTCCGGCGGCCAGCGCCAGCGCCTGGTCATTGCCGACGTACTGGCGACCAATCCGGACATCCTCGTCTTCGATGAACCGACGTCGGCCCTGGACCCGGAAGGGACCCATGAATTTTATGAATTGATCCACGACTTGAATGTCAAATACGGTCATACCATTGTCGTCATCGAACATACGCTGGAAGCGGCCCTGCCCTATGCCAACCGGCTGGTCCTCATCGACCACGGCCATATCCTCAGCGATGCCGACGTCGAAACGACGCTGCGCTATATGTATGACCATGATATTTATACCAGTGCCATCCCGAAAATCTTCGCCTGCCAGATGGACCTGGAAAAAGCCGGCTGCCATTTCGATGCCCCGTGGCTGTCGACGGACGCTGCCGTAAGGGCCGTCCAGAAAGCCGTCCAGCCGTGAAACTCCTGTGCCTGGGCGACAGCCTGACCTACGGCTTCGACGTCCGGCCCGACCAGAGCTGGACGGCCCTGGTCTCGGCCCAAAGCCATATCCATATCGACAATGAAGGCCAATGCGGCGATACGACGACGGGCATGGTCTATCGCCTCCATCAGTTCGACCTCAGCCGGTATGACGCCTTCTTCATCATGGGCGGCTCCAACGACATCCTCCTCGGCGGGGAATTGGAGAAAATCTGCCAGAATATGCGGACTATCGTCACGACTTTTAAGGAGCAGGGGAAGCCCGTATACCTGGGCATCCCGCCGCTGACCAAGCTGGAAAGCGCCATGTACGGCTGGCAAAATGCCAGTGACGTAGAAAAACACAACGACGAGCTCCGCCAGTATCGGCAATGGCTCCTTTCCTACGGAAAAGAAACGGAGTGCATCGTCATCGACTTCTACGAAGCCCTGCTCAACGCCGAACGGCGGACCGGCCGCAATCTCTATGCCGACGGCGTCCATCCCAATGCCGAAGGCTACGCCGTCCTGGCCAGAGCTGTGCTGAAAGCGATGGGGTGAGTGGCTAGTGGTTCGTGGCTCGTGGCTCGTAGGGGCCGCCCACAGGGCGGACCGCCTGATTCACGTAAAAAAGCACTGTCTTTATGCGACAGTGCCTTTTTACGAACTGTAGGGGCGCGCACGTGGCGCGCCCGCACGGTTTATGTGAGCATCTCCTAAGCCGTCCTAGGGAGTGCTTTTTTTGGACTCTTACAGCTCGGTGGCGTAGGTGCTGGTTATTCATAACGGGCGCCCCACGTGGCGCCCCTACAGAAAAAACTTGTCGTCGTCGACGTCCATTCGTATTACCTGTAGGGGCGCGCACGTGGCGCGCCCGCACGGTTTATGTGAGTATCTCCTAAGCCATCCTAGGGGGTACTTTTTTTTGGACCCTTACAGCTCGGTGGCGTAGGTGTCAGTTATTCATAGCGGGCGCCCCACGTGGCGCCCCTACAATGTGGGTCTGAGCCACGAGCTACGAGCCATTAATGTCCGGCTGTAGGCTGGACGTTGGCTTTGGCGTCGAGGAGGACGTCTTTTTTGGCGGCGCCGTTGACTTTATATTTCAAAGTCAGGACCAGGAGGCCGGCGCAGAACATGAAGGCGGCCATGAGGTAGTAACCCATGTCGAAGCTGCCTGTCTGAGCCTGGACCCAGGCCATCATGTTCGGACCGAACATGCCGCCCAGGTTGCCGCAGGAGTTGATGAGGGCGATGGAGCCGGCAGCGGCCGGGCCGGAAAGGAATGTCGTCGGGATGGTCCACCATACGCCCATGGAAGCGTGGATGCCGATTGCCGACAGGCAGATGAGGAACAAGGCGACGCCCATGTTATGAGCGAAAGGCGACAAGCCGAGGCCGATAGCGCCGACGGCCAGGGCACCGAAGACGTGCCATACTTTATCGCCCGTAACCGTAGCCGTATGGCCGATGGCCAGCTGGACGACGAGGGCTGCCATCATAGGGATAGCGATAGCCCCGCCGATGAGCGACGTAGACCAGCCGGAGAGGTTCTTGAGGACCGTGGGCATCCAGAAGTAGAAGCCCCAGAAACCGACGACCCAGAGGAAGTAGATGAGGCAGAGTTTCAAGACTTTCGTATCCGTAAAGGCCTGGAAAACTGTGTATTTCTTGACGCTCTGCATCTTGGCCTGTTCTTCCTGGTACATGGTGGTCAAGTATTCTTTTTCAGCATCCGTCAGCCAGCTGGCCTGGTCGGGACGGTCTTTGACGGCGAAGAAGAAATAGAAAGCGAAGCAAAGAGCCGGGATGGATTCCAGGATAAACAGTTCCTGCCAACCTAAGAGGCCGAAGAAGGAATGTTCCAGGAGGACGCCGGCAATCGGTGCGCCGATGATCGTCGAAAGGAGAAGCGATGTCAACATGAGCGACGTGGCCCGGGCCCGTTCAGCTGCCGTGAACCAGCGGGGGAACAAGAGGGAATAGATGACCGGGTAGAGACTGGCTTCCGATGCGCCTAACAGGAAGCGGCACAGGTAGAACTGCCATTCCGTCGTGACGAAGGCCATGCACAGGCTGACGATACCCCAGGTAAACATGATACGGGAAATCCATTTCGATGCCGAGAACTTCGCGGCGAACAGGGAACCGGGGATTTCCAGGAGCAGATAGCCGGCGAAGAAGATGCCGGCGCCGAAACCATATACTTCCGGCGATAACCAGGACAGGGTCTGGGTCATGGTCAGTTTGGCGTAGGAAATATTGACGCGGTCGATGCAGGCTATAATCGAGACGAGAAAGACCGGTAAAATGATGCGAAGATCTCTCCGTCGTTTCAGACTGTCGAAATTGATGTTTTCCATGATGAATTCCTCCTATTGTGAGTCATATAGTCATAAGATAAACATGAAATAAAAAAAACTCCCGTCCACAAGGGACGGAAGTTCATATCCGCGGTACCACCCAATATTCCTCGCCAAAAAAAGCAAGGCACTTTTCAACGTACTATCATACGCGTTTCCTGTAACGTGGATCAGACGGTGCAGTTTACTCATTTCAACTGCAATTCTCAGAGATGATTTTCCATTTTCCTTCCACCGCCGGCTTTCACCATACCCGGCTCGCTGTGCGCTTCCGTAAAAATGTACTCTTTCTCGTCATCGAATGTCAAAATATAAAATCGATGTTTAACTTACGGCCCTTATCATAGACCTTGTGCATCGATTTGTCAATGGTTTATTCCAAATTTTTTATCTACAAGCCTCTCCTCATAGGAGAGGTGGCCCGAAAGGGCCGGAGAGGTTTAACCTCTCAGTCAGCTGCGCTGACAGCTCCAGCAAGGCTCTCCGTTTTAGCAACCGTCCTGTCTTCTTTCCGGTCAGTCCCTGACGGACCCAAAAGGGCCTATCAGGGGGCACTAACCACTAGTTACTAGCCACTAACAACTTAAAAGGGGCTGTCGCACGAAGTTTTTTGCCATCATGCGAGGCCCCTTTACTTTATAGTTTGTAGTATGGAGTTTGTAGAAGCTGGTTTTAAATTTTTTTACCATTTGCTGTAAACTAAAAACTACAAACTTAAAACTCAAAAAGAGGCTGTCTTCATGCGACAGCCTCTTTTTATCATGGTGGAGATGAGGAGAGTCGAACTCCTGTCCGTAAATGCCGCCCCATGAACTTCTCCGAGCGCAGACCTTGTTAGGATCTTAAACCATTTTCGTACAAGGACAAACTAGACGATTCCAGCCTGTGAGTTTCCCGACACGACTGCCAGGCAGAGCCATGTGGTATCCCGCTAAGTGACGTCTGCGAGCTGCCCGCAGGATTAGCAGCAGGAGACGTTAGCCGCGATTAGGCAGCTAAAGCAAAATTGTTTTCTTTTGCGTTTAATTTAAAAGGTTCACCGATTTACGGGCAGATGAAACCCCGGCTCGCTATTCATGATACAACCATCCACGTCGAAACCTTTACATCCCCATGCATGGGGACACTGGAAGCGTGGATACGCCTTCAGTACTATTAAGTATAACACAGATTTTACCCTTTGCCAATAGCCATAAGGCATGTAAATAGAATATTACAAATGATGGAAAAACAGGCTATATGACGTCTTATATGCTACACTAATTGAAATTTAGCGCGGCATATTGGGAGAATAATTTTACAAAACGGTCAAAATAGTATACACTATGAATGTACAAAGTTGAAGTAAGGTAGCCTTTTTGGACTGCCCGTGGGTCAGGCACAGCTTCCCCGATTATCTGCAAGGAGGAAAAAAACATGACAGTAAAAGTAGGTATCAGCGGTTTTGGCAGGATTGGCCGCTGCACGCTCCGTACGTCCCTGCTGCAGCCGGAAATTGAAATCGCAGCTATCAATAATCGTTCCGTAGGTCCCATCATGGCGGATCTCTTGAAATTCGACACCGTCCACGGTCGCTGGGATCACGATGTATCCTATGATGAAGCAAAGAGCCAGCTGATTATCGACGGCCGCCGCATCCCCGTCACGAACGACACGGATCCGGCCGATATTCCCTGGAAGAAACTGGGCGTCGACATCGTCGTCGAATCGACGGGTAAGTTCAAAGACCGCAAATCGGCGTCGAAGCACCTGGCCGGCGGCGCAAAGCGGGTCATCATCACGGCACCGGGCAAGGATCCGGATAAGACGATCGTCATGGGCGTCAATGAAGAAACGTACGATCCGGAAAAGCACCGCATCATTTCCAACGGCTCGTGCACGACGAACTGCCTGGCGCCGGTCGCCAAGGTCCTCTCCCGGGAATTCGGCATCGTCCGCGGCATGATGACGACGGTCCATGCCTATACGAACGACCAGCGCCTCGTCGACGGCGTCCATAAAGACCTGCGCCGGGCTCGCTGCGCCACCCAGTCCATCATCCCGACCTCGACAGGGGCGGCAAAAGCCGTAGCCCTCGTCCTGCCGGAACTGCAGGGCAAATTCATGGGCATGGCCCTGCGCGTGCCGACGCCGAACGTCTCCATGACGGACCTCGTTGCCGTCCTGGAAAAGAAAGTCACTGTCGAGGAAGTCAACAGTGCGCTCAAGAAGTGGGCTGAAGGACCGCTCAAAGGCATCATGGCCTATTCGGAATCGCCGACCGTTTCTTCAGACTATATCAGCGATCCCCACAGCTCCATCGTCGATGCGCTGGATACACAAATCGTCGACGGCGATATGATTAAAGTCGTGGCCTGGTACGACAACGAATGGGGTTATTCGCTCCGTGTCAACGACCTGGCAGCATATATGGCATCGAAAGGCATCTAGGAGATAAAGAATGGTTACCAAATACATAGAATAAAATAGAAATTCATGTCACAATGTTCATAGCAGGTATAAGGATAGAAGGTGAACATTATGACGTTACGAAAATACCCGTCAAAAATTAAAGAAGATACGTCCTTGAAAGAGCGGTGATGAGGGTGCAGGTTGTTAAGACGCAGGTCGTAGAACTGAAACTTTCCGGCGGCATGCGGCGCTACTTTGACAGTCTCGAAGGCAGGGGCGATATCTTGCCGGCACCCAGAGCAAGCGCTACGCCAAAGTGAGAACCAAGCTCCAGCGTGCGTATGCCAAGGCCCGGAACCTCCAGCACGATATCGTTTCCAAGTACACGACATATTTGGTAGAAGCCTACGACACCATTGTCATTGAAGACTTTGCAGTGCTGAACCTTTTGGCATTAGTAGAATCTTCTTTGGTGGAACAGTACATAAATTAGTTGATAAATACAGATAGTGGTGCGGGTTAGCGCCGAACTGACGAAAGTCAGTAAAATATCGCAGGAGTCTGTCCATGCGATTACTCCTGTATTGGGATGTCGGGATACAGATGATGACGGCGATGAGTAAATCTGTAGAAGTTTTAGGATAAGAAAGGAGAGGCATGTATCTCTCCTGCTAATATAGTCAAAATTAAACATTAGCTATATTCTTCTATGTTTTACATACCAGAAGAGAGGAAAGGGTGTATAGCATGGTAAAAGTTGGTATTAACGGATTCGGGCGCATCGGCAGAAGCTTCTTCAAGATTGCCCAGCGCTATAAAGATGAAATTGAAATCGTCGGCATCAACGATGTGGGCTCGCCGAAACAGATGGCGCATCTGCTGAAATATGACAGTATTTACGGGCCCATGAAGAAGAAGGTCACCTATGATGCCAGCAACATCATCGTCGATGGCAAGGCTTATCCCCTGTTCCAGCAGCAGGACGTGAAGAACGTCGACTGGAATGCCTTGGGTGCCCAGATTATCATTGAATCGTCGGGGAAATACGCCGGCCGCCGCACACCGAGCTCCCAAGACCGCCTGCCTCTGGGCGGCAGCGTCAAGAAAGTCATCATTACGGCACCGTCGACCATCGACGATATCACCATCGTCCTCGGCGTCAATGAAGATAAATATAATCCGAAGAAGCACCGCGTTATTTCCTGCGCGTCCATGACGACCTGCGGCCTGGCAGCCATCCTCAAGCTGATGGACGATACGTACGGCGTCAAGCGCGGCATGACGACGGCCATCCATTCGTACACGACGGACCAGAAGATCCTCGACGTCTCGCATAAGGATTTCCGCCGCGCCCGTGCGGCCGGCGCGTCCATCATCCCGACGACGACAGGCGCTGCCGAAGCGATTACGAAAGTACTGCCCCAGTTCAAAGGGAAATTGGGCTGCCGCGCCGTCCGCGTGCCGACGCCGGACGTCTCCATCGTCGACATCGTCCTGGAACTAGATGATAAGAACGTAACCCTGGAAGACCTGAACAGCACGCTGAAGAAAGCCGCTGCCTGGAAATACAGAGGCATCATCGACACCAATGAAGACGAACTCGTCTCCGTCGACTACCGCGGCAACGAATATACGACGACCGTCGATATCCCCCTGAACATGGTCATGGAAGGCGGCATGGTCAAGATCTTCGCCTGGTACGACAACGAATGGGGCTACGCCCGCCGCGTCGTAGAAATGGTTAAGTATTTGACCTCGCAGGGACTGGAGTAATTAAAATTTGCAGTTTGTAGTTTGTAGCAGTTTGATGTTTGCAGCTGTGGGTGTTTTCGGCAAACGAACCACGCCAAACGAACCACGAAAGGGGCTCGTCGCTTCGCGACAGCCCCTTTTTTTGATGCATTTTATTCCTATCTTTTACACGCTCTTTATGATGCTCATGATATAATAAAATGTAGAATCACTATCCTAGGAAAGAAGGTTTTTTGTTTTGCTCTTATATATCATTAAATGGCTTTATGCCTGGATCCTGCCGATGGGCGGCATTGTTCTGGCACTGCTCATCCTGATCTTTTACATGTTCCGCAGGAAGAGTCAGGGCCGCTGGGTGCTGGCTGTGATTACGGCTGTCTTTTATCTCCTCTCTATCGAACCTGTGTCGAATGGCCTCATCCATCCTTTGGAAACGGCCTATGACCAGCCCCAGGGGGCAGATGTAGACGGCGACGTCATCATCCTCCTCGGCGGTGGTTCCCGTGCCGGCGTCCCTGATTTCGATGGAAGCGGTCAGGTCGGCAGTGCGGCGGCCAACCGCTTCCTCATGGCCCTGCGCCTGCAAAAGGCGAAGGATCTGCCCATCCTCTTATCAGGCGGGACCATCCTCAAGGGCGACGCCAATGAATCGGAAATCGAAAAGCGGATGCTCTTATCCCTGGGCGTGCCGGAAAATAAGATTTTCATGGATGACAAGAGCCGCAATACGGCAGAAAATGCCGCTTTTTCCAGGCAAATCTGCGAGCACCAGGGCTGGAAGAAGCCCATCCTGGTCACCAGCGCCTTCCATATGCCCCGGTCGGTCCGCTTCTTTACGCGCCAAGGCCTGGACGTGACGCCCTATCCCTGTGATTACCATACGAGTGCAGCGACGAACTGGTCGGGCTATTCCATCGTGCCCCAGTCTTTTTACTTATTCAACTCCTGTCTGGCCACCAAGGAATATGTCGGCATAGGCGCCGCTTCTTTGCGGATGCAATAAATTGGGACATAAAGCGTCCATGGTATTGCAAAATCGTACCCGATGTGGCATACTTACAGTGTAAGTAGTAAGGCCCTCAAGTTCTTAGAATTATGTAAAAGAGTTATTTTCGTTTTCAAAAGGAGTGTATCGACAATGATTAAAGTTGGTATTAATGGTTTCGGTCGTATTGGTCGTTTTGTTTTCCGTGCTGCACAGACTCGTGATGACATCGAAATCGTAGGCATCAACGACCTCTGCCCGGTTGACTACATGGCATACATGCTTAAATATGATACCATGCACGGCCAGTTCGATGGCACGATCGAAGCTGACGTCGAAAACAGCCAGCTCATCGTTAACGGCAAAAAAATCCGCGTAACGGCTGAAAAAGATCCGGCAAACCTCAAATGGGACGAAGTCGGTGCTGAATACGTCGTTGAATCGACAGGCCGTTTCCTCACCATGGATCTCGCTGAAAAACACCTCGCAGCCGGTGCAAAATACGTTGTACTCTCCGCTCCTTCCAAACAGGGTGCTGACGGCCGTCAGGCAGACATGTTCGTTTGCGGCGTTAACACCGATACATACAAAGGCCAGAAAATCGTTTCCAACGCATCTTGCACGACGAACTGCCTCGCTCCGATCGCTAAAGTCCTCAACGATGCTTTCGGCATCAAAGAAGGCCTCATGACGACGGTTCACTCCACGACGGCTACGCAGAAAACCGTTGACGGCCCGTCCATGAAAGACTGGCGCGGCGGCCGTGCAGCTGCTGGCAACATCATTCCGTCCACGACGGGTGCTGCTAAAGCTGTCGGCAAAGTCATTCCGGAATTGAACGGCAAATTGACCGGTATGTCCATGCGTGTACCGACCCTCGACGTTTCCGTCGTCGACCTCACGGTCAACCTCGCTAAACCGGCTACGTACGACGAAATCTGCGCAGCTATGAAAAAAGCTTCCGAAGGCGAACTCAAAGGCATCCTCGGCTACACTGACGAAGCTGTTGTTTCCTCTGACTTCCTCGGCTGCCCGCTCACGTCCATCTTCGACGCTAAAGCTGGTATCGCTTTGACGGACACCTTCGTAAAAGTCGTTTCCTGGTACGACAATGAAATCGGCTACTCCAACAAAGTCCTCAACCTCATTGCTGTCATGAACGACTACAACAGCAAACACTAATTTGTAGCGACGCATTTCCCGACGGGTAAACAGCCTCCCGTTACAAATCAGATTGAACCCTAAAGGGGCCGTCGCATGAAGGTTCTCGTTCTCATGCACGGCTCCTTTTTCTTTCAAGGTTTTTAGTGTAAAGTTTGTAGTTTGTAGAAAGGGCTTGAATTTTTAGCCAATCACTGCAAACTACAAACTGCAAACTTCAAACTCGAAAAGAGGCTGTCTTAATGGGACAGCCTCTTTTTACTTTCTCACATCACAAAGGAGTCAAATACTGTAATGACGAAAAAGAAACCTGTAATGCTGGTCATCATGGATGGTTTTGGCTGCAGCAGCATCGCTAAAGATAACGCCGTAGCCCAGGCAGACCTCAAGGTCCTGCCGAAACTTTGGAAAGAATATCCTCATTCGTATCTCGGCGCATCGGGTGAAGACGTCGGTCTGCCTGACGGCCAGATTGGCAACTCTGAAGTGGGCCATCTTAATATCGGTGCGGGACGTATTGTGTACCAGGCGCTGACCAAGATCACCAAGGATATCAAAGACGGAGCTTTCTTCAAGAAGCCGGCTCTCGTCGGTGCCATGGAAAACGTCAAGGAAAAAGACTCGGCCCTCCACCTGCTGGGCCTGGTATCGCCTGGCGGCGTCCACAGCAGTGAACAGCATCTCTATGGTCTTTTGGAAATGGCGAAGCGCTATGGCTTGAAGAAAGTCTACATCCACGCCTTCCTCGACGGCCGCGACGTACTGCCCCGCAGTGCCGGCGAATACCTCCAGGAACTGGAAGACAAGTGCGCAGAACTCGGCGTCGGTGAAATCGCCACCATCAGCGGCCGCTACTATGCCATGGACCGCGACAAGCGCTGGGAACGCGTCGAAAAAGCCTATGATGCCGTCGCCCTCGGCGAAGGACCGCAGGAACCGGATGCCCAGACCTGCCTGGAACATTCCTACGCAGCTGACGTTTCCGACGAATTCGTCATCCCGACAGTCATCCATAAACATCCCGTCCAGGATGGGGACAGCGTCGTCTTCTTCAACTTCCGCCCCGACCGGGCCCGTCAGCTGACGACCGCTTTCGTCGTCCCCGATTTCGACGGCTTCCCGCGTCCGAAGAAACTGGACACGTACTTTGCGACCATGACCCGTTACGAAGACGACCTTCCGGTACACGTCGTCTATGATAAAGAACGGATCCCCGACACACTGGGCGAAGTCCTGGCCAAGGCAGGCAAGACCCAGCTGCGCATTGCCGAAACGGAAAAATACGCGCACGTCACGTATTTCTTCAATGGCGGTGAAGAAGAACCCAATCCCGGTGAAGACCGCATCCTCGTGCCGTCGCCGAAAGTTGCGACTTACGATTTGCAGCCGGAAATGAACGCACCTATCGTGACGGAAAAAGTCATCGAACAGATCAAGGCCGATAAGTATGACATGATCATGCTCAATTTCGCCAATCCCGACATGGTCGGCCATACAGGCGTCCTTTTGGCAGCCATCAAGGCCGTCGAAACCGTCGATACCTGCGTCGGCAAGATTATCGATGCCCTGCTGCCGATGAACGGCCAGCTCCTGATCATCGCCGACCACGGCAATGCCGAAAAGATGGCGGACCCCGAAACGGGATGCCCCTATACGGCACATACGACGAACCACGTACCGTGCATTTTGGTCAGTGAAGCCCACAAGGACGGCCATCTCCACGACGGTATCCTGGCCGACGTGGCACCGACCATGCTAACCTTGGCCGGTATGGATATCCCTGCTGAAATGACGGGCAAATGTCTGCTCGATCAGTGATTAAACATTGTTCTATCGCATCATGAAGGGAGAGAGTAAGATGGAACAAGATACACTGAGTATCTTTCAAAAAATAGCTCCCGATGTCATGGGAACAATCAAAGAACGATATTTACTGCTGCGGCATATTGCCGACGCAGAGCCTGTCGGACGCCGTACACTGGCGGGCCTTTCGGGCCTTTCGGAACGCGTCGTCCGCTCCCATGTCGACGTCCTGCGGCGCAGCGGCATCGTGCGCTTCACGACCCTGGGCATCGCCATGGAGCCGGAAGGCAAGCGCCTCATGCCGGACCTTCTGGAATGTTTCCTGCGCCTCAACAACCTCGACGACATGCAGCGCCAGATTCGGCAGAAACTGGGCCTGAAGAATGTCTATATCGTTCCCGGTGACAGTGACAGCGATAAGACAGCGAAGGAAGAACTGGGACGCCGTGGCGCCCTGCTCCTGAACGACCTTTTCGGCAGCGTCGATACCGTCGCCATCAGCGGCGGCTCGACCATGGCCGAAGTGGCGCGCATGCTGCCGGAATGCCTGGCCAACGTCACCATCCTGCCGGCCCGCGGCAGCATGGGCAACCACGTCGAAGTCCAGGCCAACTACATTGCGGCCAACGTTGCCGCCAAGACCCACAGTTCGTACCGCATGATCCACATCCCGGAAGGCCTGAGCGATTCAGCCCTGCAGATGATGCTCAAAGCTGACCGTCAGACCCAGGAAAACGTAGCCATGACGGCCCGGGCCCAGGTCGTCATCTTCGGCATCGGCCGGGCCGACCGCATGGCCCGCAAGCGGGGCATGACGACGCTCCAGCGCGACGCCCTGCACAGCCTCGGCGCCCGCGGCGAATCCCTGGGCTGCTACTGCGGTCTGGACGGCAAGATTCTGTACGGTACGAATAATGTAGGTATTTCTTTACGGGAAATCAAATATCATCCCCACGTCATCGCCGTAGCCGGCGGCGCCAGCAAGGCGGAAGCCATTGTCAGCGTCATGCGTGCCTGCCATACGGGTACCCTGGTTACCGATGAAGGTGCGGCTGAAAAAATAATACAACTGCTTTAAGAAAGAGGAGGAACCTTTCATGAAAAAAACGATCACCGATGTAAACGTCGAAAACAAACGCGTTTTTGTCCGCGCTGACTTTAACGTCCCCCTTGACGACAATTGCCAGATTACTGACGACACGCGCATCCAGAAGACCCTGCCGACCATCAAGTATCTGCTCGACCATCACGCAGCCGTCATCCTGGCCAGCCATCTCGGCCGTCCGAAGGGACAGGTCGTTGAAAAGTATTCCCTGAAACCGGTTGCCAAACGCTTGTCGGAACTTCTCGGCATCGACGTGAAATTCGCTCCGGACTGCGTCGGCGCAGAAACGAAAGCCATGGCCGATGCCCTCAAACCGGGTGAAGTCCTGCTCCTTGAAAACCTCCGATTCCACAAAGAAGAAGAAAAGAACGGCGAAGATTTCGCCCGCCAGCTCGCTTCCTTGGCTGAAGTCGGCATCAACGACGCTTTCGGCTGCTGCCACCGCGCCCACGCTTCCGTTGCAGGCATCACGAAATTCCTGCCCATGGCAGCCGGCTTCCTCCTGGAAAAAGAAATCCGCTTCATCGGCGGTGCTGTCGATAACCCGGCGCATCCCTTCGCAGCAATCATCGGCGGTGCGAAAGTTTCCGACAAGATCGAAGTCATTTCCAACCTCCTGCCGAAAGTCGACCTCATGATCATCGGCGGCGGCATGGCCAACACCTTCTTGGCCGCTCAGGGCTACGGCATCGGTAAATCCCTCGTCGAAGTTGACAAGATCGATTTGGCCAAACAGCTCATCAACCAGGCCAAAGAACAGGGCACGAAACTGCTCCTGCCGGTCGATGTCATGGTCGCTGCAGAATTCAAGAACGACGCAGACCATAAAGTCGTCCCCGTCGATGCTGTCCCGGCAGACTGGATGATCCTTGACGTCGGCACGAAGACGCAGGAACTCTTCGCTAAAGAACTGGCTCCCATGAAACTCATCGTCTGGAATGGCCCGATGGGCGTCTTTGAAATGGAAAACTATGCCAAAGGTACGGAAGCCGTCGCAAAAGCCGTTGCTGATTCCGACGCTGTCTCCATCGTCGGCGGCGGTGACTCCGTCTCGGCTGTCAACAAGACAGGCCTTGCCGACAAGATCAGCCACATCTCCACGGGCGGCGGCGCTTCCCTGGAATACCTCGAAGGCAAACAGCTCCCGGGTGTCGTATCCCTGAGCGATAAATAAAATTATTCACCTTTAAAGGAGGAAACTCATTATGCGTAAAACCATCATTGCCGGCAACTGGAAAATGAACCATCTCGGTGCCGACGCCAAAGAAACTATCCAGGGCCTCGTCGCCAAAGTCCCGCAGGACGTAAAACCGGAAGTCATCATCGCTCCGGTCTTCCCGTACCTGCCCATGGCTGTCGAAATGACCAAAGGTACGCCGATCCACGTCGCAGCCCAGAACATGCACTGGGAAGAAAAAGGCGCTTTCACTGGCGAAGTTTCGCCGGCTATGCTCGTCGACATCGGTGTCACCCATGTCATCCTGGGCCATTCCGAACGCCGGACGTACTTCAATGAAACGGACGAAACGGTCAACAAGAAGACCAAAGCCGCACTGGCTCATAACCTGACGCCGATTGTTTGCTGCGGCGAAACGCTGGAACAGCGCGAACAGGGCATCATGCAGTCCTGGATCGAAGGCCAGATCGAAAAAGCCTTGGAAGGCCTGACGGCAGCAGACGTCAAGAAAGTTATCATCGCTTATGAACCGATCTGGGCTATCGGCACGGGCAAGACGGCCAGCGCTGCCCAGGCAGAAGAAGTCTGCGCTATCATCCGCAAGAAACTGGCTGCCCTCTATGACGCAGCTACGGCAGAAGACGTTTCCATCCTCTACGGCGGCAGCGTCAAAGGCGGCAACGTCGCTGAACTCACAGGCTCTGCCGACATCGACGGCGGCCTCGTAGGCGGTGCCAGCCTCAAAGCCGACGACTTCCTGGCTATCATCAACAATGCTGTTGTAAAATAGTTAGTGGCTAGTGGCTAGTGGCTAGTGGCTAGTGGCTAGTGGCTAGTGGCTAGTGGCTCGTGACTCGTGGCTCGTGGCTCGTGGCTCGTGGCTCGTGGCTCGTAGGGGTCGCCACGTGGGCGACCCGTTATGGATTTGGATGATTTTTCTAGCAGACTGGCCGGGAAATCGTACATATCCCGGAGCGGGCGCCCCACGTGGTCGCCCCTACAGAAAAGGACCTGTCGCTTTTGCGGCAGGTCCTTTTGCTATATCTCCCCACATTTGTTACAATAAAGGCAATGAGATGGAGGAGGAATTCGATGAAATATATTTTATATGTTCTTTCTTTTTTCTGCCTGCTCATCGGCGGCGGTGCCTGGTTCTTTTATAACCATCCTGTCGGTGTCATCGGCGTTATCCTGTCGCTGTATATCCTGTATCGCCTGGAACGGCAGCCGCACAAGCTTTCTTTGAAGTGGCCCGGCAGCAAAGGGAAGGGAGCCAGCCGTGACCAGGCGGCCTTTGAAAAGGCCGTCAGCGATTTCAACCGCATGGAAGCGGAACGATTGGGTCTGACCGACCCGGACCTGCGCCGGACCGTTGCCAATATGCAGCACATTGCCCGTAACTTCCTCTACTATTTACAGCAGTATCCCGAACGGATCGGACTGGCAGAACACTTCATCGATTACTATCAGGACCGGGCCGTCTACATGGTCCATAAATATAAGAAACTGGCCGTAACAGGTGTCAAGACGGACAAAGTAGTCAACACGCAGAACAAGCTCAGGACCCTGCTCAGCCAACTCGACCAGGCCTATGAAGAACAGTTCACGCAGGTCATGGAAGCGGAATTAGTGACCATCGACGGAGAAACGACGGTCATGGCCCAGAACCTGTCTGCCCAAGGCCTGTACGATCCGGAGGCAGCCGCGCGGAGAAAGAAGCCGTCGTCCCTGAAAGGCTCCCTGGCTCAGTGGAAGCAGAAAGCCGCCGACCGCTTCGATGCCTATACGGACGGGACCTTCTCGTCGATTACACCGGAACTGCGCCATAAAATCAACGAAGAGCGCCTGATTACAGCCGTCCTGGCCTTCTTCCTGGGCTCCTTCGGCATCCATTACTTCTATTTGAAGCGCCCTGTCCGCGGGGCCATCTACGCTCTCTTCTGCTGGACCCTCATCCCAGGCTTCCTGGGCCTGCGCGAAGGCATCCGCTACTTCAACATGACGACCGATGAATTTTACTATGCCGATTATTTGCATAAATACGGCGCTTAACTCCATAAATAAAGTGAAACACGAGTATAATACTCATGAGTATTATACTCGTGTTTCACTTTA
>ERZ773185.1336-NODE-1336-length-18712-cov-3.653535_pt1 | contig 18712 bp, 13 predicted proteins | sample MGYA00580531_ERZ773185 | MGnify/ENA primary metagenome ERZ773185 (study PRJEB29015, sample SAMEA2737799) | human gut metagenome | biome: human gut; feature: human-associated habitat; material: faeces | place: China | collected 2012 ...
TGATACTCCCCTATAAAAATGGCTATTTATCAACTGTTTGTTGTGACATAGCCTTTTCAATTAAGCAACAGTCTCAGACCTTGTTCGTAACGGGATAACTATTCTGGTGTAGGAATCTTATTGAGGTCTTCCCAGCTGTTCAAAACGGCTGGACTAACGCCGATTTGTCTTGCTAATGCTGTTGATGAGCAAGGATTGCTTAAACAAGGCAATTGGATTGAAATAGGCACTGTGCGCAATCTGGTACAGTGCCTTTTGCTGTCTTTAGATCAATTTCGATAAATGCTGGAGCACCTTGTCAGTGTCTTTATTTTCCAGCTCCTGAATAATATGAATGTAGGTCTGCTGCGTTGTCGTTGTGTTGGCGTGTCCTAGCCATTTAGCAACGCTGGCAATCGAAACGCCTTCATAAAGCAGCAGCGAAGCATGCGTATGCCGCAAGCCGTGAATCGAGATAACTGGAATCTGGCAAGCATGGCAGTAGCGCGTCAGGATATTGTTGATTGTTGAATTGTAAACGCGCTTGCCTTTGGGGACAAAAATCGGCTGATCATCTGGCAGACCGTCAATTAGCATCTTAAATTGATTCATAGTTTTCCAGTCCAGCATAACGGTACGGTTGGAAGATTTGTTTTTGGTCGGTTGAAATTTGCCTTTTTTGCTTTTGTAGTCCCAGGACTTATTAATTATCAGCTCCTGGGTTTCAAAATTAAAATCTGCTGGAGTCAAGCCCAGAGCTTCCGCGTAGCGCAGACCAGTCTTGGCCACCAAGAGAATAAACCAGTCCCAGTTTAGCTCAGGGCTTAAATTCAGGTGCTTTAACAGCGTCTGCAACTCATACATGCTGAGATATTTGGTTTTCTTGTGCTGCTTTTTGGCCGAACCTTTGATGATGATTCGGCGAGTCGGATCTTTTTCCAACAGGCCATCATCAACGGCGTCAACCAGGCTGGCCCGCAGATGGTGATGAAAATCCAGGACCGTCTTTCGCTCATGAGTCTCTGCATAGCGATTGATTAGATTCTGATACGTACGCCGGTTCAACTCGTTTAGATGCAGATTAGGGGCCAGCTCTTTAAGCTTGCGCTGAGCTAAATAATATTTCTGCAGCGTGATCGGTCGAATTGCATTTTCTTTGTATAAGGCAATCCATTGCTTATAGTACTTATAAAATAATTTTGTGCTGTAACGTGGCATATTATTTTCCTTTCCTTTTTAACCTCGTTCCAAGGTTGGAACGAGGTTAGATTTTTTCTAGGTGGCGAAACTTGCATAGATCGCTTTGATGATCATACTTCTCTTTGTAATTCAATAAAAAGGAGAATAAACATATGATTGTTAAAGACAAAGAAAAAACGTCGCAGCCAATCGACACGTCCTTACACTACAAGATGTACAAGGACGGCAAGCATTGGGTGACGGCCGGGATCACAACGCTGATGTTCAGTGGGTTGATTTTGGGGACGCAGACAACCGCTCATGCGGATACCGCTGCTACTTCAACCTCTGGTGATGGTCAGGCACAAGCAACTACGGGAGGTAATGCGGTAACACAGACAACTGCATCTGCTTCAAGCACAAACACCGCGGCAGTCAGTCGGCCAGCAGCCAATACGGTTGCTACAATGGCGGCTGTTGCTCCAAGCGCTGCACAAAATCAAAGTGCTGGAACGATTACGCAACCAGTAGCGGTTGACCATTCGCAATTAGATCAAGCCGTTGCAGCTGCTAAGCAGGCTGGCTTAAACCCACAACAGCAGCCAACAACGTCATCAACCGTGGCACCAAGCGAAGTCGATTCTGCTAAGGCCAATATCGAAAGCGACTATGCTAGTCAAGCTTCCAAGCTGCAAGAAGCTACGGATCAGCAGCAAACGATTAATAAGTACAACGGTTCAAAGGGGGATTCTTCCGCTCTGGATGCTGCCGTTAAAGAAGCGCAGAATACGCCTGGACTGACCGTCACGCAGGATCAAACCAAGACAACTTCACTTAAAGCAAACGATAAGTCAGGAATTGCCAATTGGGAATCCAAGACGGCTGCTGACTACTCATCTCAAGTCGATGCAATCAATAAAGCTATCGATGCTCAGAAACAAAATGAGACTAATTACCAATCAGAATTAAATAGTTTAGCTACAGACCATCACGTAACGGGCCAGGTCGATTGGGACAACGGCGGTTATATGAATGCACACCCTTCCTATGACATTACTTGGCATTATGACCTACAGCGAAAGAAAGTTGTTGTAACAAACATCCATCTAACAATTGCTTCAGGCTTAGCACCCAAGACTGGTGGGGGGTTCTGGGACGCTTATGTTATTAGACGGTCTATCGATCCTGAGCCAGCTAAAGATTCGAGAACGTTTCCTTACGGCTATCAAGGCGATGTCACAGGCGTTGATGGAAACTCACTAAAAAACGACTACTTTCCTGGCTCAATTGGATTTTATGCTCACAACAATAAAACTCAAGCTGAAGTAAAAGCTGTTAATGACTATCACGGAAGCTATGACGCTGTTCAAAATAATGATGGTTCATGGAGTTTAATCACTGTTTATAACCGTTACGGGACAAGTAGTCACCATTACAATCCTGTAGTTGGTGAGCCGGCATGGGCTGAGTGGGGTGAAACGAGCCCAATTGCCACTATTACACTACCTAAGCTGGTTACATCTCAAGTCCACTATCACTACAACGTATCGTTAGCCAATCGCCTAAACTCCTTGATCACCTAAGGATCTATTATAAGTTTCGTCTCTCGATTTTAACCGCTAGTAGTCAAAAATTCCAGTTTTTGAGCAACACAAAAAAGCCCTACGTCTGTAGAGCTTTTCGATATTGTTTCAATTAGTCTTCGCGTTTCCGCAGACCAAGAGCACCAGCAACCGCGGCAATCAAGCCCAGACCAGCCAATGCGACGGCTTCCCCGGCATTGTCACCCGTTTGTGGCAGTGTCTTAGCTGCGGCCTCACGCTTTTTCTGTTGTGCCTTGTAAGCTTCACGCGTCAATTGCGCAGCTGGCAGATTGATGGCAGTGCCCTCAGGATCAAAGGCCTGACCGTCTTTAACCGTCCAGCCGGTTACTGCGTTGCCATTAGCGTCAACGACTTGACCATTGATGATCCGATAGCCATTGGCCTTGGCTTGTGCCTGAGCTTTAGCTTGTGCTTCCGCACGCTTGATTGCGGCTTCTTGTTCAAGTTGCGCCGCTTGCGCCTGCTTGGCGTTGGTCAGATCGTTTTGGGCCTGCGTCAAAGCCGTTTGTGCATCATCAACGGCCTTTTGAGCGGCATCAACATGAGCTTGCGTAGCATCAGCTTGTGCGCTTAGTTCGGCCAGCTTAGCCTGATCATCGGCCAGTGTCTGTTCAGCATCAGCAAGCGCCTTCTTAGCGACAGCCAAAGTTGTTTGTGCCTTGACCAAAGTCGTTGGCGCATTCTGCAGATCAGCAACTTTTTGCTGTAAGGCCTTCAGTTGAGCTTGATCAGCTGCAACTTGGGCTTGTGCGTCAGCGACTGCTTGCTTCTTAGCCCGCAAATCAGCTTGCGCATCGGCTAATACTTGCTTCTTGGCTTCTAATTCGCTTTGAGCCTGGTCCAGTGCGGCCTTTTCAGTGTCATACTGAGCTTGTGCTTTAGCCACGTTAGCCTGTTTGGTTGCCAGATCAGCCTGGTAGAGCGCCAGATTCTGTTTAGCTTGGGCCAGCGTATCGTTGTCCGCCTGGAGCGTTGCCTGCAATTGTGTCAATTGATTCTGATCCGTCTTCAAAACATTATTGGCATCTTGAAGTGCATTCTGTTTTTGTTCAACCGTCTTTTGCGCGTCAGCCACATTAGCTTGAGCATTAGCTACTGCCTGCTTCTTGACACTCAAATCAGTTTGCGCATCAGCCAGTGCCTGTTTAGCGTCAGCTAGTTCGCCTTGAGCCTGGTTCAAGGCGGCCTTTTCGGTGTCATACTGAGCCTTGGCCTTAGCCACATTGGCCTGCTTAGTCGAAACATCTGCTGAGTAAGCATCAACGTTCGCCTGAGCATTAGCCTGAGCCTGCTTGGCACTGGTCAGATCGTTTTGGGCCTGTTTCAAAGCGGCTTGGGCCGTCGTCAGGTTCTTAGCTGCCGTGTCAGCGTCCGCTTGTTTGTTAGCGACATTCTTCTGAGCGGCATCCGCAACGGCTTGTGCACTAGCCGCAGCATTCTTGGTAGCTGCAAGCGAGGCATTGGCACTGGACAAGTCAGCGTTAGCCTGATCCAGCGTTGCTTTTTGCGTAGCCAATTGAGTAGTCAATGCTTGTTTTTGCGAGGTCAGTTCGGTCAGCTGATCTGGAACCGCATACTTGCTGTTTATTTCTTGAGCATACTTACCTGCATTATCAACTACATCATCATTCACAACATTGATAATATGCACCTGACCCATGGAGTCAATCATTACACCCAGTGCTTCACTTGTAGGATTAAAAATAGAATTCATTAAACCGGTTACGCCTTCAGCATGACCCCAGTCATCTTTGGCTGATTCATCAGTTATCGTTTGTGAAGCATCTTGGAACAGCATATCTGTAACCGCTCCATAAAGTTGGCTCTTCAATTCATCCAAGGTTTTCGTAAATGTCATGGGTGAAGCAGGATTGCCGTTAACGAAGTAGCCACTTTGAGCATCTTCATACATTTGTGGAAGATAGTCCTTAAATGGTCCGTGGGCAAGGCCGAAATCTGCGGCTGCTTCATTAATTGTTTTCGTATCATGCCAGCCTTTTTCAAAAATACTCCAACCTTTTGAATCGTATCCCTGGGAAATAGCTTTAGTAAAATCTAAGCTACCTTGGTTAATCGTTAGTGGAATCATTCCAAGTTTAGCACGAATTGGATTCAACAATTCTGCAACAAATTGAGTCAACTCAAGTTCTACGTCAGCTGACAGTGGCTGATCTGGTCCAAAAGTGACCTGAGTCTGCTGATCGGCCTTGTTAGACTTGTACTGATTCTCAGAAATAAGCTTTTCAGCAGCATCTTTTACAGCTTGACTCGTTGTAGCATTTTGATTATTAAAGAAAGCCTTCAGCGCCTGAACATACCCATCAGACACCGTAATAGTGTTCAGATTGTCCAACTTGTCTTGGACGTCGCTCAGCTTGCTGTTGGTAGCGTCATAGGCATTTTGCGCCGTCTTTTGCGTTTGGCTGGCTGCATCTGCCTTAGTTTGAGCTGAAGCTTGTGTATTTTGCGCATCAGTCAGTTTGGCATCAGCCGTTGTCTTCGCATTTTGCGCGTCAGTCAGAGCACCATCAGCATTGGCTTTAGCCGTAGCCGCGTCAGCTTCTGCTGCAGACTTGCCGTTAGCGTTGGCCTGGGCTTCATCGGTCTTCTTCTTGGCATCAGCCAACGCTTGATCAGCGTTAGCCTTCGCCGTTGCCGAGTTGTTTAAGATATCCTGCGCGTTTTTCAGATTGTCAGCCGCAGAATTTGTTACCTTTTGCTGAGCATCGGTCTTGGCTTGAGCGTCGTCAACAACCTTTTGCTGAGCATCAGTCTTAGCTTGAGCTGAAGCTTGTGCATTTTGCGCATCAGTCAGTTTGTTGTCAGCCGTCGTCTTTGCGTTTTGCGCATCGGATGCGGCTTGGGTTGCATCATTGATCTTAGCCTGATCATTGGCAATCGTGCCGTTTTGCTTGGTAATGTTGGCTTGATCCTGAGCAACTTTTGCGTTGGCATCGTCAACGGCTTTCTGAGCTTTGCCCGAGTCGCTGTTGTTTAAGATATCTTGCGCGTTCTTCAGATTGTCAGCTGCGGAATCCGTTACCTTTTGCTGAGCATCGGTCTGCACCTGCGCATCATCAACGGCATTCTGTGCGGAATCTACGTTAGCTTGTGCTTTACTTTGATCATTCTGAGCGTCAGCAACCTTCTGCTGATCATCAGTCAGCGTTTGTTGTTGATCGTTAACAGCAGATTGCGCTTTTTCAATGTTATCTGGCGTTGCCTCATCAGCTAACTTCTGCGCATCGCTGACAGCATTTTGAGCTTGGTCAGCCGCTGATTGCGCGTTGTTGACGTTTTGCTGATCTTGGTTGACGATCTGCTGTTGATCGTTAACGGCAGATTGTGCTTGACTGTTAGCGTTTTGTGCATCAGTCAGCACCTTGTTGGCATCACTGGCTGCTTGACTGGCAGCATCAACCTTTCCTTGGGCTTGATCAACGGCCGTCTGCGCCTTTTGAGCCGGCGTAGCAACCGTAGCAACGGCAGCATTTTGCTCAACGGCAGCACTGGCAACGGTATCAGCACTAACGGTTTGCGTAGTAGTAACAGCTCCTGCAGCCAAGGCAGCCAATCCGGCCCCTGCGGTCAAAGCGATTTTTTTATTCCCCATATGTAACTCCTCGATTCTTGTTCTTTGACTAAAGCGATATGTGATATTTCTATTCGACAATCACATTATACATCTAAAATAATAAATGTAAATAATTTAACACGATTTTTTATTATGATTTATTCGTCATCGCCCAGATATTCCATCAAGACGTGTAGGAGTTCGGAATCTTTCTTTTGCAGCAGCATGATCAACACGTCCGTAACCTGTTCCGTGTATGAATCCAGCTGCGTCTCATCTTTGGCCTCCTTGATCATGTTAACCATCCGGGCCTGCGTATCCTTAAACCGCTGCCGAGCAATCTGTACCTGCAGCATCTGCCCGGCGATTGACTTATGCAGTTCATCGTAATAGTACGATAGTTGTTCTGCTGATCGTTCCGTCAACAGTAATGGATCGGCCATATACTTATAGATCATCGGCCGTGAAATGCCCGTCATTTTTGATATCTTGGATATTTGGAATGCCGCTCCTGACTTTTTGCGGGCCTTATCCAAAACCCACTCGGCTTTCTGCGTCATTGTCAAACTACTCATGGGTACCCCCTCTTTCGTATTTGTAATATTCTTTACACTTTTCTTTTATAGTATAAACTATTTTACAGAAGTAAAAAAGATCAGCCACCTAGCTGATCCTTAAATCATTTTCTGTTCTGGCGCAATAATTGATTTTTATTCTGACTAGATTAAGTATACTATAGGACGATCAAACCAAAGCGAGGTGTTAATAAAAAACACTTTCCAAATATCATGGAAAGTGTTTTTCTATTTTTCACGTCAACCTTATTCGTCACGGCGCAAACGTCGAGCTTCCTCGGCCATTTTCTGCAGACGTTCAAACTTGTCAACATCCTCGTCCGGAATGTTGTCGCCAGCAATCAGATGCTTGTAGTCCATGGCAATGCTGTAGATCTCGCCGACCTTAACGTCAGCACCATCGGGAATGATGGCGTCAAACTTATTGTCCAGTCCGATGATCTGGACCGTTGCAATGCTGCCGTTGATGGCTTCGATTGATACCAGATCCAATGAAGGCGTGTTTACAGGCGTATTCATTTATACTTACCTCTCTTTTCGCTTTGGCTTTGCAAAAGATCGCGTTGGCGCGAGTTCTTGCTGTTTTGGTTTAGCAATCTGATTGTAAAACGTCTGCGTGGATTTTGTCGAGGATAAATACAGTCCCTTTAATTTTTCTGCCGGCGTCTTTTTTAGCAGCTCACGTTCGGCCGGCGTAAACTTAAACGGCTTCTGTTTGCCTTCCGTCAGCGCATCGTTCAGCTCATGGCGCGTGATATGCGCAACCAGGCGTACGACTGGCTTCAGTGTCTGATCATCAGGATCCGGAATCCCGCTCTGTTCCAACTTTTGACTCAGCACGTTGGCTGCCATTCGGTCATATTCCTTTTCGCTGGTCATTTTTTCAAGCTTCTGCAGTTGCTTGCAGTCAGGTCCACTATGATCAGCCTGATTGAGCAGCGCATCCAAATCATAGAGTTCGCTTGATTGCCATTTATGCAGCGGCAGTGCCTCAAATCCGCGAATTGACGCAACCTTATATTTAGCTGGATCGACTTCCATCATCTGCAGATTCTGTTTTGACACCAAGCGTGGCAGGCGTTTAGTCTGCCACTGGTCAAATTCGATCACACGGTTCGGATTGTTTTCCAGCAGCCGTGATCCCGTGGCGTCAATGAGTTTCTCCAGCCGTTCTGGCGTTTGCGTCCATTTATCAAGGATATCAACCGCAAACTTCTTCAGCTCTTGATAGTCCGCCAATTCCGCTGAATTCTGCCGCGCATCGCTGGGCAGGAACTTCTCTTGAGGCTTAATCGTTTCCTCTGCCTTGCCTTGACCTGATTCCCGTTGTGCAGCCGGCATTTCAGCTGGTTTCTCCTGCGTGTCGGCTTTTGATTCAGCCGCGTCAGACTCTGATTGACGTTCACTCGTTTTTGTCGGTTCTTTTGGCTGCGTCTGTTCTTTGGCCACTGACAGATCCTGATTCAGATTCTTAGCCAGGTTCTCAAAGCCAGGCAGCTTGTCAAAATAGGCTTTCAAGTCTTGATAGATTGGCAGGTCAATGCACCGATACTCCAGACTATGATATGAATCGGCAATTAGGTTGGACTTAAGGCCTGCTTGCTTGGTGTAAACCTCAAAAGCCCGAGCGAAAACCTCAGTCGGCGTTTTAAAGTAGCCGGCATGCTTTTCCAGTGGGGTTCCCTTGGTCTTGGCGTCGAAATTTCTCTGATAGGCCTGCAAAATCTTGCGAAACTCCGGCTGAATTGACAATGGCTTATCATCCGCCGTCAAATGCCGATCCAGGTAGTGGCCATACTCATGGACAAACGAGGTATAGCCGGCCGTTCCCGTCCCATCAGCCATATTCTGATAGATCTCGCCCGGCCGCCGAAAATCAACGACCAGCGTATTCTTGCTAGGTACATACATGCCTTTTGCCTTGTAGTTGCCCAGTTTACGGAGACGCAGAATCGGCTTTTGATCCCCAGCCGGCATAATTTTCAGCAGGCGCATCATTTCTGGTGAAAGCTGCTTATACAGATCCAGGTCTACGTCGTTATCCAGCTCAACGGCCTTAAAATACTGCTTCAGCTGCGTTTTATCCATCATCGCCCGGGTTTCTTTGTTGATCTGTTTTTTCTGCTCCCAGGCGCGAGCGTGCGTCTGTTTGTCAAGATCGCGCTCAAAGTGCTGTTCGATGACCAGGTTATACGTATCTGCCAAGTAATCGTGCAGAAACTTCAAAGCCAGGTTTGATTTTCGAGCTTCCTGATAGTCGGCCTCTCTGATCGTGTGTGTAACGGTCCCTAGTTTGGTGTTCTGCACGTAAATGCGGTATTTGTCGCTGTCTTTATCACTGGCATGGTGCGGATCTGGCTGCGTTTTGGCAATGAATTCATCGTGCGTCCAGTTGCCGTATTCTTCCATTTCAAAGTAAAAGCGATTGTATTTTCTAAATTCCGGATTCTCCAAAAGTTGCAGCTTCTTTTCAATCACCGGCCGGATTTTGGCTTTTTCTTCAGGCGAATAGTCCTTGTTCTTGTCAAACTCAGCTAAAACGTCTGCCTTGAGCTTGGCATAGCCGATTGTTAAGTTGGCATTACCCAGCTTCCAGCTGCCAAGTCCTGGGTCATTAGTGAAATGGTAGCTTGCATTATGCTTAGAAGTCAGATGGTTTGTTGGATCAATCACGAAGTATTGATCACGAGAATTCTCAAACTTAACCTTATACAGTTTCAGATCCGCTGGCGTGGCCTTGTCTTTAGTATCATGCGCTACAACCTTTTTAATTCGTTCTATGTTCTCACTCTCACCAACCCCAAAAAAGTCTTTATCGCCTTCCTTGCCAACTGCATAGGCTTTCTTATAAGTACCTGGTTCGTAGGTAGACATGATTGCGTCTAGGTAGTCCTGATCTGACCACTCCCCGTTCTTGTAAATAAACTGCGCCGTCTTGCGCCAAGCCGTAAAAAGCGTGTCTTTCTCGGTAAAGCGCAGCACATTGCTTGGTGCAGCAATGCCGTATTTTTTCTTCAGCAGACTGGTCAATGGATTGGTCAATTCTTCAGCCATCTTTAGATCACCTCATCATAGTTTTATTTATATCCACGATAAGGTGAGTCGGCTAAATTCAATCTTTGGCCAGGCCTAATCATTTGTTTGACGAAAAAAAGCGCCAGCTGGTCAAACCAACCGACGCTTGCTTGGAAAAAACAATAAACGTTTCTATTTTAGGGAATATGTTTTGACCTGCAAAAGGTCTAACCATAGAGTAACACATTCACCATCATTTTGATATATAGAATACAGCTAAAATATTATTTTAGCGTTCTTTTGCCTTCTTAGGATAAATCATTGGCTGACTCTGCACATTCAGCTTGCGCAACAATTGAACATTTCCTGTATTCTTCAAGATCTTCATTGCCAATTTCAGTCGCTTCTTTGGTGGGTTGCCATACGCATTGCGCAGATAGTCCATAACTTGTTCTTTGGTTTGATCTGTCTCATAGTTCCGTTCAACGGTCTTCAGAGCCTGACTGATCACATCATGCTCCGAAAGCAATTGTCGCTGACCGTTGATGATACCTTCGAATTTTGGTGTGAAGCGTTTCCTATCCAGTCGGACCAGTCCCGCCCGTTCCAGGCTCTTGTTCAGCTGTTTATAGTCCAGATTCCGCAGCTTTGCAGGATTCTTGCCATATGCGGTAAGAATGAAATCGTTCAGTGTTTCACCCTCAAACATCAGACCGTTGTTGGCATTGCTATCCTCAGTCAATTCTTGATTCTTGGCTTTTTCGATTCTCAGATCCTTGTAAAAGCCATCCAGCTGCGAGTATTTTTCGTTCTCGTTACCCTTGTGGAATCGTTCGTCAATTCCAGAACTCCAGACTTGGATATCGTAGCTGCCGGCATCGTATCGCCCATAATCAGCCTGGGAAAGCAGTTCTTTGGCCATCATATCAAGATTTTTCTTGGTTTCCGGATAGTCCAGTTTCGTCAGCAGCTCTTTAGATTTATCCATCAGCAGCTTCTTGGTGACGAAATCAGCATTGTCAGGTTTCGTGATAACAATATCCCGGTATTCAAAGACCGCTGGATGGACAAACAGTGGCGCATCAGCCGGCAGATTATCCAACTGATCTGTCATATTTTTTAGTCTATAGGTCTTTTTGCCAGATGGCAGACTATCATCGGCTGCCGCCGTACCAAACACTGCCCATCGACCATCGGTTAACGCTTCAGCATAGCTTTCGCCTTCGCCTTGAAGCCGTTTCTCAATAAGGTCCAGTCCCTCATACTTCAGTATTTTGTTCAATCGTTGGTAGTCCCACTTATCAATTTCGCGATTCGTGTATTCGATTGCTGGTTCTTCATAATAATGACTCGTCCCGGCTTTTTTGATCATTTCCTTGGCAATCTGCACTTGATTGTGCGGCGTAGCTGGCAGATTATGTTTTTTCAAGAGAGCTGCTGCATCTTTTAAGACCTGCTTTTTAGTAATAAAGACATGCTCCAGGTCCCACTCGTCCATTTCTCTTGCCGAAACGATATAGTTTTGACTAAAGTTTGAAACATATACTGGGACGTCATCTGGCAGCTTGTCAAAGTCATCCAGATCCTTAATCTTATAATTAACGCTATCACGATAGGCTGCAAAATAATCATCATCAATCACGTCATGCGCGCCATAGACTACCCAGTTACCGTTTTGCTTGATAGCATAGCTATCGCCCAGGCCTTCACGTTTTTCATAGTCGCCAGCAACTACTACTTTTTCAGCCTCCACGCGTTCATCCTCTCGCTTATCGCGCAGTCTGGCTGATTCGATTCCTAAGTTGGTGCTTACATAGTGGCTATCTGGCTTATAGTCCCAGGGCTGGCAGTCGATTGAAAGATTAACATCAAGGTATTTGTCTAATTCCGGCACCTCAAACAGATATGGCACGGTAATCGTAAATACTTTCATATCGTATTTTTTTGCTGGAATCTTCGCCAATCGCTCATCAACCTTCTGAATCAGATGACTGTTTTCCAATGATAGTTCGTAACGCAGACCGTTGATATCAAAAAGTGCAGCATCATCGAAATCTACGACTTTGACTTCAGGCTCCTCTGCCATTGCAATCACTCCTTTAAAAATTCACTCATGTTGAGCTTATCTGCGCTGAAAAAAATTCAATCTTTGGCCAACCTCTGGCCAACCTTGTTCCAACTTTGGAACGAGGTTAAAAAAGAGCCATCACTCAATTGAGCAATGACTCTGCCAATGCAATATGCTATACTTAACGGGAAAGAGTTGGGGTTTGATATGGCAATAGTGTACCCACGTTATTAATCAAAAAAAGGTTTGCCCGTTGCGTGTTACTGGTAATCAGCTTGCTGTACGTCACGCGTTAAATCAAAACCTGTAAAGAGCTTCCAAGCGTCCATCATGGGCGCTTTTTTTATTGATTGTATCTATTGATGACTAGGCCGTAATACCCGTGATTTTAATCATGGGATATAAGGCCATCATTCAAGTACCAACAGTACTTTCGTTGTTAAAATTCCGTTGACGTGGTGCAAACAGATTAATTATCGTTCTCGCCCCTTCTTTAGCGGTTTGACCTTTGATATTTGATAGGCAATCTGATTCTTAGTCTGATTCTGCCTGTTTTGCCGGCCTTTAATAATTCGACTCGCCAGTTCTGCCCGTTTATCTAGCGGAACCTTGCTGCTATCCAAAAATTTCGTTACCTGTTGGTTAGTCTGATCTTGTACATAGTCTTTTTGCAGAATCTGCTTGGCATAATCAATTTTCTTTTGCGTTTCAAGATCTTCAGGCTGTTCTTTCTCGTAGACTATCTTGCTGATTTCATCAGCCGTCACTTTCGGCAGCTCCAAGTCTTGACTGCCGGCATATTCTGGTGCTTTTGCCAGCTGCCGATCAAACCCCTGCTGCCATTCCGGCTCCTGATAGTCGTCAAAACTCTTCAGCATGCTCAGTGTTTTCTGATCATAAGGCATCAGCAAGTGCGTATCGCCTGGCATGCCGTAATCACCAATAATTTCAATAGCCTTGGCCTGACCTTCAAAGCCGGGCAGCTGCTGATCGTGCAGATCAACCACGTTCATCAGCACGGCGTCATCTTCGTGAATTCTTTCCAAGCGGGCTAGTGGCTTGACTGTAAACTTAAACTTGGTGTCATACAGATCTTCGGCCGCCTTAATAGAGGCCGCCATTGAATCAGGGTGTCTGCTGGTTTCATAGCCGTCCGCGTTGGCCTGTTTGATCAGCTCATCCTTTGTAAACGCAATCGGCTCAATCCCATCATTAAAGACATACTTGACTTGATCCTGTTGTTCCATAATTGTCCCTCACTTTTTATTGATTTTGCCTTTGAGTCTAAACAGCGGCTCAGAAAATCAATCTTTTGCCAACCTCGTTCCAAGGTTGGAACGAGGTTAAAAAAAGAGCCATCACTCAATTTGAGCAATGGTTCCTCGATTAACGTTCTTTGGTTTTTGCTTGGGCCATACTTTTTGATAGCCGTTGACTTGGATTCAGCTTCACCAATCTAACGTTTTTAGTATTTTCAACTACTTTGATTGCCAGCTTCAAGCGTTTGTCGATTGAATTATTAGCTGAGTCGCGTAGATAATTGCTGATAGTAACAGCCGTCCGATCCTGTACGTAATAGTTCTCAACCGCGTCCAGCGCCCAATTGAGTACGTCATGTTCGGATAGAGTCCGCTTTTGACCATTGATAATGGTGCCGAACTTAGGCCTGCGGTGCTTTTTAACCAAACACTCAAAACCCATTTTTTCCAGGCTCTTGTTCAGCTGCTTGTAGTCCAGCAGCCGAATTCCGCGGTTCAGATCACCATCTTCAAGCGTATAGGCATTCAAAAGAAAATCGTTTAGAGTCTGCCCGGTACCTTTAGGGAGCGTAGCAGCAGCCGTACTATCTGCTTCAAGCACCTTATTCTTACGCTTATCAATTCTGGGATCCTTGTAAAAGCCATCCAGCTGCGAATTTTGTTTTTGCCTAGTCCGACCCTTGTACATGTTTTTAATTAGGTTGTCATGGGCAGTCTGAATGTCGCTAGAATTAGCGTCATCTAACAATTCTTTTGCGATTAGGCTTATATTGCGATCAGTTCTGGGAAAATCCATAAGCCGTAAAAAATCATTGGCATAATCATTCAGCGTCTTTTCGGTTACGAAATCCTGGCTATCTTTCTGCATGATTTAATGCTCCTTTCTCGCAACTAACTAGCGTTCTTTTGCTTTTGGCTGAATCTGTTTGGCCATGGGTTTTCGTATCAAACGCTCAACCTGATCTGCTAATCCTTTTTCGATTGGCACCAGTTTGATTCGATCATTCTTTTCGACGATCTGCGTGGCCAGTTTTAATCGCTGAGCTTGGTAATAATCACTATAAGGCTTCTGCTTTAATACTTTTAAAGCAGAGGTCTTTACATCGTCATCAGCATAGCGGTTTTCTACCAGTTCAATTGCCCTTTGCAGCAGCTTATGTTCCGATATCGTCTGCAATGTTCCATCCGGCGTGGTGTAGGTATATCGCGGAACGGTACGTTTGCTATCTAATCGCTGAAAGCCATCCAACTCTAAGTTCCAATTTAGAAACTCAGGGTTTAGTTGTCGGTCAGCATAGAACTCGTAGTCCTTTAGATAGTCGGCCACCGTTTTAAGGTCTTTGGTTTTAGTTTCAATCGATTCATCACGAACCAATGGTTTGGACTTCGCCGATTTGATTCTTGGATCAAGGAACCAGCCATCCAGAGCTTGAAATCTACCATTCTGGCCTTTTCCTAAATCATCGATGACGTTCCAATAATCGTCATACAGGCAGGATCCATCGGCAACGTCGAGAGTCCGGTAATTCTTGATATCGCTTTGTTCAAGAATGCTCTGCGCAACAATTTCTGTATTGTGCTGGTTGATTGGATATAATCCATACGCATATGTTGTCAAGGCATCAGTGGCCATCTTATCCAGATCATGTTTAGTGGTTGACTTGACCGAAGTTGGAATAATCGTTGTATTATCAGTCCAGCTTGCAAAAATTGGTACATCATCAGGCAAGCTGCTTAATTCAGCGGTATTCTGCAGCTTATAAAAGTGGCAGCTTTTTCCTTGCCGATCAACTGCTTTTGCACCGTGAATAGTCCAGCTGTTACCAACCTTTTCAGCATAACTGTTATCGACCCCTGCTAAATAGCTGACTCCAGGATTTTCTGCCATTGCTATCACTCCTTTAAAAATTTACCTCACGTTGAGCTTATCTGCGCTGAAGAAAAATCAATCTTTGGCCATTGGCCAACCTCGTTCCAAGGTTGGAACGAGGTTAAAAAAAAGAGCCATCACTCATTTCGAGCAATGGTTCCTTGATTAACGTTCTTTGGTTTGCTTTTTGGAATTGGAAATTGGCTTGGCATACGGCCGGCGAGCAGCAATGATATTGTTGGCAACCTTTAACCGTTGAGCAATTGGCCGTTTTGGATTCTGAAGATACTCGGCTACTGCCATGCTGGTCTGATCTTGCGCATAGTTTTTCTCCAGGACCTTGGTTGCCCGTTCGATTTTCTGTTGGGCCAGCGGTTCTTCAAGCGGCTTAATTCCGCTTTCCTTTAAGGCTTGATTCAATTCTTTAAAATCAACGTCGGCCCGTTTGCCAAATGCCGTCCGCATAAAGTCGCCGGCCGTTTCATCTGCATAGGCTTTGCCGCCTCGCTCACTGGCGTCATCAGTGAGTGTCAGCTTTTTTACCGCCTCAACCCGCTCATCATGGTAGATGATCTCCTGCGTCCGTTCCTCCTGCTTCTTCAGCTCTTCTAAACCCTGGCGCACCATCGATTGCAGCTGGCGTGGCGTATACCGTGGCGTCCGCTGTTCATAGTACAGGTAGTCAGACATATCTTGCAGCATGCTCAGACTATTGCTGATGCCGACTGGTGCGTTCTCATAGTTCGGATAGGCTTGATGCAGATAGTTAAGATACTGTTTAGCCATTTCTTTTGGCTGTACCGGCCGTTTTGGATTCATCTGCCGATAGACGTAGGCAGTCGCCCGCGCGTCCGCCAGACTATCATGAGCATGTTCATTGCCCCAGTCGTAATCATAGAATCAGCAGCCTGACCCAGCTTTTGCCACTTATAAGGCGTCTTGTTGAAGCCTTTTGGATAAGGATTCGGTTCGCCAACGGCCTCGGCAAATTCCAGCATCATATCATGGTTTTCTTTAGCGGGATCAATCTTGATGCCATTTGCTTTCAAAAACCGATCATCAAAATTGCGTTGATTATATCCGACTATCACATCGGCCTGGTCAAATATCTCCTGCACTTGACCAGTCCAGGCTTGGAATGCAGGGCAGTCCTGTACGCGTTCTGGAGTAATTCCATTGACGGCTGCTGCCTTTGGCCACTCGTTCTTTTTCGTTGGCTTGAACAGCTTGTTGAACAGCTCATTGCCATCGCCATCAACGATTGACAGCTGCAGAATATCATCGTCCTGCGGATCAAAGCCCGTTGTCTCCATATCATAGCTGATGACTTTTCGCTGTTTCTTCAGATCATGCTCAATTTTTCGAGCAATTTCTTTATAGCGTTCATCAATTTCTTCCTTGTCCTGATCGTATTCAGCCGATGATTCAATGGCTCTGGTAGCTTCGACCATCTTTTTCATTGCCAGCCGATCGAGTGTACCGTTGGCATCGGCATTCATAATCTCGTCAAAATCGGCAACAATGATTCGGTCATCAGTTTCTCGCAATGACCTATCCTTCAGCCATAAGTTGGTCTTGACTTCTCTTGTATAATAATTGGTTTCATCATAAGGCGCTGCTAGAAGGCCATAATGGCTTGCAAGCTCTATAAAGCGCTCATTGTATTTATCGACAGCATCGCGTTCTGCCATGCCGGCTAGATTATAGTTTTTCGGATTCTCACGCAGATCGATGCTGACTTCTTCTGCTGAAATCCCGGTGTGCGTCCATTCAGTTACTTCTAAGATGGTCTCAGCTAGTGAGTAGCAGTTGTACTCAGTATCAGGCAGATCATTGTTCCGTAAAACCTCTTGCGCTGATTCCATCAGCTCCTGCTTGGTGGTAACTGACATTTCTTCTGGCGCCAGGAGGATATCAGGCGTTGCATGCACGGGCGCATCATCTGGCGCATCTCTTAAGTCGCCGGCAAACTTATAGCCGACCTGATCATCCTCAAGCTCTTCCAATGCCGCATGAGTACCATGGATCTGCCATTCGCCGTCCTGTTTGATCGCATAGCTGCCAGCCCAGCCCAGCATCAGCTCCTGACTTGGCAGTTTTTGATCATTGATCTTTTCCAGGACTTCCATGTAGCGTTCCGCTGAATCATCAGTTACGTTGTCCAGAGTCAGCTGGTGATCTTTAACCTCCTGATCAATCTCTTGGCGGTGTTCAACCAGATAGTCCTGGATTGCCGGCACGATTGCTGAGTTCGCCGTGTTATGGCCAAGCCACTGATCAAATGCCGCCAATTTCTGATCATCTGACGCCGGTCCTTTGACTAACCAATCCAGATCACCATTTCCCACCAAAAAGTCGCCGTCCTTGGTATAGTCGTATACCCAGTCGCGGATAATTGCTCCCGTCAGCCGACCGTAAATATCGTTCTGCTGTTCAAACTTGTCGACCGTGAAATTCCAATAAGTTAAAAAAGCCTGTAGATTCTTTAATTCTCCGTATCCTGCCATAATCAGCGCTCCTTTGCTTTAGTCTTAACTGGCTGCTGCATTTTTTGCTGCGTTTTCATTTGATACAGCTTGCGGTTGGCCATCCGATTGATCTTACTGGCCAGGCTGACCGACTTGACAAACATCGTCTGTAGCTCATCAGGCTGCAGGTTGGCCATAGCCTTGCGCTCACTGGCGCTGAAATGAAAAGACTGATCCGTGAGACCAGCACCGGCAAAGGCCATATGGCGTGCCATATGTGTCTGTACGGCATGAATCTGGTTGCGTCCCCAAACCCAGTCCGGTTTCGGTACTCTCAATTCCCGCAGAGCATCAACCACTGCGCCCAGTCGTTCCGGCTCTGAAGACTGGTGCATTAAACTACGCTGACTGACCAGTGCTTGTGCCGGTATTTTGACGTTCGGATACTTGGCAGCAATCTCATCGGCAGAATACATCTTACCAATACCAAAAGTAACGGGTTGACCAGGTTGCTTAGCGTTTGGTACGAATACTTTGACGCCTTCGAGCTGATCAAAATCAACACCTTTTAAATCCTCGTTCTTATCATGATGGAGCCAGGCCTGCTTCGTCATAAAGCCCCGTTCCGGACTGGCCTGCGTCAGCAGCAAACTGTTAACCCGACCATAATCCACTACTGGACTGACCTGATCAACCAGCTTTTCCATTGCATCAATGGTCTGCGTCCCGTCTTTCAGTAGCTGCTGCGCCTTGCGACTGACGGCAAACCGTTCGATCTCAGCTGGCGACACCTTTTTTTGCTGTTTTTCTTTATCCATCTGCATTCGCTCCTTTATTTTTGCAAAAGAATATGCTTGATCAAACGTTTCAAATTCAAATGGCTGCTGACTCTGACCACTCTTGTTTAAGCGGTCCAAAACAAAGTAATGGTTGCTGTTAAGATCATGAGCCAGATAAATACCCTGGTTCGCCGCAGCTGGCTGTCTTTGCGGATGGCTGATCGTAGCGGTTGCTTATGCCAAACGGAGGAATATCTTAAAAAACGAGATCATACAGTTGATCCTGGTAACTATTATCGCGGTTCTGTGGGACAAATATACCGGATGGCATGGATGGTCTCT
>ERZ773185.1343-NODE-1343-length-18636-cov-4.493246_pt1 | contig 18636 bp, 17 predicted proteins | sample MGYA00580531_ERZ773185 | MGnify/ENA primary metagenome ERZ773185 (study PRJEB29015, sample SAMEA2737799) | human gut metagenome | biome: human gut; feature: human-associated habitat; material: faeces | place: China | collected 2012 ...
TTTGCCGACTTTTGAACTGGGAGCAAAACGAAGTACCATTAAATATTGGTGGTTATAAGTTTGATAAAAAGACGAAAACATTTCCTGTTTTCATTAATTATGATAAAGCAGAGGATATCAGTGATACCACAAAATATGAAGATCATTTTATACCAGGATTTAGAGATCGTTTGATTGCTATTTCAAAATCTGGAAGAAATTTACAGTCGGAGGATGTTCAAAATTTTTTGAAAGCAAAGGAACGAGGTATTCAAGTAGAACTTTTTGTAAGAAAAAACAAGGATGACAAGGTTTCGAAGGAGTTCTATTATCTTGGTCATATGACAGCAAGTGGAAATACCAAAGAATTTACAATGACAAATACCGAGAAAACAGCAGTGGAAATAGAGTGGATACTTGACGTTCCGGTGCGAGAAGATATTTATGAGTACATTGTGAATTCTTAATGGGAGGATATATGAAGACAGTAAAAGTAGTTGCTGCGATTATAAAAGCAGTTAACGAGAATGGAGAAACAATCATTTTTGCAACACAGCGTGGATATGGTGATTTCAAAGGCGGTTGGGAGTTTCCGGGTGGAAAAATTGAATCAGGAGAAACACCTCAGGAAGCGTTGAAGCGTGAAATTATAGAAGAACTTGATACGGAGGTATCTGTTGGAGAATTGATGGATACAGTTGAGTACGACTATCCACAGTTTCATCTTTCTATGGATTGTTTTTGGTGTCAAATTGTAAGAGGAAATCTTGTGCTAAAAGAGCATGAGGCAGCAAGATGGTTAACAAAGGACGAATTGAATAATGTAGAGTGGTTGCCGGCGGATATTACATTGATTGAGAAAATTAGAAACTTACTTTCAATGACAAGATAATTAAGGTGGATAGAGGTAATAATGCAGATATTTGTAGATGCAGATGCTTGTCCGGTGGTGGGCATTGTTGAATCATTGGCAGAAAAATATAATATTCCGACAACATTGCTTTGTGATACGAACCATGTGCTATATTCAGATTATAGCGATGAGATTATTGTCGGAGCAGGAGCTGATGCAGTAGATTACAAGCTGATTAGCATTTGTCATAAGGGTGATATTGTGGTATCTCAGGATTATGGGGTAGCTGCTATGGCACTTGGGAAAGGTGCGTATGCCATTCAACAATCAGGTAAGTGGTATACTGATGAAAATATAGACCAAATGTTGATGGAGAGACACCTTAATAAGAAAGCAAGACGAGGTTCTCACAAAAATCATATAAAAGGACCGAGAAAACGTATAGAAGAAGATGATGTGCGCTTTGCTCAATCTTTTGAAAAAATGATACAGACAATCATACAGGTAAGATAGCAGAAGGAATGCTGATAAAGAGTCCGGCATAAGGGGGATTTTGATGAATACAGAAATAAAAAATATGTGGAGAAAAAAATCATGGTCCATTCCAGATTTATTAGGAAGTAAAAGTGAATATACAAAGATTGTTATAGGATTGATCCAGCAGATTGCATCTGGTAATGCAAACGGTATGGATGATTTCCCTAAATTGGAAGGTGTCTTTGAGCCTAGAACATGGAGAGAATATGTCCCTTTTCTGAAAGGAATTGGAATCGTTGGAAATCATAACGGAAGTTTGTGTTTATCAGAAACAGGCGAATGGTTACATAGAAATTTGTCATTTTATAATATTGCAAGTGTGATGCAAGAGAGGTTTCGTATATTTGGAGAGATTTTATATGTGTTAGATTCTGAACCAAGCACCGTGCAGGAAGTTGATGAAAAAATTTGTGATTTATATAAATTGAAGTGGAAAAATTGTTCTAATACAAGAAAAAGAATGGATTGGCTAGAAGTATTAGGGCTTATTGATATTATTGGAAATCGAAAATGGGTAGTAACTGAAAGTGGGAAAAGAGCATTGAAAGAATGGATTCTAGTTACTCCAGAAATGCTGGATTCATTCGAAGATGCTGAAGTTTCTTACAAGATTAGCGAGGCTCCGACAGAAATATCAAATATGATACAGGAATTATATGATAACAATTTATTACAGAAAGAGCGTTGTACATATAATTTGTGGTCTCCAAGTCCAAATAAAATTGAAAATTTAAGAAAAATATTAGAGTATTCGTGTGAAAAGGTAACAAGGATAGAGCTGTTTAAATATATTGGTGATGAGTTTAATTTGAAGGTAAGCAGTATAGAGTCAATGATGCCATTTCTGAAGGCTTCTGGGTTACTGGAAGAAGTTGGAAGAAATATATATATTACCAGTTCGGTTGCCAAGGAATGGTGTGAAACAGGAGTGGATATAGACTTTATAAGGATTTTGCATTGCCATTATCGTTTTGTCGGAGAAATGATTCTTTTTGCAGAAAACGATGTTACAAGGAATGAAATTTATCAAGAAGCAAAGGAATATGGTCTTAATAATGAAAAGGCAAGATGGATAGCTGGTTTTTTGGTTGAAGCTGGATTATTAGAAGAACCACAGTACTTGCATTTAAAGGCAACAACCTTTGGCATGGAATTTGCGAATACGCTTCCATTGACAGATAAAAATGTATATATGGAGGAAATAAATAGTAAGGAAAATATAGTTGCCGAAACAAAAAAGAATCCATCTGAAAATGATTTGTTTGAGAGATTAAGTGCAGCAGCATTAGATCCATTAGCAGAGGGAAAAGCTTCAGGAGTAGCTTTTGAAGAAGAGATTGCAAAAGTATTTAGATATATGGGTTTTGAAGCGAAAAGAGTAGGTGGACCAGGAAATACTGATGTAGTAGTACGTTGGATAGATGATGAAGGAAAAAAAGTAACGGCTATCGTTGACGCAAAGTCAAAATCAAGTGGTCAGGTTTCACATAATGATGTGAGCGATGTGGCAATCGATGCTCATAAAGAGAAGAATAATGCTGATTATGTTGCAATTGTAGGTGCTGGATTTAGTGGTGATACAATAAAGAACTTTGCATCAAGGAAAAAAGTTGCCTTAATAACGGATCAGGAATTGATTGATATAGCAAAAAAAGCAGAAGAACTGGGATTAAATTTGCAGGAGATTGCGATAATATTTCAATCTCCTGATGGAAAATCAAGATTACAAGAGTTGATTTCAACAAAGCAAAGAGAACAGAATTTAATTGAACTAATCGTTGCTACTTTTAGAAAAGAGCAAGAGATGTTGGAAAGTATTTCTGCAAGAGATATGTTTTTGTTATTAAGAATGACGGATAATTCTCCTTCTCTTGAAGAAATTTTAAATGTTTTTTCTCTTCTTTCAACGGATGAGATAGATGTTTTAGAGATGAATAAACAAGCATCTGCAAAGGAAAATACAACATACACGATGAAAAATGCTAAAGCAACAGTAAATAGATTGAAGATGATTGCAAATGCAATAGAAAAAGGAATAGAGAAATAAACATAACATAAAACAAACACAATTTTAGTTAGGATGACACATGAAATTATTATCAAAAGATATCAATACTTCGGACGCGGAAACAAAAGATACATGTAATAATGACAAATACCATACCCCCGAACAGGCATTAAAAATTTTGCTTGGATATGATTCGTTCAGAGCGGGACAGAAATCTGTCATTGACAGCATTTTGGCGGGGAGAGATGCTTTTGCAGTCATGCCGACAGGTGCAGGAAAATCTGTGTGCTATCAGATCCCGGCGGTGCTTCTGCCGGGAATCACCTTGGTGGTTTCGCCGCTTATTTCACTTATGCAGGATCAGGTCAAAGCATTAAATGAGGCAGGAGTGCCGGCGGCATTTATCAATAGCTCACTTTGTGAAAAAGATTATAATGAGACAATCAGGAAAGCAAGACAGGGCACATACAAAATTATTTATATAGCACCGGAGCGGCTCGTCACAGAGGGCTTTCTCGCTCTCGCAAAAAGCGTACCTGTTTCAATGGTGACAGTGGACGAAGCACACTGTATCTCACAGTGGGGGCAGGATTTCCGCCCAAGCTATATGAAAATTGTTGAATTTGTCAAAACACTGGAAAAACGTCCGATTATCAGTGCATTTACAGCTACGGCAACAGAAACCGTCCGCGAAGACATTGTTTGCACGTTAGGACTGCAGAATCCTTTTACATTGGTAAATGGATTTGACAGGGAAAATTTGTTTTTTCAGGTGGAAAAGCCAAAGAATAAAGAACAGTACATTTTGAAATATATTTCCGAGCATAGCGGCGACAGTGGAATTATCTATTGTGCGACAAGGAAAAACGTTGATAATATATACGAACTGCTTAAGAGCAAGGGCATTTCTGTGGGAAAATATCATGCAGGAATGAGTGCTGTGGAGCGGAAAAAAATGCAGGATGATTTCGTATTCGACTACACAAGTATTGTCGTTGCAACAAATGCGTTCGGTATGGGAATTGATAAATCGAATGTCCGTTTTGTCATTCATTATAATATGCCGCAGAGTATGGAAAACTATTATCAGGAGGCAGGAAGAGCCGGTCGTGACGGGCTTGACGCCAAGTGCATTCTTTTATTTTCACCGCAGGATATTGTGATCAACCGGTTTTTATTGGATCATAAGGAAATGCAGGATCTCGATCCGGCGGACAGGGAGACGGTCAGGGAAAGGGATGTCCGGCGGCTGCAGGTGATGGAGCGATACTGCTATACAACAGAATGTCTGCGCAATTATATTTTAAAGTATTTCGGGGAAAATCCGAAAAAACCGTGTCAGGACTGCGGCAATTGCCTGCGGGAATTTGAAACTCTGGATATGACAGAAGCAGCCAAAAAAGTGATCAACTGCGTATACGAAGCGAAGGGAAGATATGGAAGGCAGATCATCATTGACACTGTTGCCGGAGCTAAGACGGCGAGGCTGGAGGAAATAGGAGCTGTTCGCTACAAGTCATACGGCGTTCTGGCAGGAACGAACAAGAATCTGTTAAGACGTTTGATCGAACAGTTGGTATTAGAGGGATATCTTCGCGTGGGGGATTATCAGGTTCTCAAACTGGGTGATATCAGTGGCCTGAAAAATCCAGAGGCTTCTGTTTTCGTTAAGATCACAGATGAAGACAAACAGCCGGAAAAGACAGCCAAAACGAAGAAGAAAGCAAAAAGTGTGGAAACACTTACATCTTCCGGCTACAAGCTGTTTGAACGACTTAAGAAACTCCGCCTTGAAATTGCACGTGAGGAAAGTATGCCGCCGTATATTATTTTCAGTGACAAGACCCTGATCGATATGGCAGCAAAAATGCCGGCTTCCAAGCCTGAAATGCTGGACGTTTCTGGGGTGGGCGAGAATAAATTTGCGAAGTATGGAGAGAGGTTCCTTGAGGCGATTGAGGAGTATAGGCGGGAAGTGGGATAGGAATCTGTAGATTTATAAAATAGCATGGTAGTTATAGGAATGGACTTATAGTAATTTCTAATTGCAGAGCATCGCACAACATACTCAGAAAAACCGGCTAATCAAGGAGAAAACAAAATTATGATAAAAATACTTTTCATCTGTCACGGCAACATCTGTCGCAGCACCATGGCGCAGAGTGTATTCGCCCATCTGGCGGCGGAAGCAAACATGGCAGATTATTTTGAAATTGATTCCGCGGCGACAAGCCGCGAAGAAATCGGAAATACACCACATTACGGAACAGTAAGGAAACTCAGGGAAGAGAACGTTCCACTCATCCCGCACAGGGCGCGTCAGATGACGAGAAACGATTATTTATACTATGACTATCTGATTGGCATGGATACTGCGAACATCCGTAACATGATAAAAATCGCCGGAGGCGAGGACAGTCAGGGAAAAATCTACAAAATGCTGTCCTTTGCGGGATATGAACACACGCACAGGCTGTCGGAGGCAGGAGATGTCGCTGATCCGTGGTATACCGGAGATTTTGAGGCAACCTATCGGGATGTGAAAAATGGCTGTGAAGGTTTGCTGGCATATATAAAGGAAAACCACGAGTTTACATTGTAATTTTTGCAGTTGAAAGTATAAGTAACCGGTGTTAGAGAAAGAGGAGTATCATGGAAACAAGAATTGCATTAATTGGAATTATTGTGGAGAATCCAGAATCAATCGAGGCGTTGAATCATCTTTTGCATGAATATGGAAAGTATATTATTGGTCGAATGGGAATCCCATACAGAGAGCGTGAAGTAAACATTATCAGCGTGGCAATTGATGCGCCGCAGGATGTGATCAATGCTCTGTCAGGAAAAATCGGACGTTTGGATGGGATTGGAGCCAAAACCGTTTACTCAAATATCAAAGGAAAGAATGAAAAATAAAATCAGATGTGCCGGGCAAGATTATCTCGCTACGCTGCAAGCCGAGCCAGCTCGAATCCGCTGCGCTTCTTCTCGCTGTTGGGCTGTCGCATAATAAGGATAATGAAAAGCCATGCCCATTCGGAATCCGCTGCGCTACAAGCCGAGCCAGCTCGAATCCGCTATGCTCCTTCTCACTGTTGGGGCTGTCGCCCAATAAGAATAAAAAGAAAAGATGACAGTCTGGTGAATAAATTCCCCATTCTGTCATCTTTCCTTTTTATCCTTACTCGGCTTGTAGCTTATCCAAAGTATCTCTCAAGTAATCCCTTAAGGGCTTTGCCGTGTCTAGCCTCGTCTCTGGCCATCTCATGAACAGTGTCATGGATTGCATCAAGGTTGTTTTTCTTAGCGCATTTTGCAAGATCAAATTTACCTGCAGTAGCACCGAACTCACAGTCAACTCTCCATTTCAGGTTATCTTTTGTAGTAGCTTTCATGTTTGGCTCTAAGTCCTCACCTAACATCTCAGCAAATTTTGCTGCATGTTCTGCCTCTTCGTAAGCAGCTTTCTCCCAGTAAAGACCAACTTCCGGATATCCCTCGCGGTGAGCAATACGAGCCATGCAGAGGTACATACCAACTTCAGAGCATTCGCCATCGAAGTTTGCTTTTAACTGGTCGAAGATGTATTTTTTGTCTTCATCACTGATTTCTGGATTGTTTTTTACTGTTTTTGCGTAAACGCCATATTCATGTTCTGCAGCAAGTGTAAGATCTCCTTCTACTTTTTTGAACTTATCAGCGCCTACATGACAGACTGGACACTCTGCTGGTGCAGCATCTCCTTCATAAACATATCCACATACTGTACAAACCCATTTTGTCATAATTTTGTTCTCCTTTTCTTATTTAAATTTTATTTAGTTTTAATAATAGTAACTATTACTGATTTTAATTTAAAAAATATATTTTGTCAATACTTTTTCTTATATTTTTTATAGAAAGCTGTACAGTTCGCAGAACAACTGGAACTGTACCGTTAACTGTTCTTTTTACAGTCTGCGCATTTCCCATAAAAATATGTAATATGACCTTCAATTTCACCGTCAAATCCCTGATTTGCAAGGACATTGATATGATCAAGACCATCTACGGAAAGGTCTAAAACGCTGCCACAATGTTTGCAGATAAAATGATAATGTAGAGCCGGATTCCCGTCAAAACGGTCAGGTCCGATACCGGTCGATAATTTCTGAATCTCACCGATGTCAGAAAGTAATGACAGATTACGGTATACAGTGCCGAGACTGATATTCGGAAACTCTTCTTTGATGCTGAGATAAACAGTTTCAGCAGTAGGGTGGTCATATCTGCCGGCAAGGAAGGTCTTGATTGCTTCACGTTGTCTACTATATTTTAGCATGATAATCACCCTTTCTTTTTAATAATAGTAATTGTTACTGATATTATAATAGCAGAGAACCATACTTCTGTCAAGAATAAAGAAGATAAATTTAAACATTTCTGTGATCACTCAGCCACGCTTCATAATGTAAGTTTTTTGAAAAATCACGTATATCATAACCGACCAATGAATATATATAGTAGCAACAAAATAAATGCCGGGAGCATCCGATGGCAGGAATCAAACGTTTTATTACATATATATATGCATACGAAAACGGAACAAAAGGAATCAACGCGGGATTTGCAAAAGTGGAGATCAGGGGAAATGAATGCAGGATTGAAGTGCATCTGCGTGGAACACCAATTCGGATGGGAATGGATCAGGTATACCTTTTTAAAGTAGAGGGAGGGCAGATGCTTGCGTTCCCGATGGGAGAGATGAGGATGATAAAAGGAAGCGGAGATTATGGAACAATTATAAAAGCAGATCAGATTGGAGGATCAGAATACTCGTTTGCCGAGATGGATGGAATGGTTTTTGCAGGAGAGGAAGGCGCGATTGCCATGACACGCTGGACGGAAGGAAAGCCATTTGCAGTAAAAACAGAAAACATAAAGTTGTGGGAGCCTCCAAGATTTGACGCAGACGAAAAAGAGGCAGAGGAGCTTCATGCAACGGAAATGCCAATGCGCAATATTTTTCCGAAGTTTGTCTGGGTGGACACGTGGGAGCGGTTCAAAAACACGTATCCCTATTTTACATTGCCGGAGGATAAAAATGTGGAGTGTGTGCGCATTGAACTGAAAGACCTGCGTGAACTGCCGCGGAAATACTGGTATCTTGGAAATAACAGCTTTTTGCTGCACGGATTTTTCAATTACCGCTATCTGGTGTTGGGAAAGCTCGAAGAGGACAAATGGTTTATCGGTGTCCCGGGGATTTATCAGCAGCAGGAGCGCATGATGGCAGCAATCTTTGGTTTCCCGGAGTTTATGACGACCGATCACATCAATCAGTTTGGCTATTGGTATCACACGTTAGACGAATAATACAGGACAATAATTGAGAGGGAACTGTCCGTTTATGAATGGATTTCATCGGGATTTAAGATAGCGTAGCGGATGTGATCTTCCCATTTTCCCTGAATGAGAATACTGTCGCGCTCAATTCCTTCCTCGAAAAAACCTGTGGCATGCAGCAGGTTTTTGGAAGGCGTATTTTCAGGCATGCAGCGGGCAAAGATTTTGTGGAGTCCGAGACCATAAAAGCCGACAGACAGTGCCATAGACAGAGCTTCTCGGGCATATCCATGATGCTGATAAGACGCATCGAATTTATAGCCGACCTCACTCGTGAAATAAGGCATTTTTATAATATTGTGCAGACAGACCGTGCCGATGATGGTAGATGGATCTTCTTTCAAAAAAACATAAAAGCGCACACTGGAAAGCTTGAGCGCAAGTTTTAACTCGCATCTGGCGAGCGTCTGCTGGAAATCGAGTGTGTAATAATTCTCAGGGGCGGTCGGTTCATATTTTTCAAAGCAGGAGCGGTTACGATATAAAAAATCATGGATTTCCCGCAGATAATCCGTGGAGGGAAGCCGTAAAATTAATCGCTCTGTTTCGTAGGAAAAAGAAAGCCCGGTGGGCAGTTGTGTGTGATTCTGCATAAAAACCTCGAATGGAAAAATTCTTATATAACATTATATACGACACCACAAAAAAAGCAAAAATATTTCTATGGTAGTGATGCGATAAATAGTGTATCATTGTATACAGAGTACCAGAATAGGAAAACAGAAAAATGAAAATGACGCAGGACGAAAAATATATGAAGGCAGCCATCCGCGAGGCGAAAAAAGCATATGCCCTGGATGAGGTGCCGATCGGGTGCGTGATCGTGCAGGATGGCACGATTATTGCGAGAGGATATAATAGAAGAAACACCGAAGGAAATACGTTGGCACACGCGGAATTGACCGCGATCAAAAAAGCGAGCAAAAAGACCGGTGACTGGCGTTTAGAGGATTGTACGATGTATGTGACATTGGAGCCATGCCAGATGTGCGCCGGAGCGATCGTGCAGAGCCGCATGAAAAAAGTGGTCATTGCCACGATGAATCCGAAGGCAGGATGCGCAGGTTCGGTGCTGAATCTTTTACAGATGGCTGCATTTAACCATCAGGTGGAGATTGAAAAAGGCGTTTTGGAGGAAGAGTGCTCGATGATGTTGTCTGATTTTTTCCGGGAGTTAAGAGAAAAGAAAAAGAGGAAAAAACAGGAAACGGTGACAGATTCCCTGTGAACTCTTGACAATGAAGGTTATTATAAGCTATACTTAAATCTCCGAGCAGCCGGGGTGGCAGCGGTACCCTGAACCAGCAATCCGCTATAGCTGGGGTGATATCAAACTGAGGGTTATCTCTTTGCGGAGCAGCCCTTCATAAGTGGCGTTGACGTTTGGGTCTTACGCAACAGGAATTTACGAACCGGGTCAGGTCAGGAATGGAGCAGCCCTAAGTAAAAGCTCTTGTGTGCCGTGAAGGTGCCTGGACCGAGTTAACTGTGGAGGTAACGTCCGTGGACTGGACTCGAAGGGCGATGCTCGGATTTTAAATTTAAGAACAGAAACCGTAAAGAGCCGCAGCAGTGATACTACGACTCTTTTGTTATAAGAAAAATGCATAAGGCAGAATGTTTTTCTGTTGGCAAAAACGTTCTGAAACTACAAAAAAGGAGAAAAGCGAATGTGGGATAAAGTGAGAAAAAGAATTGTTGATGCATGCGATGTGATGGATATGGTCATGGCGGCAGTTGTGGTCATTGGAATTGTGATAGCGGTGATCGGAATTTTTTCGCAGATTGGAGAACTGTGGCGTCACAGAGAGGAGACGGTTGCGTTTTTAGAATTTCTGGATGCGGTGCTCGGCGTTGTCATTGGTGTGGAATTCCTAAAAATGTTATGTAAACCAAATACTGCCAATATTATTGAAGCCCTGATTTTCGTGATCGCGCGTCATATGATCGTGCAGACAACGACAGCCGGAGAAGATCTGGTTTCCGTAATCAGTATCTGTATGCTTTTCCTTTTCCGCCGTTTTATGCTTGCGACAAAACCGGACAAGGAACATCATGTGCCGAATATTTTTAAGGCGATCAAGATCGCACAGTCGCCGGAATTTCAGGAAGCATTAAAAGAAACAGAAGAACATGAGACAATTTCTCAGGATGAAAAATAAAACTGCATTTATTTGAATACAAACATTGAATTTCCAAAAAACTGCTATATAATGTAAGCATGTCACGGCAAAAGTGCCGAAAATCGTGTTTATCCGGTACATAGATACGGTTTTAGAGAAAAAGAAAAGTGAGGAAAATAAAATGTTTGGATTTGGTCAGTTAATTGACATCTTGAAAAAGAACCCGAAAAAAATTGTTTTTACAGAAGGAAATGATCCTCGTATCTTAGAGGCAGCTTCCAGACTTCTTGCAAGCAACTTCTTACATCCAATTTTAGTTGGTAACCCGGATGAGATTGCAAAAGTAGCAGAAGAGAGCGGTTTCAATATCCGTGGAGCAGAGATCATCGATCCAATGAAGTACGACAGATTTGACGAGATGGTTGAGATGTTCTGTGAACTTCGTAAGAGCAAAGGTGTTACACCGGAGCAGGCAAGAGGAATTCTTTCTCAGGCAAACTACTTTGGTACCATGTTAGTAAAAATGGGAGTTGCTGATTCCCTTCTTGGTGGAGCAACATACTCTACAGCAGATACAGTACGTCCGGCATTACAGTTGATCAAAACAAAACCGGGTAATACGATCGTATCTTCCTGCTTCATCATGGTACGTCCGGCAGCTACAGGCGAGAACGAAGTACTTGCAATGGCTGACTGTGCAATCAACATTCATCCAACAGAGGATGAGTTAGTAGAGATCGCCGGTGAGACAGCAGAGTGTGCTAAGATTTTCGGTATCGATCCAAAGGTTGCATTCTTAAGCTACTCAACACTTGGTTCCGGTAAGGGCGAGGATGTTGACAAGATGCGCAACGCAGCAGCAAAAGCAAAAGAAAAATATCCAGAGCTTCCGATCGAAGGAGAAATCCAGTTCGATGCAGCAGTTTCTCCACGTGTTGCACGTACAAAATGCAAAGATTCTCAGGTTGCAGGACATGCAAACACATTTGTATTCCCTGACATCAATGCTGGTAACATTGGTTACAAGATTGCACAGCGTCTTGGTAACTTCGAAGCTTACGGACCAATCTTACTTGGTTTAAATGCACCAATCAACGATCTGTCCCGTGGATGTAACGCTTCTGAAGTATATTCTATGGCAATCATCACAGCAGCACTTGCTTAATTGCAATTGATCGGAACATAATAATAAGAAAGAACCGTATGCGAAGAGCGTTTGAAAGAATGTTTTCGTGTGTCGGTTCTTTTTTTGTTATGGCGACGACCGCTAATCGGAGCGAGATTCGCAGAGCATATCTTGTCTCTGTGATTGGAAACACTTGAATCGTGAAATGGTATTTTGAATTTATATATGATTCTCGCAGACTGGATCATATAATTAGAATATGTGGATGAAACTGGGGAAGTATCAGATAATATGTGGATAACTATGTGGATAATGTGAATAAGTCGGTGAATATAGATAAATAATATTAATTGTTATACAATTAAAAAGAAATACGAAAAGAATTATAAAATGAAAATATATCTTTTTCTTTGATTGTATAGTAGAATATGTGTGCAATTCACATAATAGGAAAAAAAGATTTGCAGAAAATAACAAATGAATCAAACAGAGGAAAAAACAATGTTTAAAAATGCAGGACGTGTAAAACGCACAATAGAAGAATATTTTGTACTTACCGTGGCAACGCTTATTCTGGTTGTCGGCGTGTATGTATTCAAGTTCCCGAATAACTTTTCTTTCGGTGGAGTGACTGGTATTGCGGTCGTTTTGAGCGCCATTATGCCGACAACCCCTGGAAATATCACATTTATTATCAATATGGCACTGCTTGTGCTGGGATTTATTTTTCTTGGAAAAAGTTTTGGAATCAAGACTGTCTATGTCAGTGTGCTGATGTCAGTTGGGTTAAGTGCAGCGGAGAAATGGTTCCCAATGTCTGCGCCACTCACCTCACAGCCGGTGCTGGAACTGATCTATGCGATCGTGCTTCCAGCGGCGAGTTCAGCCATCTTATTTAATGTCGGAGCTTCCGGTGGTGGTACGGATATTATCGCCATGATCTTAAAGAAATACACGAAACTGAATATCGGAGGTGCGCTGTTTCTGGTAGACCTGTTTATTGTACTTGCATCCTGCCTTGTCTTCGATGCGCAGACAGGTCTGTTTTCCCTCTGCGGACTTCTGGCAAAATCACTGGTGGTCGACAATGTGATCGAGAGTATTAACATGTGCAAATACTTCACCATTATCTGCAATGATCCGGAACCAATCTGTGAGTTTATCACCCAGAAGTTAAACCGCAGTGCAACGGTATATCATGCCGAGGGTGCTTATCAGCATAACGACAAAGCAGTTATTCTCTCTGTTATGAAGCGAAGCCAGGCTGTGGAACTCCGTAACTTCATCCACGAAAATCAGCCGTCCGCTTTCATTGCAATCACCAACAGCAGTGAGATTATCGGAAAAGGTTTCCGCGGGTTGAATTAGAAAACCAGAATTGCGAAAAAGTCCGAAAGTTTGCGGACATAGGGAAATTATGCTAAAATAGACGGCATATAAGATGAATGAATTTGACGGAAATTTGTTCAAAAATAACAGGTTTTATCGAACACTAAAAGGAGAGATAAAACAGGAGAAAACAGGAGAAGGATTTCATGAAAATTTGGGAAGATGAGAAACAGGTGTACATCAGAGCGGCCATGGAGCGCAATACGCCGGAACAGAATGCAGCGCTCAAAGAGCGCTTAGAACGGATCGACTGGTCGATTTTAGAACATATCCAGAGAAAAGAGACTGTGAATGAGCGCGGTGTGTTCGCACCGTTAGAAGCAGTGGAAGTGCCGGAGATCGAGGCGCGCAGAGACGAGTTTAAAGCAGCAGGACTGGATGCAATCCGGGCAGGAAAAGTAGGAGCAGTGCTTTTAGCTGGCGGACAGGGAACAAGACTGGGGTTGGACAGACCGAAGGGAACATTAAATATCGGTGTGAACCGGGAACTTTATTTATTCGAGCAGCTTTTCCGTAATCTGATGGATGTGACGGATGAAGCCGGTGCTTACGTTCCAATGTACATTATGACAAGCAATATTAATCATAAAGATACCGTTACTTTTTTTGAGGAGCATCATTATTTTGGCTATCCAAAAGACTATGTAAAATTTTTCATTCAGGAGATGGTTCCGGCATGTGACCACGAGGGACGTGTCTATATGGAATCTGATACCGAGGTGGCAATGTCTCCAAACGGAAACGGTGGATGGTTTGGTTCCATGGTGAGCGCAGGATTATTAGATGACATCCACGCAAGAGGACTTGAATGGATCAATGTGTTTGCAGTGGACAACTGCTTACAAAGAATTGCGGATCCGCTATTTATCGGCGCAACAATCGTTTCTGGCTGCGAGAGTGGAGCGAAGGTAGTGCGCAAGGCGGCACCGGATGAAAAAGTTGGCGTGCTTTGTACTGAGGATGGAAAACCATCTATCGCAGAGTATTATGAGATGACGCAGGAGATGGCAACTGCAAGAAAAGAGAATGGAGATCTGCTTTACGGCTTTGGCGTGATCTTAAACTATCTTTTCTCTGAAAAAAAATTAGAGCAGATCGCAGACGCACGTATGCCGATCCATGTGGTGGAGAAGAAAATTCCTCATATTGATCTGGAGGGAAATATGGTGAAACCGGATCAGCCAAACGGATACAAGTTTGAAACTTTAGTGCTGGATATGGTACATATGATGGATGACTGCATTCCATATGAAGTTGTGCGTGAAAGAGAATTTGCACCGATCAAAAACCTTCATGGCGTGGATTCCTTAGACACTGCGAGAGAGTTGCTGAAAGGCTGCGGTGTCACATTATAATACCTTTGAAAAAGCGGTCACTTTACAGAAAAAAGCAAAAAAGAACATAAAAAACCGCGTAAAATGGGCGTTTGCCGGGAATCCTGGCAGACGCCCGTTTTGTGCAAAAGACCAAAGAAAATCTAAGAAATTTCGTAAAAACAACAGAAAAAGGAGAAAAATAACTAAAATATAACAAAAATACACTTTTTATATTAAACATATTGCACAATGAATACAGAAGAATTTTCAAGAAAGAAAGAAGTATTTTATATGTTTTTTTATAGGGGCGATTGCTATAATTCATCATGTAACAAGAAGTTACCAAATACATTAAGGGAGGTTTTCTTATATGAAAAAGAAAGTAGTTAGTGTAATTCTTGCAATGACAATGGTAGCATCCATGGCAATGGGATGCGGAAGCGGCTCTGATACAACAACATCAGACAATTCAACAACAACCACAACAAATGATGCAGCAGCATCCACAGAGGCATCCGATGCAGCAGACGCAACAGCAGATGCAGCAAGCGGAGATCTTGCTGACAAAAAAGTCGGCGTATGTATTTATCAGTTTTCTGATAACTTCATGACATTATTCCGTGGAGAACTTGAGAATTACTTAATCGAGCAGGGATTCTCAAAAGAAAATATCACAATCGTAGATGGTGCTAACGACCAGGCTACACAGACAAACCAGATCCAGAACTTCATCACACAGGGTGTTGATGTTTTGATCATCAATCCGGTTAACTCTTCATCCGCAGAGACAATCACAGATATGGTTGTTGAAGCTGGTATTCCTCTTGTATACATCAACCGTGAGCCAGCAGCAGAAGAGGAACAGAGATGGACTGATAACAACTGGGATGTAACATATGTTGGATGTGACGCTCGTCAGTCCGGTACATACCAGGGCGAAATGATCGCTGATCTTGGCCTTGATACAGTTGATATGAACGGAAACGGTAAGATCGACTACATCATGATCGAAGGTGACCCGGAGAACGTTGATGCTCAGTATCGTACAGAGTACTCTATCAAAGCTCTTGAAGATGAAGGATTAGAAGTAAACTGCTTAGACGATCAGGTTGGTATGTGGGATCAGGCTACCGCCCAGCAGTTAGTAGCTAACTCATTAAGCCAGTATGGTGATGACATCGAAGTTGTATTCTGTAACAACGATGCAATGGCACTTGGTGCTTTACAGGCAATTGAATCTGCAGGACGTACTGTAGGCAAAGATATCTACTTAGTAGGTGTTGATGCTTTATCAGAAGCTCTTGAAAGTGTTCTTGCTGGAACAATGACAGGTACTGTATTTAACGATCACTTCTCACAGTCCCACAGTGCAGCAGATGCAGCTATCAACTACTTAAATGGTACTGGAAATGAGCACTACATTGGTTGTGACTACGTGAAAGTTACAAAAGACAATGCCCAGGAAATCCTTGACATGGTTAAACCAGAAAATCCTTGACATGGTTAAATAATCAATCATTGCTACATTGAAAAAGTAAAACGAAAAAAGCGGTGCGGGTGTTTGAATGGCACCCGCACTTGTCTTGAAAAGACTGACACAAGACGATCTTAATTGATTTGATAACGAAAAGAATTATGAAAATGTCATGTATTTGAAACAGCGGAAGTAATAATAGGTAAGGAATTCTGAATATTGACATTACACAGATTTTTGATCTGTATCAACATAAAATAAAACAGGTAATAGACCTGAATTTATAAAGGAGGAGCAAAATGGCTGAATATAAACTGGAGCTTAAGGGTGTTTGCAAATCTTTCCCTGGTGTAAAAGCGTTGGATAATGTACAGCTTTCATTAAGACCAGGAACAGTTCATGCACTGATGGGCGAAAACGGTGCAGGAAAATCCACTCTGATGAAATGCCTTTTCGGTATTTACAGAATGGATGCAGGGGAAGTCATTCTGGATGGCAAGAAGATTGAGATTAACAATCCGGATGAGGCAATGAAGTATGGTATTGCGATGGTACATCAGGAATTACAGCCGGTACCTGCAAGAAGCGTGGCAGAGAACCTTTATTTAGGACGTTTCCCAACCAAGGGATTCGGACCATTTAAGATGATCGACCACAAAACTATGTATGCAGAGACAGAGAGATGGTTAAAAGAGGTAAAAATGGATTTTGATCCAAAAGCACAGCTTGGATCTCTTTCCATTGGACAGATGCAGTCCGTAGAAATTGCAAAGGCAGTTTCACAGCAGGCAAAAGTCGTGATCTTCGACGAGCCGACATCTTCTCTTTCTGATAACGAAGTAGAAGCGCTGTTCCGTATCATGAATGATCTGAGGGACAAGGGCGTTGCAATGGTTTACATTTCCCACAAGATGGATGAGATCAAGCGTATCGCAGATGATATCACGATCATGAGGGATGGTACCTATGTAGGAACCTGGCCGGCAGCAGAACTTTCAACAGACCAGATCATTGCAAAGATGGTAGGCCGTGAACTTACCAATGTATATCCACCGAAGGAGAACAAACCGGGTGAAGTCATCATGGAAGTAAAAGACTTATGTTCTATCCATGAAAAATCATTCCAGCATGTAAGCTTTGAATTGAGAAAAGGTGAGATCCTTGGATTTGGTGGACTGGTAGGTGCACAGAGAACCGAGTTGATGGAAGGTATTTTCGGTATCCGCGGTATCGCATCCGGCGAGATTTATATGCACGGCAAGAAAACCAGGATCAAACATCCTATTGATGCAATGAATGCAGGTATCGGACTTATTACAGAGGATCGTCGTGGAAATGGTATCTTCGGATGTCTTTCCATCAAAGATAATGTAGGTGTCTCTGTATACAATAAATTCCTTAAAGCAGGATTTGTGTTAGACCACAAGAAAATCAATCAGGTTGTGGATGACAGCATTAAGAAGTTAAGCATTAAGACACCAAGTATGAAGGAACACATCGCAAACCTTTCCGGTGGTAACCAGCAGAAGGTTATCGTAGCAAGATGGCTTGCAAATGATCCTGACGTACTGATCATGGATGAGCCGACCCGTGGTATCGACGTCGGTGCAAAACATGAGATTTATGAGATCATGAGTGATCTGGCAAAACAGGGAAAAGCAATCATTATGATCTCATCAGAAATGTCAGAACTTCTTGGTATGGCAGACAGAATCTGCGTTATGTGTAACGGTAAACTTACCGGCGAGATCGATCAGCCGGAAGAGATGACTCAGGCAAGAGTCATGGGCTTCGCAACCAAATTCTGATAGAGGAGGACAATAGAATGGAAAAGACAAAACAGCAGAAAGCAAAAGATTTTATTATCAACAATGGCGTTATCATTGTAATGTTTATTCTGGTTATCTACACCGGATTGACATCTGATAACTTCCTTACACGAAACAACTTAATGAACATTTTGATGAACATGAGTTCACGACTTGTCATCGCCCTTGGTATTGCAGGATGTGTAATCACCGCAGGATGTGACCTTTCCGCAGGACGTATGATCGGTTTCGCAGCATGTATTGCCGGTACATTATTACAGCGTATTGATTATTCCGGAAAGTTCTTCCCGGATATGCAGCCAATGAATGTATTCCTGGCATTGATCGTTGTCATGGCAATCTGTGCAGCATTTGGTAGTATCACAGGTTTCTTCATCGCTTACCTAAGCGTACCTCCATTCATCGCTACGCTCGCAATGATGGAAATTGTTTATGGTATTTCACTGATCTACACAGGAGCTACACCACTTGGTGGTTATGTAAAATCCTACACAGATATCGCAAACGGCAAATTCCTTGGAATCAGCTGGCTGATCTGGATCGCAATTTTAGTAGCAGTTATCACATGGTTCATTTTCAACATGACACGTCATGGAAAATATATGTATGCAATTGGT
>ERZ773185.1351-NODE-1351-length-18581-cov-3.877577_pt1 | contig 18581 bp, 19 predicted proteins | sample MGYA00580531_ERZ773185 | MGnify/ENA primary metagenome ERZ773185 (study PRJEB29015, sample SAMEA2737799) | human gut metagenome | biome: human gut; feature: human-associated habitat; material: faeces | place: China | collected 2012 ...
CAATAATTTCTCAATATTTTTTATTTCTTGAATATCATCCATATCAATCATCAATGAATGAGTCCAGACACAACCAGGTCTCTGTTTTTCATGCGCATACCATGTTTTTGCAATCACATATTTACTTCCACTTAATAGTGGATACCCTGTGTAATAATCTGTAAAATCATTCTCTTTACAAATTCCACTTAAATCACTCAGTTCATCAATACGGCTCCTGTCCTCCATCCCTAATTCTATTGATGAAGTTATTAATTGATGACCATTTGCATAACCATGTAATGCTTGTTCTATCTTAATCATGTCACTCATATTATCTCCTATCAGCCAAACAATCTTGACATATCCTGATATTTTTCTCCATCCGGCATCACAATTACCGCCATATCTTCAATATTTTCATCTGTATCTAATAATTCATCAACCTTGCCTGCGTCTGCATATTCCATTCCCTGCGCGCTCACTCCAAAAACCTGATAGTCCATTCTCTCTGTATTACAAACAATATATTGATATAAAAGAGGAAGTTCGGATTGCAGGCACTCCTCTGGCTTCCGTATTTTGGCTCCATACTTTTTCTCCATACTGTCCCATGCAGAAATTACGAATTTAATCTTCAATTTCTTTTTTGTCAAAGCAACGATAAGCTGTAACAATTCCACCACCTGAGTTTGCGTTGCCTTTGGCTGTATAATATTATGTCCTTCTTCTGTACTATTTTCATCGTCATGCAATTTTTTTGCAACGGTTTCCTCATTCAGAATAATCCTTTCTTCTCTCTCCATCATATCTGTATTGATAAAAAAAAGAAGTTCATCTGCCTCCTGCAAATTTTGATACAACTCCTTCGTTATATATCTTTTTTCTACTAATTCTGAATAATTTTCGCCGGAAAGATCCGGCATATCCAACAAAATCTCTCCCCCGTTTTCACTTTCTAATGGAAAAACAATATTATACAAAGCCGTTTTCAATGTCCTTGCTATTTCTTCATATTGTGTCAACGAGGAAATTGCATTTTGAATGTTTTCCAATCCTTTTGGCAATTCTACACCTTTCAGCTTATATATTGTATCTCTTCGGCTCAGTAATTGTATGCATAACCTTGCAATATAAGACGTTTTTCCACTTGCCGGCATGCCGACAACAAAAAGTTTCATATTTTTCATCTTTTAATCATCTCGCTTTAAATTTATCATATTGTCTTTCCAGTCTCACGGACTCTATTTCAAATTTTTCAAGTGTATTATTTTGTTTCCTGTCCGTACCATATGCAAGATGCTCCAACAGCCGTTCTAACTTTGCGCGTTCCTCATCTTCTTCTACTTGCAATGCTGATAGATATTCTAGTTCCATATGGTTCACTGCTGCCTGATAACTTTCCTGTATTTTATGATATTCTGTATCAATTATGTTTTTTATCTGCTGATATTTTTCAAGATTCTTTACCTTATCATATTTTGTACATACAAGATATAAATTGGACTTCTTTGTCAAAATTTCATTTGCAAACAATTGTCGAATTAGAATTTCAAGATTCACAAAAACTATTCTTCGTTCTCTCGGCTTGCTTAGTTGTTCCCCATCAATTGTTAAAATAACATTTTCTGCTGTTCCAAAGTATTCTTTCTGTTCTCTTAAAACACTCTCATTTTTATACAGTTCCCCAGCAAAATCCGTAAATAGTAGATCAACTCTGTTCTTATTTTTATTACATACTGATAGGTTTAAAAATTTTCTCTGAGTTGCTGAAGTTCTCTCAACATCTGCTTCTTCTTTTCCTGACTTTTTCAACAGATAGATTGACCTTTCCTGAAATCCCTTCATCGTAACTGAACCTGCAAATTGTAATAGGTTATTTTTTCCTTCAAGAAACATTCTATACATCATCACCTCAAGCGTTGTTTTCCCACTCGCATGTTCTCCTGCAACTATAACTATTTTCGCATCGTTCTTCGTTGTATATTTGTAAACTTCGTCATAGTCTAACGCATCTCCGCTATAAGTATATATATATTCCTGCTGTTTTCGATTCTCTTCATTTTCCTTATCATATGTAATTGCACTTTTTTCTAAAAAGGGATTTGAAACTTCCTTTTCTCCTCCCGATATAACCGCTTGCGTTTCTTCCATAGATTCCCCTTCTTGATCACTTACATATTCATCAACAGATCAATTTCTCTGCATAACTGAACTGCAAAATCTTTTGCCGTCATTTTCAATTCTGATGCATTATATCCATACTTTACTTTAAACAGTGCTTTCTGTTCTTCCTCGTTTTCTGTTTTCATTCTTATATTTAGCGCATACAAAACAGGCTGCACCTTCTCTACCAGCACACTATTTTGTATGTCAATATCATTTGCATCTGTCAGTTCATCCCGAAAACCTTTTATTATATCTAACAACGATATTTGCTCTGACGAAAAATCATTTGTTACTGACAACATCTTCTGTATTATCTGTTCCGTAGCATACGGATATAGCTGAAACTCTAATAACATATACAGTTCCAGTGGAATTGCTAATGCTACCTCAGTGCTTTTTAAATTTCTATATACCTCTCCATATGGTTCACACCATTCATTTATCATCCACCATAAAATATTTGTTTCCTCGCTTTTAGCTCTCATATTCACATAGTAAATATCCTGGTTTTCTTCTATGTTTCTGATATTCTTTTCGCATAACTCTATCTCTTTTATAATATTTTTCACACTGTCTGTTGATAATTCATATGTTTGTTCATTCGCTTCAGCTTCCTGTATTGCCTTTTTTATTTTTGTAAGTCCAGACATTGTCTGTAGTTTTTCTAAATCTTTCGCTTTTCTTTCTTCCACTCTTTTCTCTGCGATCAATTGTTTAAATTTTTGTTCCAGAATATGACTTGAAATCCGCCGTTGTATATTAATTCCGCAAATAATTCTCAATGGCAACGCATATTCTTCTCTATTACATTCGCAATACTCATATAGTAAGGCTTCGCACAACATCCGAATCTCCTTATTTTCTTCTCCTGGGTATTCACTGTTATGAATCGAAAATTTTGGATCATTCTCACAAAATCTCTCTTCCAATTGAATTAACAATTCTTCCGGTTCCTTTGCTATTCCCATGACCCAATCTGTCAGTTGTAAATAATCTTCATATTCCAGAAAATCATTGTCAATAATCTCCTTCATAATAGTCGTTCTGTTTTCTAAAACAGTTGCATTTACAGCTTTAATTCCAGCTTCACCATAACATTGTCTTAATAACTTCTCCATTTTTTATTCTCCTAAAATTAATTTATCAATATACCTATTCAATTCCTCTAACATTGCATCTTTCTCTGCTCGTTTAATATAATCAAGTAATTCCTGTTCTGTATAATGATTCTTGATTGCCCATCCACTTTTCTCATAATCAATATTGTACTTCAGAATCATATGGGGTGTCAGATTGTGATATTTCTGTGCAAATGCTCTCATTAATTTTCTATTTTCTACGCTCCCCTTATCCTGTTCGTACTCACATACTTTTATATCAGTGCCTTGTTCCCATAACTTTTCATGTGCTTCCTCAGCATCTTCATCTGACCTATGCATATCTATTTCTATTTCTGAAATTTTTCCATCAAGGGTAAATCCCGTACCACTTTTCCACGTCCATCCCTGTAACCCAGCATTTTCCCCATTCCATTCTCCAATAATTATTCCAAAATTCGAATAGTCATCCTGTGCTTCTGGAGCAGATTTAAAGCTTACTACACATGGCACTCTTTTGTTCTTTTTGTCATCAATTTCTATATAATAAAAATCCTGTTTATGTCTGTCTCCGCAAAAATAAGCAACCACTTCATTTACTCGCATAAAATCCTTTAATCTACTTTGTATCTCTGTATCAAGATCACTAAAGCTATTATGCGCCAGCATTATGTTCACTTTTTCATTTTCTACATTTACATTCCAAAGGCTCTCCATATTTAACATCTGATTTTGTTTGTCGCCTCTACTATCAGAAGCTATTGCCGTATTACAATGTATAAAATTAATCTTATCATTCCAACTTCTGACATGTGACTGTGCCGGATGTTCAACAGGATAATCTGGAATTAATTGTTTTACAAACTCTTCATAATCTTCGAATGCACTTTCCAGTTGCTTCAAACATTCCTCGTCCGGACTCAATGGATTTCCCTTTATTGCATCCACATATATATTTTTTTTATTTACCGCTGTAACTCCATCATGATTCCCTGGAATCACAAACAAATCCTTTGTAATATCAAGCTGCAAACCTTCCATTAATTCCACCAGAAAATCTTGTGCCAAATGAAAATCTGCTCCCGCCGAAAAATCATGAAAATCTCCTGTAACAATCACAATATCTATTTGACCACGACTTCTACATTTTTGTATAATTTCTTTTCGGTACGCTTTCCAATCCGCTTTGTCCTTTATATGTAAATCAGAAATATGAAGCCATCTTATCATGCTCGTCTCCCTTTATCTCCATCATTATTGTATTTCTCTCTTACTAATCTTAAAAATTAATTATACGCTGTGATAGAAAATAAAACCATTCGATATGACGTAATTTGGCGCAGTTTTTAAACTTCGTTTGTAGTTTATTTATTGTTTAATAAAGAACTTCCTCTCTAGAAGTCCTCTTTATAATCATAGTAGCTGATGGTTCTGCGCAGCAACACATTCATCTCTTTGGTAAGCTTCTCGCTGTCACTGTTCCACACGCTGAACAATTTAGTACCTTCAGTCTGCAAAGTTTCCAACTTCCCTCTAATATTGCTTCCAGCATAATAATCAATGTATGAGCAAATGACTGCTTATCCTTCAACGCCTGCATAAGCTCCTTCATTGTAATTCAAACATTAAAACGCCGAAAGTCAGACTTTAGCCAATTCCACATCTTTCTCTGTAAACTGTATCTTTTCTATTTTCAAATTTCCTCCGTATGTATTTTGTAATCTTTTATACAAATTAACATAATTCGGACTTGCTTTTATATTAGGTGCCGAAGATCCCACAATAATTCTTCCATATACATGTGAAAATCCAGAAAAGAATTCTTTAAACAGCGTCAAAGTACCATCTATTTGTTTTAAAGAATGTGCCACATCAACACCCTTTAGTTCTGTAACGATTGCCTCTTTGTCCGTTCCATTAATAGTGAACAAATAATCACATTTACAAATTCCCTGTGAAACCGTTTTATCCTGCACAACTACACCACCATCGATTTTATATAAAACCACATGATTTTTCTGAGTATTTTCTAATACATATTTTTTTCCACGCTCCTCGCATTTCACATTTGACCGACAGTCTGATACCTCTATGCATTCGTCTTTTTTATTAACACATTCGCAGACTAATTCTTTATGAATTTGCGCATCTAAGCATTTCTCTAATTTTTCACATATCATTTCTATAAGTCTCCTTATTCAAGAGTTGTTCCAATTCAGAATTTATAACGGATGATACTTCATCAATATAATCTGTACTTATCATATGACTTTGTTCATCCAGAAGGCTATGCATACTGCCTGTACAGTTTTCATCATTTCCGACTTTATATGCTCCAAATGAGTTGTAATTAATCCGCATATTTCTCGGTATAATCATTTTTCCTTTTAATCCATGTTCCACTTTATCTGAATAAAGCAAAATGTTCAATGATGTTAATATATATGGACTATGCGTTGTTATAATTGTTTTGCTTTCTGTGGAATTAAGCATTAATGAAATCAAATCAATTACCTTTCTCTGTGCAATTGGAAACAAATGTGCTTCTGGCTCTTCTATAATAACAAAGCTCTTCTTTTTTTCCAAAATAACTATAAATGCAATCATAAGAATCCATAATACTTCCTGCTGTCCTGATGATCCATACATCAACTTTACCCAATGTCTGTCATCAAAATAAATTTTTTCCCCATCACTTTCATTCATATAATCTGCCTTGAAAATCTCTTTAATCAAACCATACGCAACTTCCAATGAGTTATTATTAATCTGACCTTTCACCGTTTTTGTATAATTTTTTACTATATCCGGTATCTTACTTCCAAATTTCGTCTTTGTATTTCTAATCAGATTGATAAACTCCTGCATCGTTAAATCCATGTCTGAAATTGAAAAATCATGCAATTGTTCTGACATCGTTGCTAATAAGCTCCGTCCTGCGGGAATGTAAATAATTTCCGCATTATTCTCAAACAGTTTATATAAACGTTCTCTAAATTGCTGTTTCATCAAAGCTACTGCTGTAATATTATCAATTATTGAGTAAATTTTTTCACTATTTAATTCCTGCAAAAACATTCCGGCAGCTTCATTTATAAAATCAATCAATTTATCTTTTAATGTATTATCAAATTTAAAGCGTATATAACCATCTTTATTTAAGGTAATCTCAATGTGTTTTTCTTCAAATGAATACACAATTTTAAATTTTTGCATATGTGTTGTCTTTCCAAAACATCCCATAAACTGCTTGGTAAGATATTTCATATAAAGATTAAAGTATTCATTCTGATGATTCTCAAAATACTGCTCTCCATCCATTAAAAAGTCCAACGTGTAATCTCTTATCTTTTGACAGAAATAGATAACCTTGCAAATTGTACTTTTCCCAGATGCCTGAGTTCCTATAAAGACCTGCATTTTCTTATCCAAGTCAATATTCGCTTCCTGAACAGGTCCAAACTTATAAATATATATTTTGCTCATCATCATTCCTTCTTTCTGTCATGCTTTTTTACCACACCATTTTTATTATTCTCACTTTGTAATATTTTATCGTATATACATTCAAAGAACAAGTGGTGACTTACGTTTACAGCTTTACAGTATAATCCTTTAAATCCCCCAAGTGCAACTTTATTTTTTATTCATTTTCTCCCAAACTGCCCTATATCTGTTCCAATACAATTGATAATAGTCCACTCCCAAACCCAGGGCAATGTTTTCCTTATTTTCTTCATCACCAGTAAATCTAAATACAAACCACACATCTGAATTTATCATCACTGTCCTTTTCCCCATGTTAACAAGGAATTCGCATTGCTCTTTTAACTCATCTGTAACAATCTTGGATAACATACTATCATGAATTATATTCAAAGCATCGTTGCTGTCTTTAATCACTTTCAGCAAATCTATCTTTTTTTCCTGCCTCTGTAATAATTCCTTTTTGGCTTTTGACCATTCTATATCTCGAAGCACTGTATCCCAATCCGTCCAAATCTTTAACCCATCAAATCCGATTTGCACACCATGCACCACGTCGTTGGAATGTACAAGATAATTTCTTAAAATACAAAGCATAGCATATGCCTCATTTGTATCATATATCTCACTGGTAATTTGTTTAAATACATTCCCATCCCCAACTTCTCTATGGCGCATATATCGTTCCCAGTGCTTCAAACAACTCCTGAGCTGCCTCATTAAAAGATTCATTTCTAAAAATGTCTTCAAAAAATACTTCTATTTTACCTGCCGCCTGAAATATTTTTTCTATTTCTGGCTCTGTAAACAGTTTTGAATCCTCAAAATTAACTTCTCTTCCAGTTTTCCCTTTATGCTGAACCGGATTTTCTTTCATATAAACAACTACCATCTTTTTGTTTGCATTTATCATCATTCACTCTCTGTTCCCTTTTTGTAATACTTTTTCATATTCATTGTATATCTTTTCTCCAATAACTCAATTCGATATAATGTAATCCAACACAGTTTCAAAACTTCATCTGTAGTTTATTTGACATTTAATAAAGAGCTTCCTACTTAAAAGCCCTTCATTGTAAAGTCAATGACTTACTATGTAAATATATCTTTAATCTTTACACCATTCTTCATTTGTTCCCTTAAATACAGTTATTAATGTTTTCTTTACTTCTGCATCATCTTTGAAAATATTCATCCAAACAGAAAAAAATCCGCTGCTCTGTGCCAGCATCTTTATCAATCGTAAATACTGTTCTTTTTCTCGTGTTCCTTTTACACGCCTCCATCCTTCTCTGCACTCTAACGCATAATTGCGAGCCTCATTTCTCGTAGCGAAACGACGATCCTTAGTTGTTGGTGTCTTTGGTACATTATCAAGTTTCAATAAATTAAATAGATTTTCCGCTTTCTGTCTCTCGATTTTTCCTTGCTTCTGTAAATACGTTTCATTTAATTGTGGAATATCCATATCATATGAAAAAGCATGAAATGTGTCATCCTCATCCGGCCATAAATATTTATTTTTGTTTCATTAGTGCTGCATATGCTGGATTATCACTATATTCTGCTGAAAGAAAGTCCATTCGCTCCTTAAGTTCCTGCAATTTATCTTTAGATACATTCCCTTTTAACGCATTAAAATATTCTTCTGCTGCTTTGTACATTTTCATTTTCTTTTCACTATACTGCACCATAGGAACTTTCATGATATCCTCTGCAATATCTTCTATACTCTGTCCCGAATATTCTTCGTCTAAAAATGTATCTAATGCTATTAATTCACCTGGTTCTAATGATTGAATAATAAATGGTGAATGAGTAGCGCATATAAATTGCACCATCGGAAATAGTTCTTTTAAGATACGAACAATTCTTCTCTGCCATGTTGGATGCAGACTTAAGTCTAATTCATCTATAACGACTACACCTGGCGTTTTCTTCAATGTATCTCTTCCAAGATATGGGTTCAAGATGCACATTTTAGTTGCTATATCCGTTACAATTTTTATCACATTACGATAGCCATCACTTAATGCAGAAAAATTAATAACTGTACCATCTGGATTCTTTATTGCAATCTCACCATATCTTGATGAATATATCACCTGCTGTTCTGGTAATAATTCCTCTTCCAAACTATATTTTACAGCATCCATAATCACTTCATACGCAGGTAATGGCATACCATCATTCTCTTCTGTCGCCAAGTTACCTAACAGCTTAATATATTCAAATGAAGACTGATTTCCTCTCTTTGGATCTAAGCATCTCTGATATGCATCTGTTCTTCCTGGAATTTTTTCTATCTCTCCTGTACGATTCTCATTCCAAATCCTTGCAGAACTCAGATACAATACCAATGGATATACTTGAATTTCATCAGAACAATCTGCCGCTTTTATAGACTCTTCCCATTCTGCGACCAGTTCTCTCATAGGATTTTTACCTATAAATTTTGTTCTTCCACCTTCCTTTTCCAAACTTCTTGTGCATTTCTTTATTTTTCCGTCCCACATAATCTGACTGCTCACAATACATGGAAATTGTTTCACCGTTGCAGTTAACGCTACACTTTTCACAGGTTTTAACGATTTTCTCAAAACATCATTATCTGAAATATTATGTCCAAATCTACTTGGAACATATTCCTTAAAAGCCGCCAAATATGCACCCAAAATAACAGTAACTGCTTCTAAAACAGCCGTCTTTCCTGATGCATTCTTCCCAATAAAGATGTTCATCCGCGGATTCAACTCGTATGTAGAATTGTCAAATTTTCTAAAATTACTCAACTCTATATTTTTTAAATAAAACTCTTTCATGATATCCTCCACAAATCTTTTCTTTTATATTTGAGGCTTTTATATAGTATATCTATTTTTCTTCATAAAATCAATCGCATCAGAGATTTCTTTTCTTACCCCATCGCATGATTCGCATCCACAAAAAACAATCTGCCACGCATCATATACAGCACTGTATTTTGCACATACACATTCGAAAACATACTACTAAGCTTTGTATTTTCCTTCACCTTCTTCATAAACTTATCTGCACTTGCTTTGTCTTTCAAAATAATAAGCTGCGAATAATAGTACTCCTTCCCCAACTGATCATAATCCCGTTTTATCTCCCTCAAATTTGTCAATGCATGCAAAATACTTGCGTAATCAAATTTTTCAACCAGATGTGCCAGCACTATCCATTCTTCTCCACGATAATCAATTCCATTATAAATTCTGTTATTTCCGAACACTTTCCAATTAGAATCTACTGGCAAAAGTCTGTCAATAATAACCGCAGCTTCCGTATCCATCCACTCACTTACCATTCCTCTGATCACAGCATCATCATCTGATTCTTCCGGTAACTGATTTGAAACTTCATCAACATCTTCCATAACCTTTTCCGGAATCCGGTTCTTCTCATCAATAACTTCGTTTGCAAGATACAAAAAATCTTTCATATTGCACATCCAAAAATTCTTCTGTGTAGTACTCCTAAATTCTTTTAATAATTCGAATCGCGGTTTGCGGTCAAATTTTTTATCAACCCAATCTTCTTTCACATCATTTGTAATCAAAATAACATCTTTTCCACACTCTGATGCATGATTCAAAATTTCCATCCAGACAAACAAATCTCCATACTTTTGCAGACCTGTCTTATCTTCCTGATCCATGTATCCTGGTGGTATTTTTTCTTCATACCTTCTTCTTCCATCTACCGATATTTGTGTCATTTGTTCATAAGTAAGTTCTTCTCCGATTGTAAATTTTTCTTCGATCTGATCTTGTATTTCATCGCCTTGCGATGATAAATCCAGAATCTTATCATTAATCCTCTGTGTTATATCAATCTGAAAATCTTCCACTTTTGCTGAAAAAGCTTCCATTTGTTGTTTCAATATATCTACTGCCTGATCTATGGATTCAAAAATTTCCTGCTCTAAAAATGGATGTTTATCCTCTCTGATAGTTGTCTCTTTTAAAGTAGTTAATATTCCTTTTAATTCTTTTTTATCTTTCTCGAATTTTGTGAGTGTAGATACCAGCTTCGGCACATACCCCATGTCCCGATTATCCTTGTCTAATAATGCCATATACGTTTTCTCTGGTTTTGCAGCCACTGTATCCTTGTTTTTGAGAAATTCAAAATATACCTGTGCCGGAAGCCACAATCTATTTTCAAAATACGGAAACACATTCTTAAAAATTCTGTTTCTCGAGTCTTCGGAATAATAGTATAAATCAAGAAGTGCTGATGTATCAAAGACAATGATACCGTCATTTTTCAATATATCCAATATTCTGTCTTTTGTTAAGTAATAGTGTTCAAACAGATTCATTGCCTCGCCTTTCTTTATATGCAATTATTTTATAGCCAAATGCCATTTTCTACACTTTTTCTTTCCGTTTTCATTTTACCTGATAATTTCAAATCTTAAAAATGCCGACATCATTTTGCGGATGCAAAATACTAACATTCTATAAATCCGCCCATTTTACTAATCATCAAACAAACTCAGTTGTGTTTCAATTAATGATTTTACTTTTCTCTCTTTGATTATATCAAATTCATCAATCTTACCAAACAATAATGGTGACTGAGGATTATGCAATCCAAAATTCCTTGTAACTGTATTTTCGCTATAATTTGCATAACAATATAAGCAACCATTTTTGCATGTATTATAAGCTCCAATGTCAATACTGGCTACACATCCACATTCCGCTCTTTGATTTGTGTCTTTATCTACATTAAGCTTAAATCCACCAATTCGCTCAATTCTTTCTCTGTCGATGCAGTGTGCATGTTCAACACCTAATTCATGAAAATCTGCCAGTTCTGCACATGTATCAATATATAAATCATATTGTCTGGCTATCTCTACAAATCGTTGCAATAATTCCTTTTGCATCTCACGAGTATCTTTCACAATATTAAGCGGCTTAACATTTCTCTCTGTATTTCGATATAAATCCATAAAACTAACAGTACACTTTTCCGTATATCCTGCTAATTTTGATGCTAAGAGTTCAAAATATTTGCAATGATATTGCATTGAGTATTGTTCGTTAAAAAAGATAGGATCATATCTCCACACAACTTTTTCCTTTCCGATCTCCTTGGATAATTCTTGAAATGTCGGAATAATAATCCTATTCTTCGACGGTAAATTTCGTTCTACATCTGGTCCATATGCAGTCAATGTAAATTGAAAATAATATATATAATCCTTTAATTCATCTAAACGCCCCAACATTGGAGTCGGATTTTTTGTCCAAAAAACTATAGCATCAACCACATTTGGTGATAAATCTATTTTACTTATCTGATGAATATTCATGGGATTTCTTACCAATACGTATTTTTCTTTTAATCTGTTTAGCATCCATTCTGAATAATAAGATGGAATATCTGTACGTCTACTCGCACTAATTATCATCAAATCACCTCTAGTATCAATTGCGCACTCTCACAAAACTTGGCTACACAATAATCCTGAATAAATCTATCTGGTATTTCTCCTTCAAATATATTTTGATTATTTTCATACCTCAAAGATCCCTCATAATAATTTTGCTCTTTAAATCTTCTTCTCGATTCATAAGAAATATTGAGTCCTACTCTTTCGATTTCTTCCACAAACAACGGAAATGCATCCCGTCCAGTATGGATACTGTCCACATCATTAATGATTATCAATAAAGGTGAATTATCCGGTTTATTCTTAACAATTTTTTCTGCAAGACATGAAAACCACTTTCTGATTCCATCTTCTCCTATAGTTTCAAAAAAGAAAGAGATTAAGTACTGAATAATAATAACATTACACTTATGCAGTTCATTTTTTCAAAATACGTTAATACATCTATGTTCCTCTTAAATTTTACTCCGCCACCCTGAAAATTATCTTTTATAAAGTTATGTATTTTTTCTTAGCTGTACATGAAAGGCACTCACTATTCTGATATTCCTCGTCACAAAATGAAACCAAATCCTCAATTAACATACAAATTTCTCCTATCATCCTGATTCTTACCGGCTTACTTTCATACAATAAAAGATGCTACTGAAAATAATCACTTTTATTATATACTTTTTCCCAGTAAAGACCATTCGATATTACGTAATTCCATATAATTGATAAACTTCTTTTGTAAAGGTCAAATCCTTCGCTCCACGCCAAATACAGCGCCGCTTATTTGCGGCGCTTGTAACACTCAGCCGGAAGGTCTTTTGACCACGGCATGAGTGGTTTCAAATCTTTTTCATCTATACTTCCATCGGCACGAACAACCTGCGTCAGCTCTGTCAGCAAATGCTTCATGTAGTAGTAGACATTCAGACCATTTGCCCGGGCAGTCTCCGTAACGTTGTAGATGATTGCGCTGGCATCAGCCCCACATACCGTATTGATGGTCATCCAGTTTTTACGGTCAATCGTGAAAGTCCTCAGCGCACGTTCACTCGCCAGGTTATCAATCGGCACTTCTCCGTCTGACAGGAACATCTTCAGGTATTCTTCATGATTCAGGCAATAGTTAATGCCTTTGGCGGTTTCGCTCTTTGGAAGCACTGACTGGTCTGCCTGTATCTTTCGGAGCCAGGAAAAGAATTCTTCGACCAGAGGTTTGATAGAAGCCTGCCGCTCATTTATTTATTTCCCGTTTATGAAGTCCTATTTTTACATAAAATACTCCCCTCATTACGAGATAACTAGTATTTTCCGCGAAGTAAATACCTCTTTTACCATAGCATCAATCTGTGATAACCAATTTCCCAATTCTTATCTTGGCAAATAATTTTCCTAATCCATCAACAGCCATCATTATAGCAAATGCAAATACAGGGCAAATACCAATTAACATGAATGTTTCAGATTTGCTTAAATTTAAATTCATGTATTGCGCCACTGAAATAATAACAAAATGAGACAAATATAAAACCAAACTTAATTTTCCAAGTATATTGGTAATGACATTCCCTTTAAGCGAATATGTATTATTCGAAAAAATCAAAACTAACATGAAGAAACAGAAAATCAGAGCAAGTGCATTGTAATCACTACTTAATCCATAAGCACCATAACCAAGTGCCATGTACAAACAATACCATTTCAATAACGTAAGCAAGATCTTGCCAAGTTTATTAAACTGTATTTTTTCTATCCTTTCTGCTAATCCCTTCCCCCAGGCTCCAATTGCAATTCCACTTATGCCTCTAATAATTCTAGCCATATAAAAACTAGGAGAAGTTGCATCACCAGTAGCAATATATTTCAATGAATAATATCCCAAGAAAGCAATTATTGGAAAAAAATATTTTTTTGAAAGCTCTTTGTTCTTCAAGCAAAGTGGATACAGTACAAACGATGCTATTATCATCGCCGAAAGATACCAAGATCCACCAACGTCGGCTCCACCATAATACTGAATTCCAGACACCTGCAATAGCAACAGATTTGGCAATCCATATAAAATTTTATCCATTGTTTTAGCAAATGTAAGATGTTGAAAATAAGCATCACACAATAATTGAATCAGAACTATAAAAATAAAATAGTCATAAAACGATTTTATTTTCCTTGCAATAAATGAATACAATTTAGCTGGTCTTTTTTCAGGAGGAGTAACTACTTCACCATCAGATTTAACCATAAGTGCACCAGTAGTAAAAAAGAAAAATTCTACAGCAATTCCTCCATTTCTATACAGGTTTATATCATAAAAGCAGGAAAAATGATAAAAAACAATAGTCAATGCAAAGACCATTCTTAAAATATCCAATTCACCATTTCTACGTTTCATAAGTCCTCAATATCCCTTCTATCGTTATTGTGCAAAAAAGTGTCATCATATCAATAATTTCTTTATAATCTGTATAAAAATTTTCTTTATCAGACATCCAACCTATTTTCAAGATAAATTGCAATATAAAATACATTCCTATACATATAGTAAATATAGAAAGTATTACTCCTAAGCCTATTACCAATGGTGACTTATCATCTACTAAAGTTATACTTATAATTTGATCATACATATTATTTGTTATAAATGTAATCATGACTGCTGCAGTTAAACTCCAACTTTCATGTGTCGGTTTCACTTCTCTAAGTTGTTGATTTAAATAACGACTAAATTCTCTCAATTCTACATCTGGCAATTTTTCATATTTTTTCTTTACATACTTTTTCCATTCAGAATATATTTCAAATCTTAAATTTTTCTCTATTTGGTTAATTTTTCTTTTTGATAATCTTTTTCGGCATAAATACAAATATATATTCATTTCACAAAAACAATCAAATTCATAATACTCTTTTCCTACTTCATTTATACCTGCCCTTTTTTTCATATCTTGCAATAATCTTTCTTTTTTTCGTGCTTTAAATTCCATATATGCACCTCTCGTGCTTGTAATTTTTAATAAAACGAATAATTATTTTAGCATAGATGTAGGCTATTGAGGAGGATTGCGTGATTCCAAGATTAGCAGGTTCTGTTCAAAATGTACTTGCCTAACATTTTCCATTAGGTATATTATCAGGATTTTGGGGTAAAAATACAATAATAGGTTTTCCTACTGAAAGTGCATATTCATATTCCATCTGTGTATAACTTTTTCCTTCACTATTGACACCACCATACCGTCCGCCAATAATTAGCAAATAATATTCGTACATTGTTCAAAACACTTTTTTTCAAAAAAAGATAAACGTTTCTTCAAAGCAGATTCCCTGTTCTATACTAAATAATTAATATAGCCATCTTCATTTGCCTTCTCTAAAAATTCTTCTGCCGAATAATGTTGTTCATCATTTTTAATCGTAAAATAGCACTCCGTTTCTGCTTTTTTGCCAACATTTTCATAAAACGGAACCGAATTGTTCCAATTTCCAATTTCTTTATCAGCAAAGGAAAGCCAACCTTTTAACTCCACTGTATCATTAATAGAATAATATTCCTTAAAATCTTTAATCACTTGTATTACACATAACATGAGAATTTTTCCAATGCCTTGACCTAAAATTTGAGCCGGAACTGTTAAACACCGGAATCCCGTTTTCCGCTCTTTTGGAAATTCTTTAATATTAATAAATACTTCTACACTTCCTTTCCAACACTGCTTGGCACAACAAATTGTTCCCTCTACACAATCTCCTTTTTTTTCAAAAATTTCTTGTATTTCAAATTTTTCATTGCCAGTTTGGATGTTTTGTTTTTCATAAGGATGATCTTTCAAGTAATTTATGAATTCACGGTTCACAGATGGAATAACTATTTCCTTATCATCGCACATATTCATATTAATTCCAACCGGTTGCTTATTTTCCATATTCAAACACTCTCCCTCTTTTATTATCTTACCTTTGTCCGTTTGAACAATATTTCAAATTTATTGTATACTTTTTCCCGCTAAATACCATTCGATATGACGTAATTCCATCTGTCTTGTAAACTTCTTTTGTAGTTTGATTGTATTATATTTAAGGCTTCCTTCCAGAAGCCCTCACCATCAGCTTTTTCTCACAAAACTTTTTGTGTTTTTGACACTGCATGATCCAATCGATGTTTATTTGATGCAGTTTCCTCAAAAGCAACTCGCAGACAATTCTTACCCCGGTAAGATTTATCTGCACGAAATACTTTTTCCGATGCATCTCTTTCTAAATATTCTTTATTTGCAATAGCTATAGTTTTTATTGATAAACCTGACTATGTCCATTATATCTTCATTCACAGAATATATAAATCTTCGTTGTTTATCTCTATCGCAATTTGTTATTCCTGCCTCAGTTACTAGCTTTTCGTCCAAATTAGTGCACTTAATCCTCAATTCATCATAAAAATCATGATTAGCATATGCGAAATAAGCACATTCATCCATCATCTTTAGAAACACCAGATTCAGTTTCTTATAATTGTTATCTAATTTTCCATCCCGATATATAAGTAACCTTGCTGCGTTTGGCACATCCTTTATAAGATAATTTTTAAAAATGTCTTCATAAAATACAGCCTGCAAATTCGTTGTGTTCAATTTTTTCTGTATCCGCAGCGACAACAATGAAAACGCTGCTGAAATAACAGAAATTATCAATGCTGCAAATGCTATTACATCTGAAATACTCCAATTTTCCAAAGCATCCTCCTGTGTATTATAACATATAAACCCGTAATGAATATTTTATCTTTTCCATAACATCTACGTTTTCTGATTCTAATACCATAATCTCGCGAGCACGTTCTTTTCCATACTGTTCTGATAATTCATAATATAATCCCTGTATGAATGAACTTGCAACATCTTCAATCTGTTGTGGAATCACAACATAATTCACCTTATCTTTTTCAATTCTATCTTTAATCTGCTCCTTGTACACACTTCTTCCAAAGCGGTTTCCAGCCAAACTATTAAGTGTTTTATCTACTGCTAAAACTATTTTATCCGACATCTACATGTCCCTCCTATAAATTAGTGTGAAGTTATAAGCTGTTCCACATATAAATGCATTCGATTTCAAGAAAACCTTTGCATCTGGCCTTGCGGTTAAAAAATCTTTTTGTTGATTAAATCCCAACCAATTATCCTCATTATATTCTAACAATTCCGGCAGAAAATACAGTCCTCTATTCCCACTCATGACATAACAGCCATGATCATCCGCATTTGCCTCTAACGATTTCATCAATTGAGTCAATCCTGTTCCTCCAGTAGCTGTTTCCCCTTTTCTCCCCGATATACCATCCTGAAATGATACAATATTAAAAAAATCTTCTTCGTTATAATTCTTGTCAAAAAATGATTTATGACTATTGTATGCTGTCTCCTCCAGTTCATACCTGTCTGACTTGTCAAAATAATGATTTTCGATTTTTTCTCTTACATCATCACACAATCTTTTATCACCCAAATTAAATACTACGGCATTTACTGCTATATATTCCCCTGTTTCATCACCTACTTTTTTATAATTCGACTGTGAAATATCTATGTCTATTAAACAATCCGCTTCTGTATGATCTCCTACATTATCCACTAATTCGCTGATCATTTCTGCTAATTGATCCGTGTTTTCTTTTTTCAAATCAGATGTAAGGAAAAATGTCTTTAATTCCCCCAATAATGTCGACATCCCTATTCCTTCTGACTGTTCTTTTGTAAGCAATCTCCTAAAATGTGTCTTACTCTGTTCAAATGCGAATTTTCTTTTATATCTCCCTATGTTGTTCTTCAGATCATTTATATGTAAAATTGATGAATCATTTATTCCTTCCGTATCAATTCCAGGTCTGCAATTTCTTAAATTTATTGCCACATCATACCCTTTGTTGATGATCAGGTCATATATCATTGTCTCAAGTAAAATATAGGTAAGCTTATCAGCTGGCTGAAATTTATTACATACAAAAATAATCTTCTTGCATGCTCTTTTATATGTCTTAATAACGTAGTCTATGTCATTCAACGCTTTCACTATTCCTCCGGCATCAAACAATTCTTCTTTTAAATTTATATTTACGATACCTTGTTTTTGAAGTTGAATATACTTTCGTTTTTTATGTTTGCTTTTATTATCCTCATATAATTTTTCACAATCAAGCACGTAGATTACCCCATTTTATCTGTCTTTCCAAGTATATATCAACGCAATAAATTAATTGATATTATACGCTTTCTTGAAGAATACAATAACGCCTATCATCGTTCACTAATAATAGATATTCCTACAATATACCGCCTCAATATTATATATTTCTCACAGTATAACATACTTTTAAGGGCAAATGTCATGCTAATTAAAATCTGGCAACAAATCTTTTTATTTCTTACATGCCA